>CXWL01002030.1_pt1 | contig 290574 bp, 208 predicted proteins | sample 590931 | NCBI WGS metagenome assembly CXWL01 (sample SAMEA3498368, study PRJEB10139) | groundwater metagenome | biome: water well; material: biofilm material | place: Germany | collected 2015-04-27
TTCAGCCGGAATCGGTGGCCGCCATCAGCCGGAATCAGTGGCCGGCATCGGCCGGAATACGCATAGATCCACTGATTTAGGTCGAGGTAGATCAACGGCTTCAGCGGGGAGGGGGCACGCAGCAGCGACGGCCAAATCAACTCTGGTTCAGCTTCTGGCATAGTTGCGTCCCCCAACCGACCCTCATTCTCCTGGGACGGCACTCGGGACGGGGTCCCACCCCGACTGGTTTTTCGCGAACTTGTGGGTGTCGGTTACCCGCGCCTTGCCAGCCCAAATTTTCGGCCCACCGCCCACGCCTGGGCCTCATATCGCTGCCGGAGACGCCGAAGTGCGTCTCATGATCCTGACTCCGGGCGACTCGAGTCTTAGGCGCGCCTGTCGAAGGAGAGCTCTGTCAACGTTCCGTCGTGTCCGGCGACGCCTGACGCGTATGTGGTCACGTGCCCGCTCCTCCACTCGGGGGAAAGCCCCGCGGGCCGGCGGCCAAGCCTGACCAGAAAAGTGGGGAAGGCCGGCCCGACTGGCTGGGAGAAGAAGTGGACATGGACGACAAGATCACCCTGAATAGAAGTAGTGGCGAACACGTGGCAGTCCTTCCCGAGACCATCCTCAGTGGGCGCTCGATCAACCAGTGAGTCGGACTTCTGGATGAAGTCTGCGTTCTCGCCGACACCATGGTGAACAAAGGCCCTAAGCCCTGAAAACTCCGGCTCGTCTCCGCCAATTCCGGGACATGCCCAGAGGAAGTAGTGGAAGGCGACCTTCGCTATGGCCCGCAGATATGCGGGGCTGAGGTTGAACCGCAGGAGGGTCGGTTCCACAGGTCCAACCGGGCTGTCGAGTCGGGAGTAGTAGACATCCATCTCGAAAGGGCCGAAAACGGCGCGAATGGTGTCACGCGATGCGGCGACGAACTCAGCGACAGTTTCGGGCGGTGGAACGTGAGCAGACACAGGGCGTCCGCGAAGGAGTCCGCGTGCTTCCGCGGCCGAGCGAAGTTGATGCTCGCCCCACCCCGTGGGAAATGGAATCTGCTCTTCCCGGTCGTCCGTAGCGACGACCAATACCCGACGCTGAGTCATGGTCAATGTTCCGTCAGGATTCCGCCTAACTGCTTGCACCAAAGCCTGCGTCGAATTTCCGCCGTCAACATGAAACACCTGAACGGGCGGCTCGCTTTGAGAAGTCTTGTAGTCGAAGGCGTTCCTTCGCTCGTGGCCTGCTCGGCCCTTTATGCCGAGCACCTGTCGCGTGACTCCAGTGTGACCGGTGCGAGCCAACTCTAAGTCGATGGTGCGGCCAAATTCCTCGTTACATGGCGTGCAAATCCGACCGGTGAGGTACGTGTTTCCGGCGAACGTCCCAAGGCTCCGATTAAGCCAATGCTCCTGCCCGTTCGGCGGGTTCGAGCAGTAGACGCAGCTCGCAATCACCCTCCTGTTCGGCAGCGCGTCATCAGCAACCACAGCGTTCCCAAGCGGTGGGGTTCAGGCGAAGACCTTCTTCGACGCCTTGATCAGTTCGATGACGTTCCGACAAGGAACGAGAACTTCCGGGAGGCTGCAGACCGCCGGAATCTTGAACCTGTCCCTTCGCTTGGGGAGATCGAGCTGTCGTGCCTCTTGCGAAATCAATTCCACCTTGTGCACGCGGGCGGTGGCGATAATGAGGAGATCATTTTCTCCAACGCCCAGGCCATACGCATCCTCAACGATCCCAAGGAGGTTCTTCAGTCGGAGCGCTTCACCCAGAACGGACGATTCGGTGGCTAGGCGGACGATGTTCCGGTCTTTAAGCCACTGGCCGCACTCGGGGAGCCTGTCGAGGGTTTCCTTGAACGCGACTGCGGGCGTTGTGAATTCTCCCTCCTCGACGTTTTCGCCGATCCAAGCCCAGAGCTTGGGAAATTGATCCGGCGGGTAGAAATCCCACGCGTAGATCAGCGAAGACGCGTCAAACGTCCGCAAAGAAGGTCTCCAACTTGTGGACGTCCTTCACCTTCAAGTTGTCCAGATAGGCGCTCGCACGCGCCAGCGTGATCTGCTGAGCACTCATCGCATCCAGGACGGTTTTCACGTAGCCCTGGCCAAACACATGACTTGGCTCGCGATATCGGTATGACCGGTTTCCGCCCACATCCTCCTGCGTCGGCGGATGTTCCTGCGACCATTTTCGGTAGTTCTCGTAGCTTTGAGTCCTCAACCGGCCCAGGTCAGTTAATCGCCTCAATATCACTTCGACCGACACGCCCCACCTGTCACGATACCTTCCCAGCCACCGGGGGTAATCCCGAACCTCCTTCGGCCGTTCTAGGTCATTCACCTGTTCCAAGAACTGACTGGGTACGAGCACAGCGCCCGCAAAGGCGTTCGCATCCCGTTCCTCGCCCGCGTACATGAACAGGTCGTCCGTGTCGTCGATGAAGCTCCGACGATGAAGGATTAGGTGACCTAGTTCATGAAGGAGGGTGAAGGTTTGGCGAGGCTCGAAAAACTCCTTCTTGACGACTATGACGGGGCACTTTCGCCGATAGATCGAGAACCCGCAGATTGGGCTCTCCTTGTCGATCTGCCAAGCACCGGCGTAGCCATTGGTTCGAAAGACCAGAATTCCGCGCGCCTCAATAGCGCGACGATAGGAGTTGAAGTCATTGGTTTCGCTGACGCCGAGCCATCTTCGTACAAGGCGGGACAAATCCTGATTCGCTTCTATTGCTGGCGGCTCAAAGTCGGCCACGGCCTGACCCAACTCTTGACGAAGGCCCATGAAGACCTTCCGTTGACGCTCCACCCGCTCAATCAGCGTGGCCAACCGAGGTGTGAGGCTTGTCTTCTGATTGGCCAACGTGCGGAATTGCGGGCTGTGCACCCGCAACTCCTCTACCGGGCCAGGCTCCAAGAAGAACAAGAGGCCACGACCAAAGAACTCGGCTACCCGCGTCAACTGAGCAACGGTCAGGAACGCGTCTCCGTCCACCACGTCTCGCAAGATCGTCGGATCCATGCCAACGCCCATGGCGAGGTCGTCCAGCATCACGCCTCTGTCCTCGCAGCACCACGTGATTCGTTCCGGGTTGACGATCTCGATTCGTTCCATGGAATTTGGCTAGCCGAAGAATAGCTGGCAAAGCTACGTTGGGGGTCCTGTCGAATTGCCCTCCCCGCTCGTGGGGCTGCCGGACCCGATCCGAGTAGGCTTCCGCCGCCGGAGTGTTTCCCGGGCAGTCCCTGGTTTTCGCACCCCAAATCGCGACTTCGCGAACGAAGGCGAAGCCCCCAAACCCAATGGCCATCAAGAAATCCGAGCTGTACTCCTCCCTATGGTCCAGCTGCGACGAACTCCGCGGCGGGATGGATGCAAGCCAGTACAAGGACTACGTCCTCGTCCTGCTCTTCATCAAGTACGTCAGCGACAAGTATGCCGACGTGCCCTACGGCGCGATCATCGTCCCGAAGGGCTCGACCTTCAAGGACATGGCCGCCCTCAAGGGCAAGCCCGATATCGGCGACCAGATCAACAAGAAGATCGTCGCCCCGCTCTTCGCCGCGAACAAGCTCTCCGACCCGCCCGACTTCAACAGCGCCGAGAAGCTAGGCGACGGCAAGGAGAAGGTCGAGCGCCTCACGAACCTGATCGGCATCTTCGAGAACCCCGCCCTCGATTTCTCGAAGAACCGCGCTGAAGGCGACGACATCCTCGGCGACGCGTACGAGTACCTCATGCGGCACTTCGCCACGGAGAGCGGCAAGAGCAAGGGCCAGTTCTACACACCCGCTGAAGTGAGCCGCGTCATCGCCCAGATCCTGGGCATCCGAACCGCGAAGACCACGAACAACACCACGGTGTATGACCCGACCTGCGGCTCGGGCTCGCTGTTGCTCAAGGTGGGCGACGAAGCCACCGCCAAGGTCACGCTCTACGGGCAGGAGAAGGACGCCGCCACCAGCGCCCTCGCCCGCATGAACATGATCCTCCACGATCATCCGGGCGCCCTCGTCCTCCAGGGCAACACGCTGGCCGACCCGAAGTTCAAGGACGGCGACACGCTGAAGACCTTCGACTACGTGGTCGCGAATCCGCCCTTCTCCGACAAGCGCTGGAGTACCGGCGTCAATGTCGACGACGACCCCTACGACCGCTTCTCGCCCTTCGGCACGCCGCCCGCCAAGCAGGGCGACTACGCCTACCTCCTTCACATCGTCCGCTCGCTCAAAAGCACCGGCAAGGGCGCTTGCATCCTTCCCCACGGCGTTCTCTTCCGCGGCAACGCCGAGGCCGACATCCGCCGCAGCCTGGTGCGCAAGGGCTACATCAAGGGCATCATCGGCCTGCCCCCAAATCTCTTCTACGGCACCGGCATCCCCGCCTGCATCGTGGTGGTGGACAAGCTCGACGCCCAGGCCCGCAAGGGCATCTTCATGACCGACGCGAGTGCCGGGTTCATGAAGGACGGCCCCAAGAACCGCCTGCGCGCCCAGGACATCCACCGCATCGTCGATGTCTTCAATAAGGCGCAGGACGTTCCCCGCTACGCGCGCCTGGTGTCGTTCGACGAGATCGAGAAGAACGAGTTCAACCTCAACCTTCCGCGCTACATCGACAGCCAGACGGCCGAGGACCGGCAGGACATCGAGGGCCACCTCAAGGGCGGCATCCCGGTGGACGACATCGACGCCCTGCAGCGCTACTGGGACGTCTGTCCCGGCCTGCGGAAGGCGCTGTTCAAGAAGAACCGGCCGGACTATGTGGATCTCGCTGTCGACAAGGCGGCGATCAAAGGCACGATCTACGAACACCCGGAGTTCACTGCGTTCATCGACGGCATGAACGCGCACTTCGCGGAGTGGCGGCAGAAGACCGCGAAGACTCTGAAGGCTCTCAAGCCCGGGTTCCATCCGCGGCAACTCGTGAACAAGCTGGCCGAAGATTTGCTCGCGCACTACGCCGACAAGCCGCTCATCGACGCCTACGACGTCTATCAGCATCTAATGGACTACTGGGATGCGGTGATGCAGGACGACTGCTATCTGATCGCTGATGGTGGCTGGAAGGCCGAGACGTATCGCGTTATCGAGACGAAGAAGGGTAAGGACGGCAAGGCCGGGAAGTCGGTGGACAAGGGCTGGGCCTGCGACCTCGTTCCGAAGGCGCTCGTCGTCGCGCGGTACTTCGTGAAGGAGCAGGCAGCGATCGATCAGCTCACGGCGGAGCTTGAGAGCGTCACTGCGCGGCTGACCGAAGTTGAGGAGGAGCACGGCGGCGAGGATGGCGCGTTCTCCGAACTCGACAAGGTGAACCGGGCGAACGTGGTGGCGCGCCTGAAGGAACTGAAGGCGGAGCAGCGGGCGGCGGCGAAGGCGCCGTCCCGTCGAACTCCTGCGACGACGTTCGCGATGGCCGCCGAGCCGACGACAGAGTTCGGCGAGACGTCCGAGCGTGACGCGCTCCATGCGTGGCTGGATCTCAGCGAGCTGGAGTCTTCCCTGAAGAAGCGGCTCAAGGAAGCCGAAGCCGACCTCGACGCCAAGGCTCTGGCGCAGTATCCGCGGCTTACCGAGACCGAAGTCAAGACGTTGGTTGTCGATGACAAATGGCTTACCGCGCTCGCCACCAGCGCACATGGCGAACTAGGCGGCATTAGCCAAGATCTCACACAACGGGTGAAGGCTCTCGCGGATCGCTATGAGCTACCGGCGCGCATATTGGCGCAGCGCATCGCTGTGCTGGAGTCATCCGTCGAAGCACACCTTCGGAAGATGGGCTTCTCGTGGCAATAGCTGCCCACGCCTCCACGAGCGGGAGTCGAATTCCCGAAGGGTGGGCCGTGCGCACCCTCGGCGAAGTCGCCCCCCTTCAGCGAGGCGTCGACCTTCCATCGACTCAGCTTGTCGATGGACCGTATCCAGTCGTCTACTCAAACGGCGTGATGAACTTCCATTCGAAGGCCATAGCTCGCGGTCCGGGCGTGGTTACTGGTCGATCGGGGACGCTGGGCAAGGTTCACTACGTAGAGCAGGACTTTTGGCCCCACAACACGAGCCTCTGGGTCACTCGATTCAACGGCAATAGCCCTCGCTTCATCTATTACCTCTACCAATCCGTTGGGTTCGACCGATTTGCGTCAGGGTCGGGTGTGCCGACGCTCAACAGGAATGACGCGCACGCCTTCAGAGTCGCCGCGCCGCGGGCAAGGTCCGAGCAGGAGGCCATCGCGAGCGCGCTGAGCGATGCGGATGCCCTCATCGAATCCCTGGAGCAACTCCTCGCCAAGAAACGCCACCTCAAACAAGGCGCCGTGCAGCAACTGCTCACCGGCAAGACGCGCCTGCCAGGGTTCGCGAGAGGTCGCGACTACCAGCAAACCGAGGTAGGCCTTATCCCCGCAGACTGGAATGTCGAGTTCATCGAGAATCTCGCCCGCATAACCACGGGTGGTCGAGATACTCAGGATCGGGTGGCCGATGGCGAGTACCCGTTCTTCGTGCGCTCACAGGTAATCGAGCGCATCAATAGCTACTCGTTTGACGGGGAGGCGGTTCTGACCGCGGGCGATGGCGTCGGCACGGGCAAGGTCTTCCATTACATCAATGGCAGGTTCGACGCCCACCAGCGCGTGTATCGCATCTCAGATTTTAGCGAACAGTTGGACGGCTACTTCTTCTATATCTACTTCAGCAGCCGTTTCTACAACCGCATCATGCAGATGACGGCAAAGTCATCCGTTGACTCCGTTAGGCGCGAAATGATCTCCAGGATGCTCGTCGCCCTGCCCCCTACCAGAGAGGAGCAACAGGCCATAGCCGGGGTAGTGAAGGAGATGGACTCGGACATCGCCGCCCTCGAAGCCAAACTCACCAAGGCCCGCCAGATCAGACAAGGCATGATGCAGGAACTCCTCACCGGGAGAATCCGCCTCGTGTGACGGGACGGCCCCGCTGGCGGGTGCTATCGAGGCGAAGAACTCCCGTGAACGTCTACACCCTTGATGTCAGGGTGCTTCGGACTGGAGGGGCGCGGTCCCAAACATTTCGATATGAAAACGAATGGCGGACTGCGCATCCGCCAGTGCCTCCTCGTAGGAGTCCCCCTGCCCGACGACGACGCCCTTCATGCCCAGTGGGTATGCGATGAAGGTATCTGCGTGTTGCTCAACGACGATCTTGACCGCGCTCATGTCAAGGCGATTATGCCACCCGAGCGCACCGAGTCCCTGAATCGGGCGCGGCGCGTGACTAGTAGAGTTACCCCGATGAACCGGGCCGGGCGATGAGATGAAGGAGAACCAGCGCGTCGAGTGGAAGGAGTCGTGGCGCGACGACTGCCTGAAGGTGATCTCTGGCTTTGCGAACGCCGAGGGCGGTACGCTGGTCATCGGCAAGAACGACGCGGGCGACGTGGTGGGGGCGAAGGACGCCCGGAAGCTCCTCGAAGACCTGCCCAACAAGGTCCGCGACCTCCTCGGCATCCTGGTCGACGTCAACCTGAGGAAGCGCGCGGGCCGCGAGTATCTGGAGATCGTGATCCCGGCCTACACGAACCCCATCAGCTACCGCGGCGAGTTCTACTATCGCAGCGGCTCGACCAATCAGGCCTTGAAGGGCGCGTCGCTGGAGCGCTTCCTCCTGCGCAAGCAGGGCCGCACGTGGGATGGCGTCCCCGCCCCCGGCTATCGCGTCTCCGACCTTTCGCGCCAGGCGCTCAGGACTTTTCGGAACCGAGCCGCGAAGAGCGGCCGTATCCCGGCCGAACTGCTGACCGAGCCGGACAAGGTTCTTCTCGACAAGCTGCGCCTCTTTGACCGCGGCTACCTGAAGCGGGCGGCCGTGTTGCTCTTCCACGAAGAACCCGACAGCCTGGCCACCGGGGCCTACGTCAAGCTCGGCTACTTCCGAAGCGACTCGGATCTCGAGTATCACGACGAGATCTCCGGCGACCTCTTCACCCAGGTGGACCGCACGGTGGAGACGCTGCTGAGGAAGTACCTCCGCGCGGACATCAGGTATGAGGGCGTCCAACGAATCGAGACATACCCGGTGCCCGAGCCAGCCCTTCGTGAGGCGGTGATCAACGCCATCGCGCACAAAGACTACGGGTCGGGGATCCCCATTCAGATCAGCGTGTATGCGAACAAGCTGATGGTGTGGAATCCCGGCCAGTTGCCGCCCGACTGGACGCTGAGCGACTTCACGTCCAAACACGCTTCCGTGCCCCACAACCCGGACATCGCGAATGCCTTCTTTCGTGCCGCGCTGCTCGAGTCGTGGGGCCGCGGCATTGAGCTGATCCGCGCCGCCTGCCGAAGTCAGGGAGCGCCCGAGCCGAGGTTCCGGTGGGATAGTGGCCTGTGGGTGGAGTTCACTTTCTTGGGTAGGACTACCCTAGAAACTACCCCGATCACTACCAAAGAAACCCCAAAGAACACTACCCAAGAAAAGATCGTAGCCCGGCTGATATCCGATCCCACCCTCACCGCGGAACTCCTGGCCAAGGAGCTCGGAATCACGGCCGATGGCGTGCGATACCACATCGAGAAACTCAAGGCTGGCGGCGTTCTCCGGCATGTGGGTCCCACAAAGGCGGGCCGCTGGGAGGTGCTGAGAGGGAACTCCAGCGGCCTGCCCGCAGGTGAAGTCACGGGTCAAGTGACAGGTCAAGTCACAGGTGAAGTCGCCAGTGAAGTCGCCCGCGCTTGGGGGACCGCACCGAGGAAGAAGACTGGTAAAGAAACTAAGGAGAAAACCGGCAGCCGTCGAGGGGTCCGGAAGTGAGCCCGGTTGGCCAGGCGGAGCGCGTCACGCAGAAGCGCGTCATCGCCCTGTTCCGCGATGAGCTTGGCTATCGCGACCTCGGCGACTGGTCGGACCGCGACGGCAACAGCAACATCGAAGAAGGGTTGCTGACCGCTCACCTCACCAAGGCCGGCTACTCGGCGGCCCAGATCAGCGCCGCCATCTACAAACTTCGCACCGAGGCCGACAATCCCGGTCGCAAGCTCTACGACAACAACGAGGCCGTCTATTCGCTGCTCCGCTATGGCGTGGACGTAAAGGTCGCGGCGGGGGAGCCCTCCACCAACGTTCAGCTCATTGACTGGAGCCACCCCGAGGCGAACGACTTCGCCATCGCCGAGGAGGTGACGCTCCACGGGCCCCTGGAGCGCCGCCCCGATCTCGTCCTGTACATCAACGGCATCGCGGTGGGAGTGATCGAACTGAAGAACAGCCGCGTCTCCATCGGCGATGGCATCCGCCAGAACCTCTCGAACCAGCAGCCGGAGTTCAACGCCTGGTTCTTCAGCACCGTCCAGATCGTCTTCGCGGGCAACGACTCCGAGGGTCTTCAGTACGGCGCCATCGAGACCGAGGCGAAGTTCTTCCTCCGTTGGAAGGAAGACGAGCAGGACAACAGGCAGTTCAAGCTCGACAAGTACCTGCTCAAGATGTGCGCCAAGGAGCGGCTGCTCGAGCTGATGCACGACTTCGTCCTCTTCGATGGAGGCATCAAGAAGCTCCCTCGGGCCCATCAGTATTTCGGGGTCAAGGCCGCCCAGCACAACGTGAACGCCTACAAGGGCGGCATCATCTGGCACACGCAGGGCTCCGGGAAGAGCCTGGTGATGGTTCTTCTCGCCAAGTGGATTCTGGAGAACAACCCGAAGGCCCGCGTCGCGATCATCACGGACCGGGACGAGCTGGACAAGCAGATCGAGGGCGTCTTCCTCGGCGCGGGGGAGTCGATCAAGCGCTGTGAAAGCGGTCGGGATCTCATGTCTCAGCTCGCTCAACCTCGGCCGCGCCTGCTCTGCTCCCTCGTCCACAAGTTCGGTCGTCGCGACGTGGACGACTTCGAGGCGTTCCTGAAGGACCTCGAGGGCCAGCCCAGCCCGACCGTGGGCGAGGTTTTCGTCTTCGTCGATGAGTGCCATCGCACCCAAAGCGGCAAGCTGCATCGCCTGATGAAGGCCATGATGCCGAATGCGGTCTTTGTCGGCTTCACCGGCACACCGCTTCTGAAGCAGGACAGCCAGACCAGCCGCGAGGTGTTCGGCGGCTACATCCACACCTACAAATTCAGCGAGGGCGTCGAGGACGGTGTGGTGCTCGATCTCGTCTACGAGGCCCGCGACATCGACCAGCACCTCGGGTCGGTTGCGAAGATCGACGCCTGGTTCGAGGCCAAGACGCGCGGCCTGAACGACTGGCAGAAGGCCGAACTGCGCCATCAGTGGGGCACCATGCAGAAGGTGCTCAGCTCACGGTCGCGGATGGAGCGCGTGATCGCCGACGTCGTGTTCGACTTCAGCGTGAAGCCGCGCCTCTCCAGCGAGCGCGGCAACGCCATCCTCGTGGCTTCCAGCATCTTCGAGGCCTGCAAGTACTTCGCCCTCTTCCAGAAGACGCCGTTCAAGGGCCGGTGCGCGGTGATCACCTCGTACAACCCCCAGGCCGCCGATGTCACCCTCGAGGAAGTCGGCGCGAACACCGAGACGGACAAGCAGGTCATCCGCAATACCTATCTCGATCTGCTCGAAGGCGTCGAGCCGCGTCCCGGCAAGACGAGAACAGAGACCTACGAGGAGGATGCCAAGGCCCTCTTCCGAAAGCAGCCGGCGAAGATGAAGCTGCTGGTGGTGGTGGACAAGCTGCTCACCGGCTTCGACGCGCCGCCGTGCTCGTACCTCTACATCGACAAGTCGATGCAGGACCACGGCCTCTTCCAGGCGATCTGCCGCACCAACCGCCTCGATGGCGAGGACAAGGACTTCGGCTACATCGTCGACTACAAGGATCTGTTCAAGAAGGTCGAGAACGCGATTGCGGTCTACGCTGCCTCCGAGCTGGATCGGAGTGCGGGTGGCGTTGAGCCCGACGTGTTGCTTCAGGATCGGCTGACCCTCGGCAAGCAGCGGCTCGACAACGCTCTCGACGCTCTGGTCCTCCTGTGCGAGCCGGTCGAGCCGCCCAAGGGCGAACTGGAGCACATCCACTACTTCTGCGGCAACACGGAGATCGCGGCCGATCTTCAGGAGCGCGAACCTCGCCGGGCCATGCTCTACAAGGCCACCGTGGGTCTGGTCCGCGCCTACGCCAACATCGCCGATGAGCTGGAGCGAGCCGGCTACAGCGCCTCGCAGGCGGCGCACATCAAGACCCAGGTCGATCACTTCCTGAACGTGCGCGAGATCGTGCGTAAGGCCAGCGGCGAGAGCCTCGACCTCAAGGACTATGAGGCCGACATGCGGCACCTCATCGACACCTACATCGAGGCCGATGAGCCGCGCACCATCTCGCCCTTCGGCAATCTGCCGCTTCTCGAGCTGATCGTGAAGAGCGGCATCGCGGCGGCCCTCGCTTCCTTACCGGCTGGAGTGCGGACGAATGAGGCGGTGACGGCGGAGGTCATCGAGAACAACGTCCGCAAGACGATCATCAAGGAGCAGCTCACCGACCCCGCGTTCTACGACCGGATGTCGAAGCTGCTGGACGAGATCATCGCCGCCCGCAAGGCGAAGGCCATCGAGTACGAGGAGTACCTGAAGCGGATCGCCGAGCTTGCGAAGAAGGTGCAGGCCGGACAGGACGCGGAGACGCCGCCGGACCTGAACACGCCGGGGCGACGCGCGATCTTCAATTGGCTGAAGGCCTGGACTCCCGAACTGGCGGCCGAGCCCGGCCCCGATCCGCTCGACCGCGCCTTGATGCTCGACGCCGCCATCAAACGAGAGCGGTCCGATGGCTGGCGCGGTGTACTGGCCCGCGAGCAGGAGATCAAGCGCGCGATGTACAACGTCCTCGGTCAGGAAGCCGCGGTTGAGGCATTGTTCCCCATCATCAAGCAGCAGCGCGAGTACTGAGGCGATGCAGATTTCCCTCGGTGACATCACGGTTGATGTCATCCGCAAGCGCATCAGGAACATCCACCTGAGTGTCCATCCGCCGGCTGGCCGCGTACGGATGTCCGCGCCGATACGGATGGGGCTCGAGACGCTGCGGCTCTTCGCCATCGCCAAGCTCGGCTGGATCCGCAAGCAGCAGATTCGCCTGCGACAGCAACCGCGCGAGACGCCGCGGGAGTTTCTCGACCGCGAGAGTCACTACGTGTGGGGTCAGCGCTATCTCCTGAGGGTCGAGGAGGTAAAGGCTCGGCCGTCGGTCGAACTGCGGCCCACGGAGCTGGTGCTCCGCGTCCGTCCCGGGTCGACGGCTCGCACTCGTGGCGCCGCCCTTGAGGCCTGGCACCGCGAGCGCCTCAAGGAAGCGGCCTTGCCGCTCTTCGCGAAGTGGGAGCCGATCATGGGCGTGAAGGTGGGCAAGCTCTTCACGCAGCGCATGCGGACGCGATGGGGGACCTGCAACACCCGCGTCCGCAGCATTCGGCTCAACACCGAGCTGGTAAAGAAGCCTGCGGAATGTCTCGAGTACGTGGTGGTCCACGAGATGGTTCATCTGCTGGAGGCGAGTCACAACGGGCGCTTCAAGGCATTGATGACGCGCTTCATGCCGAACTGGTCGGTCTACCGTCAGATGCTGAACCGCTTGCCTGTGCGGCACGAGGAGTGGGACTACTAAGAGGTCGACGCGACGCCACGAGGCGCGGCGCGGAGGTGGGACCGCGAGACATTGGCCTGGGTGTTTCACCTAAGGTTGGCCCGGTGAAAGTGGCGGTGATCGGCGCCGGCATCGCGGGCCTGACCTGCGCGCGCGAGCTTCACCAGGCGGGAGTGGATGTTCAGGTCTTCGAGCGCAATCCAACCGTTGGGGGACGCATGAGCACCCGCACCAGGGACGGTCTGGGTTTTGACATTGGCGCCAACTTCCTGATTCGCGCTTACCGTGGACTTGGCGCCTTGGCCGAAGAGTTGGGCGTGGAGCTTCATAAGACCAGCCCGGCGTCCCACTTCTTCTATCGGGACGGGCGGCCCTGCCGGATGAGGCTTCGGTCGATCGGAGACATTTTCCGCATGGAAGGACTGGGCCCGCTCAGTCGTCTGCGACTCCTCGCCTTTGTGCTCAAGGTTCGACGCTCGTATGCGGGCCTGGACTTCTTCGATCTCGGCGCCGCCCCCGACGCCCTGAATCGCGAGGATGCTTACACCTACGCCCGCCGCGCGCTCGGGCCCGAGATCGCGGACTACATCGTGGACTCCTTCAACTCCTGCATGATGTTCTCGCGGTCGAGCGAGTCCAGCGCCGCGGGCTTCTTGTCTTTGTTCAGCATGAAGGCCAACCCGGCGTACGACTTCAGCATCCTCCACGCGACGGGCGGTATGAGTGCTATTCCTGAAGCCCTGGCCAGGACCCTCGTCGTCCACAGCACCTGCCCGGTTCTCGCTTTGGAACCGCATGGGGCGGGCTGGCAACTTAAGGCTGAGAAGGCCAGCGGTGTCTTCGACCGCGTCGTTCTGGCGGTGACTCCGAAAGCGGCGCTGGCGATGCTCAGGAATGGCGCCGAGCGTCATCGACGCCTGCTGGCCGAGACGTGCTATGCCTCAACCATCAACGTGTCCTTTCGCGTTCCCTGGCCCACGCTCGGAGACAGCCACTGTTACTACGTTCCCTACGTCGAGAACCGCACCATCTCCGAGTTCACCAACGAGTCGCTCAAGGTGGCGGAGACGGCCCACGAAGGCCGCTGCCTGGTCAATGTCGGTCTTCATGAAGAGGCCGCGCTGAGACTCATGAGCGAGCCGGACGGGGCGATTTTCGACATCGTGAAGAGCGAGTTGCTCAAACTGAACACGAACCTTCGGGCGGTAGCCGATCAGGTTGAGGCGTATGACCTGCAGCGCTGGGCCGAGGCGCTACCGAAGTACGACTGTGGCCACGTCGCCCGCGTCAAGGCGTTCTTGCGCGAGGGTCAAGGCGGCCAGGGGCTCTACTTGTGCGGCGACTACATGAACGCGCCCTGGACCGAGGGCGCCAGCCGCAGCGGCCTAAAAGCCGCTCGGCAACTGCTACGGGAGATGGCTCAGCGGACTGACAACTGACGATGAAGGGTCGCGGTGTCCGGCGTGTCGCGTGGATTCCAGAAACGATCGCCCGTGAGCTGCATGTAGAGGGCCATCCCCGTGCCGATCGTGCCATTGACGCCCGGGTATCCACCGGCGGCGTTGCACCAGTAGAAGTTCTTCCACGGCGTCTTCGCCTTGAGTCGACCAAGGCCCATGTTCTTCGGGGTGAGATGTTGACCGTACGAGTGGCCGCGTGGCGCCCAACAGAAGTCCTCGTTGGTGGTGGGCGATCCCGCGACGTGCAGGGCGATGTGCTTGCGAAGGTCCTTGACGTGGTGCTGCTCGACGATGTCGATCAGCTTGTCTTCGACTTCCTTCTTCCTCTGGCGATAGCTCCGGATGTCGCGGTCGCGCAGCTCCCGGAAATAGTCGTAGTTGGCGGTGGTGGCAAGCTCCAGAATCTGGCCTCCTGGCGGTGACGTTCCAGGTTCATCCGTGTGCAGCGTAGGGGTCGCCAGGAATACCCAGGGGCGGCTCCAGTCCTGACGCATTTCCTGGGCCCAGGTTTCGTTCATGTCCCACTGCTCGAGATGCCAGGTGTTGTGCTTGCCGAAGCCGTGCTCCTTGAGGTCGATTCCCTTCAGACCGAGATAGACGGTGAGCGCTGTTTGTGAGTATTCGTACTTCAGCGGCTTTTGATACGACCGCGGAAACTTCTCGAGGCCGATGGTTTCAGCCATCTTCTGGGGGTCGGCATTGCAGATGATGGTGGCTGCTCGGAAGACCTTCCCGTCGTGCGTTTGTACGGACTCGACTTGGTCGCCCGCGGTGGCGATGCCGGTCACTTCCTGTTCGTAATAGATGTGACATCCCTCGTGTGAGGTGATGAAGTCGGCCAGCCGGCTGATCAGGTACTTGAAATGTTTGCGCGGGTAATAGGCGCCGCGGTTGTACCCGGAAAACAGACCGTTGTAGGCGAGGATCGAGAGGTCTTTGGGCGGGCACATGAAGTTGCCCGCGTTCGCGATCAGCACGGCCTGGGCTTCGCGGCTCAGCCCGCATTCGTCGAACACCTGCTGCAGTGTCTTGTTCAGATAACGGATCAGAGTCCGCAGACGCCAGCCGAGGGTTGGGATCTGCCACAATTTGATTGAAGGTGGCAGCTGACTCACCTCCGCGGTCAACCGGTCGAGGATGTTCGTGAACGCCGCCACGCGCGCGCCCTGGCCCGGGTAGGCCGCCTCGATGTTGGCCGCCAGCCGGTCGTAGCCATAGGGAATGGCCACCCGCTTGCCATCCGGCAGAATCACGTGATCGTAGCCGTCCTTGTCCAGCGCTTCGAAGGTGATGTCGTCGTGGAGTCCGAGCTTCTTCAGGAAGTGCCACACCCGGTCGCCCTGTCCGCAGCCCCAGATGTAGTGAATCTGGGAACAGAAGGCGAACTCCCCGTACGTGAAAGTGTGGACGTAGCCGCCCGGCAGGTCGTGGGCCTCCAGCATGCACACGCGCTGGCCGCTCTCGGCCAGCAGAGCGCCCACAGTCAGGGCCGCCATCCCGGTGCCGACGATAACGGCGTCGTAGCGCGGATTCGAGGCGTAGAGACGGTCCTGGCTCGCCTTCACCTCAGGCGTGAGAGCGCCGGTGCTCGGGGATTTGGGGCTCTTCGTTGGCTCAGGCATGGGCGATGTCTTCGACCCGGAGCCTAGCCCAGGTACGGCGGGCTATATGTGCGGCGCCGGACATAACTGAGATCTCGTTCTGGTCAAAGCTTCGCCTGATCACGAATAAGCTCGGCCGCCTGCCTTGCCACACGCTTTCGAAGACGGGCCAGAATCGCGCGTTCATTGGAGAGCCTTATGACCGTTTGGATGCTTTCGTTCCTGCTGGCCCTCGGGCCGGGGGCGCCCCCGGCGTCATCCGTACCCGGTGCGACCACGTCACAACCGAGCGCTCCCTCAAGAATCGACCCGGCGGTGCGTGATGGGGTATTCCTCTACGAGTTGCGGCCGTGGACCCCGGTGAACTGGGAACGGCAGGTGGCGAAGGCCGCGCCTTCCGAACTCTTTCGCTTCACCACCGACGATTTCTGGTTGAACCTCCATCAGTTCCTCTATGTGCTCGGGCGGGCCAGCAACCAGACGAGGGATGCTTCGCGGGTCGCGGTGAAGGATGCGCCGGCCGATGCGGCGCAGGGTCTCAAAACCGTCGCAACCACCGAGCACGCCACCTGGCATGCCGCTGTGGCTTTTTATGCCGCGGGGCCCAGCCGGCTCGACGCCGTCTTCGACGCTCCGCTTGTTTCCGCGGGGCAGGCGCTCGCCCGGGCGCGTGACGCCAAGGACCTCTCTGGCGCTGGCCTCGAGCCGGGGCTCGCGGGCGCGCTCACCAGCGTGGCGAGCATCTATCGCCGCGCGTTCTGGCCGGCCCACCAGGCCGCAAATGAAGCGTGGGTCAAGGAGCTGCAGCCGCTGCTCCAAGCCCACGGGCGGTCGATTCTCGCCTTCATTACTCGCGCGTACGCAACTTCATGGCCCGCAAGCGGCTATCCGGCCCGCGTCACCGCCTACACGAACTGGGCCGGCGCCTTCTCGACCGACGGCGAGCTTTTGCTCCTTTCAAGCCGCGACCCCGCGCTCCGCGGATCGCAAGCCCTCGAGACTGTCTTCCACGAGTCGATGCACCAGTGGGACCAGCAGACTTTCGCGGCCATCGACCGAGCGGCCAAGGCTCAGGGCGTGCGCGTCGACGACTGGCTCTCGCACGCGATGATCTTCTACACGGCGGGTGAAGCGACGCGTCGGGAGGTGCCGGGGCACGTGCCTTACGCCGAGGGCGGGGTGTGGGCGCGCGGGCGTGAGTCGCTGCGACAAGCGCTCATCGCGTCCTGGCAACCGTGGCTCGACCAGAAGATCACCCGAGAAGAAGCACTGGCGGATCTGGTGATGAAAGCGCAGGCGGCGAAGCAGTAACTTGAGGTGCGCCTCGGCATCGGTGTCGATTGCCGCACCCACGTGACCGGACCGCGCCGTCGACCAGTACGGCAACGCGCTCGCCTATCGCGTCGTTGAGCGCACTGGTGGAAACCGGTCTACCGCCAGATGCTGAACCGCTTGCCCGTGCGGCACGAAGAGTGGGACTACTGAGGTCGAAGTTACCGACCGCCGCGGCTTACTCCGTCCGGAGTTTCGTCTCCAGGACCTGACTCGACGAGAAGCCGGTGAGTTGCAGGTAGTGCTCGGCTGCGTCGAGCAGGGCTTGCGCGGGCACGAGGCCCACGATCTCCGAACCGGCGATGGCCACGCCGTGGCGCGCGGCCTCGTTGCGGATGGTCTCGACCACGCGGTGGAGCGGGGTCTTCGTGAAGTCGGTCATGTTCATTGACACCTGGGCGACTTTCTTCCCGTTGATGTCGACGATCAGGCCCATGGCCTTCACGAAGCGGTAGCCGCCGGTGCTGTGGCGGATGCCCTTGGCGATCTTCTTGGCCACCTCGACGTCGTCGGTGGCGAGATTCACGTTGAACGCGATCAGGGGCATACGCGCGCCCACCACCACCGCGCCGAACGAGGGATGCGGCTCGCTGGGGCCGAAGTCGGGCTGCCACAATGGATCCTTGAGCTTGGCCGAGAGGCCCTCGAATTGGCCGCGACGGATGTCCTCGAGACCTTTGCGATGGGGGGCTGAGGCCGCGTCCTCATAAAGAAAGACCGGAATGCTGTGCGCCTTGGCGATCGCTTCGCCTACCCGACGCGCCAGCGCAACGCAATCCTTGATGGTGGCGCCTTCGAGTGGGATGAAGGGAACCACGTCCACCGCACCGAGTCGTGGATGTTCGCCGCGTTGCGTGCGCAGGTCGATCACGGGCAGGCAGGCGCCAACGAGGGCCACGATCCCGCGGAACAGCGCATCCTCGTCGCCGGCCAGGGTGAGGACCGATCGATTGTGCGAGGCGTCGGACTGCAGGTCCAGCACGCGAACGCCGGCTTCGGCGCGGACCTTCGCCACGATCGCATCAATGACTTCGGGACGGGCGCCTTCGGAGAAATTGGGAACGCACTCAATCATCATGGACCCAGGACTTTACCCGCGCTGGCCAGGGTCCGCTGACCCCGCAAGGTATTCTTGGGTTTCCCCCCATGACCCCAGAGAACCTCCCCCGTCATATCGCTGAGCGGATTGTGGCCGATTTCGGCGCCAACACCGAGTTCGCCCTTCAGGAACTGGAGAAGTACCAGGCCGATCCGGCGAGCGTCGGGCAGGAATGGCAGGACTACTTCGCCTACGTTCTCAGCCTTCCTGTTCCGGAGCTTTCGGCGGAAACCGTTCTTTTTGATCGCCAGAGCATTGGCACGATCCGTCCGGAGGCCGAGGCCAGCCCCGAACCGGCACCTGAACCGCAGCCGGTGGTCGTGGAGGCGGTGGAGCCAACAGTGGTTCAGACGTTCTCCACCGCAGACACGAAGCGCGTCGATGTGCGCGCCGCGGCCACCACCACCAGCTCCGCCCTCGCCACCCGGTCGCGCTCGCTCGCCCCCGTGATTCTCCCGGGCGACGTGGTCGAGCCGGTGCGCGGCGGCATGTTGCGGATCATCGAGAACATGGAGGCTTCGCTCTCCGTCCCCACCGCCACCTCGGTGCGGGAGATTCCCGTGCGGGCGCTCGAAGAGAACCGCGCCCTGGTGAACCGCCACCGCGCGACCATGGGCGCGCCCAAGGTCAGCTTCACCCACATCATCGCGTGGGCCATGATCAAGGCCCTCGACACCTTCCCGCGACTGAACGATGCCTATGCGGAGATCGACGGCAAGGCCCACCGCATCCATCGCGGCGACGTTCGCCTCGGCGTCGCCGTCGATGTGCAGAAGAAGGACGGTTCGCGCACCTTGCTCGTGCCGAATATCCGGGGCGCCAATCAGCTTTCGTTCCCCGAGTTCCTCGAAAAGTTCGACAACCTCGTGGGTCGCTCGCGGCGCAATCAATTGATGCCCGACGACTTCATGGGCACCACGGTTTCGCTCACCAACCCAGGCACCGTGGGCACCACCGCCTCCACGCCGCGGCTCATGCCGGGCCAGGGCCTGATTCTGGCCACCGGCAGTCTCGACTATCCGCCCGAGTTCCGCTCCATGGCTCAGCGGACCCTGTCGATGCTCGGCATCAGCAAGGTCATGACCGTCACCTCGACCTACGATCACCGGGTGATCCAGGGCGCCGAGTCCGGGCTCTTCCTCGCTCGCATCGAGGCCCTGCTCCGCGGCGACGACCGCTTCTACGAGCGCCTGTTCGAAGACCTCGCCGTGCCCTATCCCCCGGTGCGCACCGAGGTGGACGCCATGGCGCCCGGCCTGATGGGCGGGGCAGGCGGCAACAACAGGGAAGAGGTCGAGAAGCAGGCGCGCGTCCTGCAGCTGATCCACGCCTTTAGGGTGCGCGGTCATCTTCTCGCCCAGTTCGACCCGCTCGGTGTGAAGCGGCCGGCGGTGAAGGATCTCGATCCCGGTGGTTACGGACTCACCTTGTGGGATCTCGACCGCGAGTTCTTCACCAACGGCGCGCTGGGCAAAGAGAAGGCGACGCTGCGCGAAATCATCGATGTGATGCGTGAGACGTACTGCAACACCGTCACCTCGGAGTACATGTTCATCGCCGCCACCGGCCAGAAGGAATGGCTGCAGAACCGGCAGGAGACCTCGCGGAACAAGACCGACCTTTCCCCGGTGGAGAAGAAACGGGTGATGGAGAAGCTCGCCGAGGCGGAAGCCTTCGAACGGCATCTGCACACGAAATACGTGGGTCACAAACGTTTCTCGCTGGAAGGCCTCGAGGCCACCATCCCCCTGCTCGACGAGATGCTCTCCCTGGCCGCGCGGGCCGGTGTAGCAGACGCGGTGCTCGGCATGGCTCACCGCGGGCGGCTGAACATCCTCGCCAATGTCCTCGAAAAGCCGCTCCCCCAGATCTTCGCGGAGTTCGAGGGCTCCACCGACCCCGACGAGACTCAAGGCTCAGGCGACGTGAAGTACCACCTCGGGGCCACCAGCGTGCACAAAGCGCCGGATGGCCCTTCCCTCGCTTTGGAACTGGCCCCCAATCCCTCGCATCTCGAGTTCGTGAACCCCGTGGTCGAGGGGATGATCCGGGCCAAGCAGGATCTACGCGGCGACCGCACCCATGTCACCGCCCTGCCGATCCTGCTTCACGGAGACGCCGCGTTCGCGGGCCAGGGAGTGGTGGCGGAGACTTTGAACCTCGCCGGTCTCTCGGGCTACCGTACCGGCGGCACCATCCACATCGTCACCAACAATCAGATCGGCTTCACCACCCTGCCCGAAGACGCCCGCTCTTCGACCTACTGCACCGATGTGGCCAAGATGGTGGCCGCCCCCGTCTTCCATGTGAACGCCGACGATCCTGACGGCGTGATCCACGTGGCCCGCATGGCGTTCGAGTTCCAGCGCACCTTCAAGCACGACGTGGTCATCGACCTCGTGGGCTATCGGCGTTGGGGCCACAACGAGGGCGACGAGCCCGCCTACACCCAGCCCACGATGTACGCGCGCATCAAGAATCACCCGTCGGTGGCCACGCTCTACGGGGACAAGCTGGTGAAGTCCGAAGTGATGACCCGCGAGGAACTCGAGGTCATCTGGGCCACCAAGCGGGCCATGATGCAGCAGACCGAAGGCGGAGCCTCGCCCGAGCCGAAGGCGGTGCCGGCCGAGCCGCCCGAGGTCGACCCCTCGGCCATGTCGGGTCGCCTTCAGGCGACACTGCAAGGGCTGACCCTGATCCCCGCGGGCTTCGAGCCGCATCCCAAGCTCCTGCCCTTCTTGAAGAAGCGGGCCGATCTGCTCGAAGGCCGCGGCAAGGGCGAAGTCGACTGGGCCACCGCCGAGTCGCTCGCGTTCGGCACCCTGCTGCTTGAAGGTATCTCCGTCCGCCTCTCCGGTCAGGACGTGGGTCGGGGCACGTTCTCGCAGCGCCACGCCATTCTTTACGACCATCGCGACGCCCGGGAGTTCGTGCCCCTCCAGCAGCTGGCCGCGGGCGGCTCCCGCTTCGACGTCTACGACTCGCTGCTCTCCGAGTGCGCGGTGATGGGCTTCGAGTTCGGCTACTCGGCCGTGCATCCCCGTGCCTTGGTGATCTGGGAAGCCCAGTTCGGCGACTTCGTGAACGGAGCCCAGGTGATCGTCGACCAGTTCCTCGCCGCCACCGAACAGAAGTGGAATCAGCCGGTGGGTCTCACTCTGCTTCTGCCCCACGGCCACGAGGGCCAGGGCCCGGAGCACAGCTCCGGCCGCATCGAGCGTTTCCTCACCCTGTGCGCGGAGAACAACCTGCGCGTGGCCTACCCTTCCACTCCCGCCTCGTTCTTCCACCTGTTGCGGGCCCAGGGCCGCTCGGGGGCGAAGAAGCCTCTGGTGGTGTTCACTCCGAAGTCCCTTTTGCGTGCGCCGCATTGCGTCTCCAGCCTGACCGAGCTCGCGCAGGGGCGATTCATGCCCGTGCTCGCTGACACAACCGTCGATCCTTCGATGGTGCGCAGGGTTGTGATCACCTCGGGCAAGGTGAGCTACGACCTAATGAAGGAACGCGAGGCTCGCGGCGCGCGTGACGTGGCCATCGTGCGTCTCGAGCGGTATTACCCATTCCCGGCCGCCGAGTTGGCAGCGATCCTGCGCGCTTACCCGGTCACCGCCGAGATCGCTTGGGCCCAGGAAGAGCCGTCGAACATGGGGCCGTGGCGGTTCATCCGCGAGAGGTTCCTCGATGGCGAGGTGCCCGGCTTCGAACACCGCTGGCCCTCGTACATCGGACGCGACGCCAGCGCTTCGCCCGCGCCCGGCTCGCACAAGGTCCACACCCGCGAACAGGAAGAATTGGTCGGCAAGGCGTTCGCCTGACGAGCGGGGCGTCACCCGTCAGCGAAGCGCGCTCCCACTAGACTCGAAAGATGTTCCGGGCCCGCCCTTCCACGAAGGAGCTGCTACCGCTCCTCGTTGCGGTCGTTGTCTTGTACTGGCAACCGGCCCTGGGCTTCGGTTCCTTCTTTCAGCGCGACGTCTTTCTCTACTGGATTCCCCGAATCGAGTGGGCGGTGCGCAGCCTGGCCGAGGGTCGGTTGCCTCAGTGGGACGCCTCCTTCGGTTTCGGCGTGCCTTTCCTCGCCGATCCGAACTTCCAGCCTTTTTATCCCGTCACCTGGCTGAACCTCGTCTTTCAGCCGTCCACCGTGTTCACCGTCCTCGTCGTGGGCCACACCCTTCTGGGCGCGTGGGGCATGTTCCACCTTCTAAGGCGGCGAGTGCGCTCGCGCGAGGCCGCCTTCGTGGGGGGCATCGTCTTCGTGGGCGGCGGAGCGCTGGTTTCGTCGGCCACCCTCTGGCATCACTATTCCTCGGCCATGTACATGCCGTGGGTGGCCGATGCGTTCCTGCGGGTACGTGCGGGCCGGCGCGGCGCGTGGATCCGGCTCGGTGTGATGACCGGCCTGCAGGCCCTCGCCGGGTCGGCCGACGCCATGCTCATGACCGCGTTCGGTCTGCTCTTCCTCCTGCCGCTGAAGCCGAAGCGCCTGGCCCTTATGGCGCCTTCGCTTGGAGCGGGCGGTTTGCTGTGTTTCGCCCTCGCGGCGGCGCAGTGGTTGCCAACCATGCGGGGCGTGGCTGACACGGAACGTTCCGGTCTCTCCGCCCAGACGCGTCTTTACTGGTCGGTGCCCCCGGCCACCCTCATCGACCTTGTGTTGCCCCTCACCGGTGCGGCGCATGCCGGTGAAGATCAGCCGAATCCGCTCGAGCAACGGTTCCGCCTCATCACCTCGATGTATCTCGGGGCTTCAACTTTGCCCCTGTTGATCCTGGGCGCGATGCGTTGGCCGCGTGGTCTGCTTCTCCTGGTGCTTTCGCTCGGACTGGCGATGGGACGTCACGGGCCGCTCGCCTGGGTCAGCGAATTGCCCGTGGTGTCGATGGTGCGGTTTCCTTCGAAGATCCTCTGGCTCTCCTCCATGGTCTGGGCCGCCCTCGCCGCCATCGGCCTGGCCGTTTGGGTGCGCCGCCGATCCGCGTTGTCCCGAAGCACGGTGGCGATGGTCGGTCTGGTTCTTCTGGCTCTCGCCGCCGGATTGGCGTTCACCAGTGCCGCCACCGCGGGAGAGTCGGTGGCGGGGGAGGCGATCCGGAAGGCCGTGCCGTGGGCGCTGATGAGCCTTGGCCTGGCCCTTCTCGCTTCCGCGCTTCCTGGCGGCGCCGCCATCATGGTTGCCGTCGTGGTGGCGATGGACCTCATGGCGGTGGGCCCGTCGGTGAACGCCTACTCGAGCGGTGAGATGCTGCGCTTGCGCCCCTCCGTGGTGGATGTCCTGCGCGGACTCGAAGCGTCGCGGATCTTCGTGCTTCCTGCCTCACGTCAGCAGGCGCGTTCGTGGAAGGCTCCCGCGAACTGGAGCGACGAGGAGGCGTACTTCTTCAGTCAGGGCCAGATGCTGGTCCCCCCGCAGGGCGGCCGCTGGGGATTGAAGGGCAGCTTCGACGGCGATTTCGCGGGTCTGGCTCCGCGCGCCTACACCCGGCTCTCCGATCTGGTTGCGGGGTCGAACCCCGTGAATCCGCGCTGGCTTCAGATGGGTGGGGTCACCCACGTCCTGCGCTTCGCCGCGGTGGACGAACCAGGCATGGAGGTGGCGGCGCGGGTCGACACTCTTCACGAGCAGGACCTGCTGGTTCTTCGCGTGCCCGAGCCACGGCCGCACGCCTACTTCGCCTCGCGGGTCCGTGTGGTGGACTCAGAAGACGAGGCAGTGCGGGTGTTGGGCGCCGCCGACTTTGATCTCGCCGAAGAGATCGTTCGGGTGAGAGAGGCCGGCCTGAGTGGAAGCGCGACGCCGGACGGCGCGCCGGGCGCCGCCCTTCTGCGGGTGGAGCAGCAGATCGACGGCCGGACCGCGATCCGGGTGAAGTTGGAGGCGCCACGAACGCTGGTGGTGCTGGATGCGATCTCCGGAGGCTGGTCGGCACGCGTCGATGGTCAGCCCGCGGCGGTGCGTCCCGCCAATCTCATCTTCCAGTCGGTCGATCTGCCGCCGGGCGAGCACCTGGTCGAACTCGAATATCAGACGCCGGGCCTCATCCTCGGCGTCGCGATCTCGCTGCTGGCCTGGCTAAGCCTGCTCGTCCGCGCCGGCCTTCGCAACCGCCGGCGCGATGACGGGCGGGATTAGCCTCCGAAAACGATGCCCTGGGCCAGGGGCAGGTCCTTTGAGTAGTTGATGGTGTTGGTCTGACGGCGCATGTAGGCCTTCCAGGCGTCCGAACCCGACTCGCGGCCGCCGCCCGTGTCCTTCTCGCCGCCAAAGGCTCCGCCGATTTCGGCGCCCGAGGTGCCGATGTTCACGTTGGCGATTCCGCAATCACTGCCCGCAGCGGAGAGGAACGCTTCGGCGGTGAGCAGATTCGTGGTGAAGACCGCGGACGAGAGGCCCTGGGGAACGTCGTTGTGCGCCTTCATCGCGTCTTCGAACTCGTTGAATTCGATGACGTAGAGGATCGGCGCGAACGTCTCCTCGCACACGATCTTCATATCGGCGCGGGCCTTGATGATGGTGGGCTCGACGTACTGGCCCTCGATGACCTTGCCTCCGAAGAGGATCTCGCCGCCCTCCTTCACCGCGTTCTCCACTCCGCGTTTGAACGAGGCCACCGCCTTCTCGTTGATCAGCGGACCCATCAGTGTGGCCGGATTCATGGGATCGCCCACCTTGATCTGACCGTAAGCCTTTACCAGCGACGCGGTGAAGGTGGCGGCGATCTCCTTCTGCAGGAAGAGGCGCCTGGTGGTGGTGCAGCGCTGACCCGCGGTGCCGGCGGCGCCGAAGACCACGCCGCGCAAGGCGAGACCGAGGTCGGCGTCCTTCATCACGATGATGCCGTTGTTGCCGCCGAGTTCGAGCAGGCTGCGCCCCAGCCGCTTCGCCACGCCTTCGCCGACCTTGCGGCCCACCGCGGTGGAGCCCGTGAAGCTCACGAGCGGTAGGCGCGCATCCGAGGTGAGACGCGCCCCGATCGAAGGGCCGCCAATCACAAGGGCGAAGACGCCCGCGAAACCATGGCGCTCGAGCACGGTGTCCGCGATCTTCTGGGTGGCGATGGCGGTGAGCGGGGTGAGTTCAGACGGCTTCCAGATCACGGTATCGCCGCAGGCCGCGGCCACCAGCGCGTTCCACGACCACACCGCCACGGGGAAGTTGAAAGCGCTGATCACGCCGATGGGACCGAGGGGATGCCATTGCTCGTACATGCGGTGGCCGGGGCGCTCGGAGTGCATGGTCAGGCCGTAGAGCTGGCGCGAGAGGCCGGTGGCGAAGTCGGCGATGTCGATCATCTCCTGCACTTCGCCTTTGCCTTCGGCGTAGATCTTGCCCATCTCCAGGGTGACGAGCGCTCCGAGGTCGTCCTTGTGGGTGCGCAGGGCGTCGCCGATCTGGCGGACGATCTCGCCGCGCTTGGGTGCGGGCAGGGTGCGCCAGCGTTTGAAGACCTCGGCCGCTTCTTCGACGATACGGTCGTACTCGGCCTCGTTCACCGTCTTCACCTTCGCCAGCACTTCGCCGGTGGCGGGATTGGTGGAGGTGATCTCCTCGCCGGAGGGGGAGGCGATCCACGAAACCCCCTTGCCGCCGGAGTTTGTGGGTTCGATGCCGAGTCGGGAGAGAAGCGCCTTGGTGTCCATGAAGGCGATTCTACGTTTCGGCGCGCGCCGGACCGCGGGCGAGCGGCCCGGACGGGATCAGTGAGCGGGCTTCGCTCCTCGCAGCTTGTTCACCCCGGTCACGATGGCGAGCACCAGGCCGCCCGCGATCACGCCCACCCCGCCGTTCAGGAGCATGGGGCCGAGGGCGCCGACCACGCCGCCCATATGTTCGAGTTCTTCGAGCCAGTGATGGAGGGGCGGCAGGCCGTGCACCAGGATGCCGCCGCCGACCAGGAACATCGCGGCCGTGCCGGCCACGGAGAGAAACCGCATCAGGAAAGGCGCGGCCTTCAGGATGGCGGCGCCCATGGACTGTGAGAACTTCCCTTCTTTCCGCCCGAGGTGGAGCCCGAGGTCGTCGAGCTTCACGATCGCGCCCACGAATCCGTAGACCCCCACCGTCATCACCACGGCGATGAAAGTGAGCACCGACACCTGGGTCATGAAGGGCTGGGTGGCCACGGTGCCGAGGGTGATCGCGATGATCTCCGCGGACAGGATGAAGTCGGTGCGCACCGCGCCCTTGATCTTGTCCTTCTCGAAAGCCACGAGGTCGATGGTGGGGTTCACCAGTGCCTCGGCCAGTTCCTCGTGCTCCGCGTCGTCCTCTTCCTTACTGTGCAGGAACTTGTGGGCGAGCTTTTCGAAGCCCTCAAAACAGAGGAAAGCGCCGCCGAACATCAGCAGGGGGGTGACGAGCCAAGGGGCGAAGGCGCTGATCACCAGCGCGGCGGGGACGAGGATGGCTTTGTTGACGAACGATCCCTTGGCCACCGCCCACACCACGGGCAGTTCACGGTCGGCGGCGACACCCGTCACCTGCTGCGCGTTCAGGGCCAGGTCGTCACCGAGGACGCCCGCGGTTTTCTGGGTGGCGATCTTCGTAAGGACAGCTACGTCGTCCATGGCGGCCGCGCTCTTGTGCGCGGCCACCTTGGTCAGGATGGCCACGTCATCCAGAAGGGTGGCGATGTCGTCGATCAGTGCGAGCAGGCTGCTCCCGGCCATGGCGGTTTCCTCTTTTCGGATGGGGACGCGCGGGCCGCGCCTCCCCTGGGTTGTGGAGTGAGGCTAGGAGTCTGAACCGCAGAAAGCAAACATGGGGCCTTCCAACCGCGAGAGAACTCTCCGAGGCTGGCGACGAAGCTATCGCCCTTCACGTTGACTCCCCTCCCCCCACGGGCTGCTAGGATCGCATCACACTTTGTTCATCACAGGCGCCGACTGCGCGCGCGATCTCGGGGCGAGAGGGTCAATGTCAACTTTGAATCAACGGCGGCGCGTGGCGGCTGCGCTTCTCTACACATTCGGGATCGAAGCCGCGGCGCCGCCCGTCATGATCGGCGCTCGCTTGGCCGCGACCGTGGCCACGACCGTGGCCGCGATCAAGGTCTCGGGCCCTACGGTGTCGGGGCAGACCCTTCCGGCGTGCGATGCGGCTCTGCTTGGCCGACAGGCTCCCATCTCAGGGGTAACGAGTTCCCGGCTTTGGCCTGCGAACCACTCGATGCAAGCCGTCGGCTACTCCGCCGCTCTTGGGGCGGCGTGTGTCGGCCTAGCCGAAATGTCCGTCCAGGTCTGGAGCGATGAGCCCGACGAGGCTCAGACCGGCGACGGCAATCACACGCCGGACGCGGCACTGGCCCCTTTGATGCAGCTCCAACTCCGGGCGGAGCGAAAGGGCAACTCCGATGGCCGTGTCTACCTGATCCTGGCCCGGGCGACGTCTCCATCGGGAGCCACAAATACGAGTTGCGCTTCGGTTGGCGTGCCGAAGAGCCAGTCCTCGCGCGACCGCGACGCGTTGGACGCTCAAATGGGGGCAGCGTCGTTCTTCTGCGCTGCCAACGGTGGGCCACCCCAGGGCTTCATTCGTCTCCTCGATGAGCCATGGGTCATGGGCCCGGTGAATCAACCGCCACAGGTCAGCGCGGGATTGGATATTTCGCTGCCCTTTGGCACTCCGGCGTCGCTCGGCGGCGTCGGCAGCGACGACGGCCTCCCCGCAGGCACCCTCTCGTTCCAATGGTCTGCGGTTTCGGGACCCGGCGCGGTACTGTTCGTGGACAGCGCCCAGGCGTCTACCAGCGCGACGTTCTCCGCGAGTGGAACGTACCAGCTGCGCCTCACGGCCAGCGATGGCGTCTTGCAGTCTGTCGACGAGTTGACCGTCACCGTGGGCCCCCAGAACGCACCCCCAGTTGTGAGCGCCGGGCCTGATGTGGCGGTGACTCTGCCGGCAAACTCGCTGACGCTTTCGGGTTCCGCTTCGGACGATTCGCTCCCTGCCGGCATCCTGAATGTGAACTGGAGCGTCGTCAGCGGAAGCGGCGTATCTCTTTCCTCCCCGGCGTCGCTGACTACAGTTGCCACCTTCCCAAGCGCGGGTACGTACGTTCTTCGGCTGAGCGCGAGCGACGGTTCGCTCTCGTCATTCGACGACGTCCAGGTCATTGTCAATCAGCCGGCCAACGTCCCGCCGAGCGTCGATGCCGGCCCGGATCAGACGCTGTCCCTGCCAGACGGCACGGTATCGCTCGCGGGAGCCATCTCCGACGATGGGCAGCCCACCGGAACGCTCACCAGCCAATGGACGCAAGTCTCGGGCCCCGGGCCTGCCCTCATCTCCTCGCCGTTGTCGCCTGAAACGTCAGTCATGGTGACTCTGGCCGGTGCCTACGTGTTTCGCCTGTCGGCGACCGACGGAGTTTTGAGCGCGTCCGATGACCTGACGCTGGTCGTGACGGCGCCGCCCAATGAAGCCCCCCTTGCGGTTGCTGGCTCCGACATTGAAATCCGGCAACCGACGCCTGGGGGAGAGCTATCAGGGTCGGCGACCGACGATGGGAACCCTGATGGCACGCTCACCTTCGTGTGGAGCCAGGTGTCCGGCCCGGGGCCGGTTACTTTCAGCGACCCGCAGTCGCCGACCACCGGGTTCGCGGCGCCGTTGCTTGGCACGTACGTCTTGAGACTGACGGTCAGCGACGGACTGCTGTCCGGGTGGGACGAGGTCACGGTGGTGGTCCTTCCGGAGCCACCGCCCGACATTAGCGTCGATGACACCAGTGTGGCTGAGGGCAGCGACGGCCGACGAGTCGTGCAGGCCATGGTGCGGCTCTCGCGTGTGGCGGCCACCGAGGTGAGGGTCGATTTCGTTACCACCCCTGGAACCGCCGGCGCGGGTTGCGATTATGAAACGGCGTTCGGAACCCTGGTTTTCGCCCCCGGCCAGACGGAAGTCACGGTTGCGCTGTTTATCAACGGCGACCTGATGGCTGAGGGAAGTGAGTCGTTCGACGTTTTGCTGGGGAATCCGGTTGGAGCGGCGATCGCGGATTCTTCGGGGAATGTCACTCTCCATGATGACGACGCTCCGAACGCGCCACCCACTCGAAGCGCGGAACGGCAGCCACCGCAGAATGCCATTGAGCAACCCCTCGGAACGGTGCTGAGCTGGGCCCCGTCGCTCGATCCAGAAGGGGGACCGGTGAGTTATGAGGTGCAGTTCGGGTCCACCTTCGGCATGACGGGACAACGCTGGACCGCCTCCTGCTCAGCCACGCCCGAGCCGCCGGCTCGTGCGGCCAGCGCCTCGGCCTACGATGAGGCGACAGACCGGCTGTTCGTGTTTGGCGGGTCGAGCGGACTCCAGGCCTTGGGTGATCTCTGGGTCCTCAAACGCGCGACCGCGGCCGGAGGATCTGCCTCGTGGGAGCAGATCCAGGCTCCCGCTGGTCCTGGAGCGCGCCAACACGCTCGAGCTGTGTTCGACCAAGCCACGGATCGCCTCGTCGTGGTTGGAGGGTGTTTGAACTCGTGCGATGCCGCCTTTTCAGATGTGTGGGCTCTGGGGGACGCCTCAACCGGGACGCCGTCATGGCAGGCCCTGCCCCCTTTGCCCCAGCCACGGGGCGCCCACGCCATGGCCTTCGATGAAACGAACGGTCGGATATTCGTCTTTGGCGGCGTGGCTGCGGGCGGCGCGTCCAACGACATCCTTCGTATGGATATCCGTGCCGCGGCTCCTCAATGGACGTTTGTGGCCACGACGGGCGAGCAGCCGCCCGCTCTGCAAAATGCGGCGATGAGCTACGACAGCCAGGCCGACCGGCTGATTGTGCACGCTGGGCAGACCACTTCGGGAGCATCGAGTGACACGTATGCCCTCGCAGGCGCCTCCACGACCAGCCCCGCGTGGGTACGCCTTGCGCCAGTTGGTCCGATCCCCGCCGCGCGCTTCGGCCACGCGCTCCACTACGACGAGGTGACTGACCGCGCTCTCCTTTTTGGCGGCACAACCGCGGGCGTTGAGAACGACACGAACTTCGTCACCAGCGACACTTGGGTGCTCGCCGGTTCGCGCACCGCGACGCCCGCCTGGGTTCGCCTTGAGGCGCTTGATGCCCCAACCCCGCGTTATGACGCGGCGACCGCGTATTCAGTCGAAGAGAACCGATTGGTCGCCGTCTTCGGGTCGAACAACAAGATTCAGGCCACGGCCCTCGTGGAGGGGGGTGTGCTGGAAGACGCCATTGGCCGGATCGACACAGTCTCGACCGGGCAGTCCGATGTGACGTTCGCTCCGGTGGTGAACCAGAACGAAACCTACCTCTGGAGAACGGTGGCACGCGATGAAGCCAGCGCCCGGGCAGGAACCCGCGCCATGGTCTTCTCCACGGGTCTGCCTTCCCTGACCGTCGAGGGCGCGTCGGTCGTCGAGGGGAATGTGGGCGAGACGACCCTCGCGTTCCGCGTCAGCCTGTCGCGCCCAGCCACGGACGAGGTCTCGGTTGACCTGACTGTCGGGGGCGGCACGGCCCTCCCCGGCATTGACTTCCAACCCGTCCAAGCGCGCCTCGTATTCGCGCCCGGCGAAACCGTTCAGCTCATCAACGTTGCCATCCTCGGCGACCTCATTCCGGAGGCCGACGAAACGGTCAACGCGGTTCTCGAGAACGTGATTGGAGCCTCGATTCGCACGAGTTCGGCCGTGGGCATGATCCTCAACGACGATTTCGCCAATGCGCCGCCTCAAGTCTCTGCGGGGCCGTCGCAGACGAGTTCCTGGACTCCCAGCCCCCTCGGTCGTGTGGTCGTCAACTTTGACGAGTGGACGCTTTCGAACAACGTATTCCTGCCCGCCACCGCCACCTACGCCCAGAACATCGCGCGGTGGTTCAGCCCCGACGGTCCGGGCAGCCTCGTAGCTATCAGTTCGAACTTCGGTCTTACGGGCAGTTCTCTGGCCGCGGCGATTCGTGCCGACGGACATACCTGGACCGTCAACCCAGCTCTCCCGATGACCCTCGCCTCCCTGTCGCAGTATGACGGGGTCTTCCTGACCACTGATCGCGCCTACGACCCGGTCATCGCCGAATATGTCTACCAGGGAGGGAACGTCTATGTGGGCGCGGGCACCGGCGTGGGAGGACCGCTCGGGGAAACGAATCGATGGAACCCGTTTCTAAGCCTCTTCAGCATGCGACTCGTCCCGACCTATGTCGACGCTCAGCCACTCCTCTCCTCAACTCACCCGCTCCTCCAGGGAGTCGCAAGCATCAGGGGGATCGGCGGGAATCCGGTGGCCTTGACCACATCACCCGACCCGAGGAGCGCCATTCTGGTCTTTGCGGGGGCCAACGGGCTGGTTGGGGCCTTCGACGGCCGCCAGGCAGGCTTCGGATCCGTCGTCGTGCCCCTCGTTGGGACAGTGGTGGACGACGGCCTGCCGGAGCCTTCGAATCTGAGTCACCTTTGGACACAGTTGGCCGGTCCTGCGCAAGGGGTCATTGTCAATCCCACTCAGCAATCGACCAGCGTCTCTCTGCAGAGTCTTGGAACGTACACCTTCCGGCTCACTGCGTCCGATGGCGAATTATCAGCGTCGAGCGAGGCCACCATCACGGTGGTTGAGAACCTCCCCCCGCAGATAGACGCCGGACCAGATCAGTATCTCGAGCTTCCGGTTTCCACGACACAGCTCTCGGGCTCGGCCGACGACGACGGCGTGCCGGGCGGCCCCTTGCAGTACCAGTGGTCTCAGCTTGCCGGACCCGGGGTGGCCTCCTTCGCTTCGCCTGGTCTGCCGGCCACTTCGGTGGACTTCTCCGTAGCCGGCGCCTACGTCTTGAGGCTCACCGTCAGCGATGGTGATGGTGCGGCCTTCGATGACGTTCGTATCGCCGTCAAGGACCCCCTCAATACGCCGCCCGAGGTTGTGCCTGCTCCGCCGATGGCGGTGCAGTCCCGCACGTTCGTCGTGGCGGCGCAGGTTGTCGACGACGGCCGCCCTCTTGGCGGAACCATCAGCGCTTCCTGGGCCATCGAGTCGCTGCCCCTGGGGGCCGTTGTGTCGGTCTCCGATCCGGCAGCGTTGTCGACAACGGTGACGGTGTCCATTGACGGGACCTACGTGTTCCGAGTCATCGTCAGCGATGGCGAACTTTCGACCGACGCACTGCTTGCCTTCAACGTAGATGGCAGGAATAGACCTCCCGTGGTCGATGCGGGAGCGGACCAATCCATCACTGTTTCACAGACCACGTTGTCGTCAAGCTATGCGGACGACGGACAACCATCGGGTGGCAGCCCAACCACCCTGTGGGTCCAGGTTGAAGGGCCGGCAACGGCCGCCATCGCCGAGCCGGACCAGGCTACGACACTGGTTCACTTCACGGCCGTCGGGACCTACGTGTTCATGGCCATCGTCAATGACGGCGAACTCGAGGGCGTCGATGAGACGATCGTCGTGGTCTCGCAACCCAATGACCCTCCGGCCGTCAGCGCCGGACCCGACCAGGCATTGGCGGCCTCTGAGGCGTCGCTCAATGGGTCTGTGTCAGACGACGGGCGCCCCCTCGGCAGCACACTCAGCGTTCAGTGGAATCAGGTCTCCGGCCCCGCCGCCGCCCAAATCAACACCCCCACGGTGCTGACGACCAGGGTCAGCCTTCCTGCGGAAGGCGACTATGTATTCCGTCTGACCGCCAGCGATGGCGCGTCTTCGGCGGCGGATGATGTCGCGATCACCAGGCTCGCGGGGACGGCGACAAACCTCCCCCCGGCGGTAAACGCCGGTCCCGACCGCGTGGTGGCCACCCTCACCTCGCAACTCACGGGATCCTTCAACGATGACGGTGTTCCGGTTGGTGGACAGGCGCTGTTCCTTTGGTCTCAGACCAGCGGCCCCAGCATCGCCTCGATTGCGGCGCCGGGACAGCTCGCTACCCAGGTCCAATTCCCGACGTCCGGGACCTTTGGCTTCAGGCTTCAGGCGACTGATGGCGAACTCACCGCCCTTGACGACGTCACCATCACGGTTGTCATTGTCGAGAATCCGCCGCCCCCCTTGAATCTGCCGCCGGCCGTGAATGCTGGGGCGGACCAGGCTTTGACCCTGCCCACGCTGGCCACGCTGCTCCAGGGCACGGCGATCGACGACGGCCTGCCGGAGGCCTCATCGGTTTCGACCCAATGGACTCAGCGCGCAGGCCCCGCCGGAGTCGTCTTCCAGCAGCCCGACGCCACCAACACCGTGGCGACCTTCCCGGCGGCCGGCACTTATGTCCTGCGTCTCAGCGCTACGGACACCCAAGTCACGGGCTTCGATGACGTGACCGTGACCATCGGCGGCGCCGACCCTGTGGGCGGTGCGCCCACAATCGCCATCACTTCCCCCGGCGACAGCGCTTCGATCACCAGCCCGACCGAGATCATCGGCTCCATCCAGAGCGCGCAGCTCCTGGACTGGAAGCTCGAGATCAAGGAGCGCAGCGAGGTCGCGTACCGGACCATCGCTACCGGAAACACACCGGTCTCGAATGCGGCCATCACCTCGTTCGATCCCACGATGCTCCTGAACGGCCTGTACGACTTGCACTTCGTGGCACGAGACACGGCTCTGCGAACGACGACGGTCGCAAGGACCGCCGTCGTTCGAGAGAACCTCAAGGTCGGCCAGTTCTCGGTCAGTTTCGTCGACCTCGAAGTTCCCGTGGCCGGGCTGCCCATCAGGGTCACGCGCACTTATGACAGCAGGGACAAGGGGAAGGGGGACTTCGGGTACGGCTGGCGGCTGGATCTCAGCAACGTCACCGTCCGCGAGAGCGGTTCCCTTGCGACCGGCTTCGTTGGCACGATCACCCCCGGTTTCTTCCCGAGCTATTGCCTCCAGGCCTCGAGGCCTCAGGTGGTGACGGTGACGTTGCCGGGTGGGGAAGTGATGGAGTTCGAACCGCGGATTACGCCGGGGTGTCAGTCGTTCGCGCCGATCGCCGTGGCCTCGATCAGCTACGTACCAAGGCCGGGCTCGACCACCCAGGGGACGCTCAGGCCCGCCTCGGGCAACACCGTTCTCGTCTCGGGCGTCACCGGGCCGGTCCAGCTCTTCGACGAAGCGACGTACAACTTCTTCGACCCGAACGAGTACATCCTCACCCTGCCCGACGGCCGTGAATTGACGGTTCACCAGACCACGGGTTTGAAGCGGATCAAGGATCTCAACGGCAACATGCTCAATGTGACGAGCAGCGGCATCACGCACTCGAGCGGCCGCGGCATCGCCTTCGCGCGCGACACGCAGGGCCGGATCACCAGCGTCACCGACCCGGCCGGGAACGTCCAGACCTACGCCTACGACGCGGCGGGCGATTTGATCGGCCACACGGACCGGGAGAACAACGAGACGACGTTCACGTACCTCGCGACACCGGCGCACCACCTCGAGGAGATCCACGACGCGCTGGGGCGGACGCCGATACGAAATGAGTACTACCCGGACGGCAGGATTCAGCGCCACACCGACGCGTACGGCAAGACCATCGAATACGCGCACGACGTCACCGGGCGACAGGAGGTGGTGACCGACCGCGAGGGGAACGTTCGCGTTCTGCACTACGACGGGCGGGGAAACGTAACCAAGGAAGTGCAGCCGGATGGGAAGCAGATCCTGAGGACGTTCGATGGGCGGAATAATCGGACGAGCGAAACGGAGCCGCACGAGCAGACGAACCTGACGCCGGCCACGACAAGCTGGACGTACGACGCGGCGGATAACGTGACGAGCACCACCGACCCGCTCAACAATGTGACGAGCCAGACGTACAACGCTCGCCGGCAGATCCTCACCAGCACCGACGCGCGGAGCAAGACCACCACGAACGTCTACGACGTCAAGGGGAATCTGACCTCGACGACGGATGCGGATGGCCACGTCACGACGTTCACGTACGACACCAAGGGGAACCTCCTCAGCCAGTCGCAGACCGTGAATGGCCTGGTGGAGACCACCACGAATACATATGACGCCTTCGGGAATCTCCTGACGGAGACGGATGCCCTCGGAAGAGTGACGACGAGCACGTACGACACTCAGGGGAATCGGAAGACCGAGACGAGAACACGCACACTCCCGGGCGGCGCCACGGAGACGCTGACGACGAGCTACGTTTACGACAAGAACGGGCGTTTGACGAAGGCGACGGATCCGGACGGGACGTTCACGGAGACGGTTTACGACGCCGCGGGACGCCAGACGAGCACGAAGGACAAGCTCGGAAGAGCCACGACGTTCGAGTACGACGATATGGGTCGCCTCACGAAGACGATCTATCCCGACACGACGTTCGAAGAGAGCACGTATGACGGTGAAGGCCGCAGGCTCACGAGCAAGGATCGCGCAGGCCGGATCACCAGCCACGAATACGACGGCCTGGGAAGGATGAGAAAGACCGTCTACGCCGACGCGACATTCACCGAGAACTTCTATGACGTGGCTGGCCGGCTGGAATCCACAAAGGACGCGCGCGGGAAGATCACGAGTTACGAGTACGACTCGGCCGGTCGCAGAACGAAAGTGATCGACCCCCTGAACCACGAGACGGTGTTTACGTACGACGCGAACGGGAATCAGAAGACGGTCAAGGACGCGAACAACAACACCACGACCTACGAATACGACGACCTGAACCGGAGAACGAAGACGATCTTTCCCGACGCGACGTTCACGGAGACGGGCTATGACGAAGCCGGCCGCCGCGTGAGCGAACGCGATCAAGGCGGCAAGATCACGCAGTTCCAGTACGACAAGCTCGGCCGCCTGGTTTCCGTCATCCCCGCGCAAGCGGGGATCCAGCCGACCACCTACACCTACGATGAAGTGGGGAATCGGCTGACCCAGACCGACGCGAACAACCGGACGACCAGCTTCGAGTACGACAAACTGGGCAGGGAAGTGGCACGCATTCTTCCCGACGGCGCGCGAGAAACGAAGACCTACGACATCCTGGGCAACCTCGCCACCCGCACCGATTTCCTCGGACGGGTGACCACGTACGCGTACGACATCAACAACCGCCCCACCAGCCGCACCGCGGCCTGCACGCCCTGTGAGAAGGCCGACGCAAGCTGGACTTACACCCTCACCGGAAGAAGGGCCAGCGCGACCTACCTCCTCGGCGGCGCATCGGTGAGCGAGACCTACGGCTACGACAACCGAGATCGGCTCGCCACCAAGGCAATGACCGGCGGCAATCTCACATACACATATGACGCCNNCACATATGACGCCAACGGCAACCGAGAGACGCTGACCAGCACGGTCGGCGCCGCGGTCACCACCGCCACCTACGCCTACGACGACGCCAGCCGCCTCGACACGGTGACCGACACACTCGGCCGGGTTTACGACCTCGGCTATGACGCAGTGGGCAATCGCACGTCGCTCGCGCACCCGAATGGCGTGACGATGGCCTATGGGTACAACACACTCAATCGCCTCACAAACCTCACCACGCAGAATGGCGCGACGACCATTCAAAGCCACGCCTTCACCCTCGGTCCCAGCGGTAATCGAACCCAGATCGTTGAAGCCGACAAGACGAAAACCTACACCTACGACGATCTCTACCGCCTGACCGGAGAAACCCTCACGGGCAGCACGATCTATTCGAAGGTGTTCGGGTACGACCCGGTCGGCAATCGCCAGACGCAGACGACCACCGGGAGTGCCGGAGTCATCGTCACGCCGGGAACGATCAACTACGGATATGACAACCGCGACCGTTTGCTGACGGAGAACGCGACGACCTACGGCTACGACGCGAACGGCAACCTGACGACACAAAGCGGGTTTGGCACGTACACGTTCGACACGGAGAACCGCCTTGTCCGCATCGCGAAGTCCGACGGCACGCTGATCGAGCACGCCTACGACGCGGACGGCGCGAGGATCCGCACCGAGACGACGCCTCCCGCGGCAGCGAAACAGACGACAAACTTCGTGGTCGATACCTCAGGCGGTCTGAGCCATGTCGTCGCAGAGTTCGACGCCGCCGGCGTTCAGACGAACTACTACCTGCGAGCGCTCGATGACTTGCTCGCCGTGATTCGCCCCACGGTGACTCCGGGCGTTTTCACCACGCGGTACTACCACGCGGACGGCATCGGCAGCATCCGCAAGCTGACCGCCGACACAGGCGCGGTTACCGACAGCTACGAGTACACCGCGTTTGGCGAGCAGTACGAGCACGTTGGCGGGGATCCGCAGCCCTACTCGTTCGCAGGCGAGCCCCTCGATCCGAACTCAGGCTTCCAGTACCACCGAGCGCGGTGGATGCAGCCGAGTACTGGACGGTTTGCGGGGATGGACCCCTGGAGAGGCAGGGAATTCGACCCCGTATCGCTCCATAGATTCCAGTACGCTGGGGCTAGTCCCGCGGACTTTATTGATCCGACGGGCGAGTTCTCGCTCACTGTGGGATTTGCTGTGACGGCAATAATCGGGCTCGTTGGGTATGCAGCCTTTAGGTCTTGGAGGCACCACCAGTCCAACGATGTGAATGCCGCAGGTCTCGCTGCGGTTCGTGCTGCGGTTCCGCTGGTCGATGCGGCGATTGCGGATATCTCGTCGAGTACGCCGTCCACGCAGTCCGCGCAATTCACGCGGTGGTTTGGTGCGCAAGCAAATACACTGAGAGTGCAAATTCTGAGGAGCTTTCTCCTCATTCGCCATGCCTTGCTGCAGCCAATCACGTTTGAGCGCACCAACAAGAATGTGTTTGCATATGTCTATGCGGGCGGCGAGCTCAGGATTTGGCTGGGTCCACTGTTCTTTGCCGCGCAAACGGTGGGTTTCGATTCTCGAGCGGGCACTATTGTGCATGAGCTCTCGCATGAGGTTGCACAGACCCATGATCTTGTCTATGGACAGAACAATGCGCGTGCCCTAGCGAGGAATAGCCCTGGCCTGGCGGCAGCCAACGCCGACAATTTTGAGTATTTTGCGGAGGACCGGTGAGAAACTACATTCTGTTGTGCGTCGCCCTTGCGTCGTGCTCACCGCCAGCCAAACAACTGTCTCATACCGATTCTGATATCAAGCCGATGGTCCAGAAGCTAGTTGCTTTGACAGTTCGCCTGGACCAAGATCGTTTGCTGGCTACTGTCACATTCGTGAATGACACGCCCGAGAAGGTGTGGCTATCTCCAGACCGCTTCAGTGTGAAGGCGTCCACTTTTGACTCTGATTCGTTTGAAGTTGATCCGGCGAACGGCTCTAGCCGCTATTTGAAGGCGATGATAAAACGAGCGTGGCGCCCGGAGGACTTGGAAGCGGTCAATCCGGGCGAAAGCGTTGGTATGACCGTCGAACTGAGCGAGTTCTATGTATTCAAGTGCCCTACGAAATGTCGCGTTAGGTATCGGGCCTTTCACAGTCAGCCGGATGGGAGGCTTGTGCTGTTGGAATCGGCGTTCGTGGAATGGTAGGTGTCCTATCCGCAGTGTGCCCTATCCGCGGTGCCTGATCTGAAATGTCCTATCCGCGGCGTCCGCAGGGTGCCTGAAAATGAAGCAAGAAATGGCGCGAGTGTTGATTGAATCGCGCCGGTTCTTTGCCGGCTTCCGCCAGTTTGCACAGCCTTTCTGCGGGATTCTAGGCCTAGGACTGGTGTCCCTCGCGCTGCAATACACGTATCCCGCCGACGGGTACGGGCGAGCACAGGAGGCAGGTCGGCCGCGCGAAGCCGGCGAGGACTTCACCCCAGGCCGAGAAGAAGCGCAGCGGTGTGGAGGATCGTGGGTGTTTTGCTTTGTCTGCTAGCCCTCCGCCTCAGCTTTCGACTCCCGACGCCAAGACTATGAGTGCGCCCATCATGGAGGACCTACCGGGACCGGTTTCGAGTCGTTTGATCCTGCGAACGCTTTGGGCTCAAGCGAGGCGAGCATTCATCGACACTTGGTCGTTGGTGATAAAGGAGGACATTCGGTCGCTGTTCGTTCTCCTGATGACGGTTGTGACGGGCTCGACAATCGCGGTGTATGTAACCGGAGGCGCATTCAGAGCCCAAGTATTTGGTGCGCTGATGAGCGTGGCCGCTATCCTGGTTGTCGGTTGTACGGCAATGGGAATCTGAGGGACTGTGACGGACGAAAAAAAGACGAATGAACTGTTACGACTTGACCATATCCTTCGCCGCAACCACCGCCCCGATGAACCTGGCGATTGCGTTCTCGAGCGTGTGGGCACGCCTCTCCCTCGGAATGAGGGGCACGGTCCCGTCTGGCGACTACGCGGCGACTAGGAACGGATGGCGCTGATGAACGGGATCGAAGAACCGAACGTGAAGTGGAAAGTCGGTCGGTCCTTCGCCGCGCCGCCCACGAGGAGCTGGAACAGCCGTTGCTCTGGCCACGATGCCCCGGAACGCATCGATGGGCGCTTGTCCGTCGAGTCCGCGATGCGGCTTTTGGAGATGGAACGCGAGTGCTGGAGCGAGTCTCGAATCGAGATCATGGATGTCCGCCGGGAACGAGATGCGGTATCCAATGAGTTGCTTCAGCGTCCGCCAGAATCGCTCGAGTCGTGAGGTGGCGTGGAGGTTCTCTTTGGAGGCTCGACGGAGGGAACAGCCGAAACGCTTGACCGTTCGTTTGAAGGCTCCCTTGAACTCGGAACCCAGGTCGGTGATGACGTACTTGGGTTTGTGGAATCGGGCGACAGCGACCTTGAAGAGACTCGCCATGGCGGCGGCTCCGGGCTTGGCCTTGTAGGTCTGGAGGACGAGCGGAGTTCGGGTATGCGCGTCGAAGACTCCGCCCAGCCAGAGATCGCCTGCGTCGCCGAGGGTGTGGAAGGGCGAGAGGTCGAGCATCCAGGTGTGATGAACAAAGCGTGTGATGACGGGCTGAGTTGAGGCAGCGTTGTCGAATTCCTCGATGAGGATCCGAGGCGAGCGGACGAAGGCCTCGGCGCGGATGCGTCCGATGGAGCGTTCGGAGATTTCCCATCCTGCGCGGGAGAGTTGCGCGGCAATGGCGAAGGACGCTCCGAAACGGGCGCAGTGCATGGTCTGAACCAGGGACCGGGTGACGTCGGCTATGCGTCTGACGGGCGGGACGGGCTTGACCAGAGATCCGACGGTTTCGGTTTCGTCATCGACGCCAGCTTCCCAGTTGGAGATAGTGCCTGGGGAGACGGCGAATCGTTCCGCGGTGAGCTCAAGATTCCAGCCCGCGAGTCGACGAAGTTGGAGAGCCTCGAAGCGTTGATGAGGATCGTATTGGGGGCGGTTGGGGCTTGCGATCTTGAGCCACCGTTGTCGGAGGAGTTCCGCGTTTCCTTCGGCGATGTGGGCGCGGATTTCGGCGGCCCGGAGGGCCGCTGTGAGTTGTACGGTGTGGGCCTTCGTGTCGCGGGCTCTTCTGCGGGCGAGTCCGGCGGCGCGGCTGAACAGCTCGGTTGCGAGGAGGAGGGCTCTCTGCGCGATGGGTTTGGAATCGGAGTCGAGGAGACGGCGACGCAGGAAACGGATTCGGAGGCTTCTGGGGCGGCGTTCGGACATTCGGCAAGGATATCGAGCCTGCGGGTTGCCGTGTCTTGGCGCAGGTGAGATCCGCGGGATGGGCCGGCGTTTGGGCTCGAGGAGGGCTGCGGCGTCAGGAACCCCCGCTGACAAGTCCGACGAGCGCGAGGCGGTTTAGGTGTCGCACCGGGCCGTGGCCCTTGCCCGGGGAGTAACTCTCCTCGATGGCGGCGGTGAGATAGGCCTTGGCTCCGCGGACGGCAGTCAGAAGATCGTGCCCGAGGGCGAGCCGCGCGGTGATCGCGGCCGAATAGGTGCAGCCGGTTCCGTGAGTGTTCTTCGTGTCGATGCGAACCGAGGTCAGTTCGTGCAGTGTGGTTCCATCCCACAGGATGTCCGTGGGCGCGCCTTCAAGATGACCGCCCTTGACCAGAACGGCCCGGCAACCCAGCCGACCGAGAGCGATCGCCGCGTCTTTCATGTCGTCGATCGAACGGACAGGCCGCGACAGCAGGACCTCGGCTTCCGGAAGATTGGGAGTGATCAGGGTGGCCAGCGGGAACAGGTGGTCGAGGTAAGCGCGTTCGGAGGAAGCGTCGAGAAGGCGGTCGCCGCTCTTCGCCACCATCACGGGATCGACCACCAGATTGCCCAGGCCGCGGGCCGCGATCACGCGCGCCACTTCCTTGATGATGGCCTGGTTCGCGAGCATGCCTGTCTTCAAGGCTGAGATCGCCATGTCGTCGGCCACCGCCTCGATCTGGGCCCGTACCATCGCAGGGTCGAGAGCCTGCCACGCGGTGACGGCCACGGTGTTCTGAGCGGTGATGGCGGTGATCGCGGTAGCGCCGTGCACGCCGTGCGCAGCGAAGGTGAGCAGATCGGCCTGGATGCCCGCCCCTCCGCCCGAATCCGACCCGGCGATGGAAAGAGCGATCTTCAAGGCGTCGTGACCAGTGTCTCGAAGTTCCGCAGCATGCGCAGGGTCAGACCCCAGATGGTGAGGCCATGGATCTCGATGGCGGGGAAGCGCAGGGTCTGTCCGATGTGCTGCATGGTGACCGAAGACGCATGCGCCGAATCGAAGAGGTCGTGCAAGGCGATCCAGTGAGTGGCCGCCACCTCGTTTGAAAGAGTCAGGACGTCGGGTGCGTCAGGCGCGGTGAAGACGAAAGGCGCAATCTTCATGTCGATGGCCCGACTGCGCGCGGTGGCCCGGGTTTCGTCGAGCGCTCCGAGCAGGGCCCGGTCCGGGATGAGGTTGAGGCCGATCTCTTCCTCGGTTTCGCGGATCGCGGTGTGCACCAGGCTCGCATCGGCACGCTCGGCGCGCCCCCCGGGCAAACCGACGTGGCCGGACCAGGGATCCTGGGGATGTTCAGCGCGTTTGATGAAGAGCGCTTCGAGTCCGATAGGGGAAGTCCGTAACACGAGAGCCACCGCGGCCGCGTGGGTGGCGCCGTCGATCTGCCGGGGTTCACGCCCGCGCAGGGCCTGGCCGATCCGGTCGAGCGAGAAGCGGTCGGGGGAGAAGGATGGCTGGAGCGAGCGTGCCTCTCCTTGAACCATCACTCCCATTCAATCGTGGCGGGCGGCTTGCTCGAGATGTCGTACACCACGCGGTTGATGCCCTTGACCTCGTTGATCAGCCGGCTCGACATCCGGGCCAGCAGGTCGTGAGGCAGCCGCGCCCAGTCGGCGGTCATGCCGTCGGCTGAATCCACGCAGCGGATGGCGATGGTGTTTTCGTAGGTGCGACCGTCGCCCATGACTCCCACCGACTTGACCGGCAGCATGACCGCGAACGACTGCCAAACCTTGCGGTACAGACCGGCTTTGCGGATTTCGTCGACCACCACCGCGTCGGCTTCGCGCAACGTGTCGAGAGCGGGACGGGAGATCGGGCCGATCACGCGGATGGCGAGACCGGGGCCGGGGAAGGGCTGGCGGAAGATAAACTCCTCTTCGAGACCGAGCCGCAGGCCCACCGCCCGCACTTCGTCTTTGAAAAGTTCGCGCAGCGGCTCGACCAGCTTGAAGCCCAGGGCCTTGGGCAGGCCGCCCACGTTGTGATGGCTCTTGATGACCGCAGAGGGCCCCTTCACCGACTGCGACTCGATGACGTCGGGATAAAGCGTGCCCTGGGCGAGGAACTTCACCGGGCCGATCTTCTTGGCCGCGGTCTTGAAGACGTCGATGAACTCCTTGCCGATGATCTTCCGTTTCTTCTCGGGATCGGTGACGCCCTTGAGCGCCTTCTCGAAACGCTTCGAGGCGTCGACGCACACGAGCGGCAGGCCGAGTTTGGCCTCGAACCGCTCCTTCACCTGGGCGGCCTCGTCCTTGCGCAGAAGACCGTTGTCGACGAAGACGCAGGTGAGTTGCGACTTCACCGCCTGGTGGACGAGCACCGCGGTCACCGCGGAGTCGACGCCGCCGGACAGGGCGCAGATCACGCGCTCCTTGCCCACCTGCGCCCTGATCTTCTCGATGGTTCCGCCCACGAACGATGCGGGATCCCAGTCGCGCGCGCAGCCACACAGGTCGAGGAAGTTCGAGAGGACCTGCATACCCTGGGTGGTGTGCTTCACCTCGGGGTGGAACTGGATGCCGTAGAGGCCCTTCTTTGGATACTCCATCACGCCCACCGCGGTGTTCGAGGTGGAGCCGGAGATGGAGAAGCCTTTGGGTGGACGCAGGATGGAATCGCCGTGGCTCATCCACACCCGGGTGCGCGCGGCCAGGCCGCGCAGCAGGCGCGATTGGGGAGAGGCTTCGAGGTCGGCGGGACCGAACTCCTTGGCGTCGGCCTGGACCACCTCGCCGCCCAGAACCTTGGCCATGATCTGCATGCCGTAGCAAATGCCGAGCACGGGCACGTTGACGCCCTCGATCACCTCGCGGGCGATCTGAGGCGCACCCTTGTCGTAGACACTCGATGGGCCGCCGGAGAGAACCAGGCCCTTCGGCTTGTAGGCGAGGATGGTTTTGAGAGGAGTTCCGGGCGGGATGATCTCGGAGTAGACCCCGAGTTCGCGCAATCGCCGGGCGATGAGGTGAGTGAATTGAGAGCCGAAATCGACGATGAGTACGGAGTCCCGGGTCATCGTCCGGAGTATAGGACCAGTTCGACTACACTTTGGAAGATGGCGATCGGTGAGCGGAAAAGGGCACTTAGGCCCGTCCTCTGGACGGTTCTGAGCGCTTTGCTGGTGGCGTCTTCCTGCGCCAAGACGAAGATCCTGCCCCCTAATGCGCCCTTCCCCCCCATCTCGCGATGGGAGAAGCCCCTCGAGGTGCCTCTGGCTTCACCTCTGGCCACCGACGGAACTCTCATTTTTGCGGCACTTTCCACGGGTCCGGTGATGGCCGTCGACCCCGGCACCGGCGACACGGTATGGACCCGCGCCGGAGTGCGGCCCGGATTCATGGCCGCCCGGCCCGGATTTGTGGTTTTCGTGGAAACGGGAGGCGTGGTTTGGGGCTTGAGCCCGCAGGACGGAACGGCCCAGTGGAAGACCACCACCGCGGTGACCGACGTGCAGTCGGTCCGGCTCGATGGAAACCGGGTGTTCATCGGCGGCGCCTCCGGTTTCGCTGCTCTTGTCGTGTCAACAGGCGAACTCCGGTTCGATCTTCCCGCCAAGGACGTGCGCGAAATCGACGCGGCGGGCGATCACCTCGCCGCCATCGAGGAGGGCGCGCTCCAGGTCCGTGAGCGGGAGACTGGCGCGATTCGGTTCCGCCTCGCCTCCCCGGAGGGTGAATTCGGTGCGCCCGCCATCTTCGCGGACGGCCGGGTTGTGCTCGGTTCGGGGTCGCGCCTCGTCCGCGCCATCTCGCCAAAGGGCGATTTCACCTGGCGTTTCAAGGTAGGCGCGCGCGCCAAACACCGGCCGCTCGATTACCTCGACGGCAAGCGGGTGGGGGTGTTGTCCTTCGAGGGGGTCTTCTACGAGGTCTCCCTGAAAGGCGGCGACATGCGACGTCGCGTGCTTCTCTCGTCTCGGCCCTTCGCCCTGCCCCAACTCCGGGCGGGCCGGATCTGGGCCGCCATCTTCGAGGACGAGATCGCGGTGATCGACCCTGTCACCCTGAAGCTCGCCGGACGCACGCGGTTCGGTGGCGGTTTCCTCTCTCCCCCGCTTCTGGTGGGGGGACGTCTGGTGGCCGAAATCGCGGGGCCGCGGCGCATCGTGGCCCTCGAAACGGCGCCGCCGGCCTAATCCCTTGCGCCACCCAATGTCTCGCACCGGCGCGGCTATCATCACCCCAACCCCGTCGCGGGGGAAGGCTGGCATTCAAGTGGGCCGGACCTGTAGGGCGGGAACTCTGTGATCGGTCGAAAACTGGCGTCGCGATACGAAATCCTCCGAGAAGTTGGCCGCGGAGGCATGGGAGTGGTGTACCTCGCGCTCGACCCGGTGCTCGAGCGCGAAGTCGCGATCAAAATGCTCACCTCCGGCAACCTGCAGGGGGATCAGCGCGAGCGCTTTGAACGCGAGGCCCGCGCCGTGGCCAAGCTCGATCATCCCGGCATCGTTCCCATCTACGACTTCGCGGACTACGAGGGCAATCTGTTCTTCGTCATGCCCTTCGTCGAGGGCAAAACTCTGCGCGCGGTCCAGAAGGACGAAACCCTCAAGCCCTACGAGGTTCTCGAGATCGGCGCCCAGGTGGCCGAGGCCCTCAACTACTCGCACCAGCGCGGCATCGTGCATCGGGACATCAAGCCCGAGAACATCATGGTGACGAAGGAGGGTGAAGACTGGCGAGCCAAGCTGATGGACTTCGGCATAGCGCTTGGGCCCAAGGACTCGCGCATGACGAAGTCCGACATCATCGTCGGAACTCTCGCCTATCTGCCGCCGGAATCAATTCTCGACTCGTCGAGTTCGCCCGCGGCCGACATCTATTCCCTCGGTGTCGTGCTCTTCGAGGCCCTTTCCGGGAAGCTGCCTTTCTCGGGCGACACCCAGACCGTCCTTTACAAGATCGTCCACTCCGAGCCCGAGCCCCCGGGCCTGCTGGCTTCGCTCGTCGACATCGAGACCGAGAACATCATCCTCTCCTGCATGGCCAAGGCGGCGCCCGCCCGGCCCAAGGACGGAAGCGAGATCGGCGGTGTCTTGCGGGAACTCGCACGACGACTGCGGAATCCCGATGTCCAGTTGTCGAACGCCATCGTGGTTCCGCGCGCCGGCTCGGCCATCGTGGGTCGGGCCCATGAGATCGAAGATCTGGTCAAGTCGTTCCATCGCGCCCAGGCTGGTGAGGCGCAACTCGCGCTTATCGGGGGCGAAACCGGCTTCGGCAAGGCTTCACTCCTGCGCGAACTCGAACGCATGGCCAAGAGCCGCGGCGCCCTGGTGCTGCACGGGCGTTTCGTCGAGCGCATGGATCCCGCCTTGCCCTATCAGGGGTTCGGCGAAGCCTTCCGCGAGTACCTCGACGCCGATCCTGCCGAGGCCACCACCGTGCTCGGCGATCTCCTGCCGGAGCTTCGCATCCTTTTCCCGGAAATCGCCGAGGCGGTGCGCAGCGAATCGCAGCCTGTGAAGTTGGGACGCCGTGAAGACAGAACCTTCACCCTCGACCTGCTTGCCCGCACCGTGGGGCGGCTCGCGGCCAGCAAGCCACTGGTGCTGCTCTTCGAGGACCTGCATCTGGCGGACGCCTCGATCGAAGCCATCCAGTACGTTTTTCATCGCCGCTCCTCTTCGCGGCTGATGATCGCCTCGACCTATGTCCTGGCCGGAGGCGGCGATGGGGATCCGCTCTCCCGGCTGGTCAAGAGTCTCCGCGGCGACCAGGGAACCCTGCTCATTCAACTGAAGGCGCTCGAGGCCGACGACTGTCGCGAACTCGCCGCCGGGATTCTTGGCAAGGATCGCGTTCCCGAGGATTCAGGTCCTCCGCTCCTTCAGGCGACCGGCGGCAATCCGTTCTTCGTGGCCGAACTCGTGCGCAGCCTGGCTCCCGACGGGCGTTTCGAGGAGTTCCTCTCCGCCGCGCGCCGGGGGGCGGTGCAAGGCCTCGCCCTTCCGAGTTCGCTCCAGAAATTCATGGAGGAGAAGGTCGCGGCCCTGAGCGCTCCCGATCGCAGCGTGCTGCAGGCGGCGGCGGTCATCGGCGCTTCCTTCGATCCCGCGGAACTGATCGAGCTCTCCGGCCTCGGGGCTTCGGCGGAATCAGTGATCGAGGGCCTGATGGAGCGCGGCGTCTTCCGCGACGACTCGGTTTCGGGAGGGTCGCGACTCACCTTCGCGAGCACATTGCTGCTCGATGCCACGTACCGCACCCTGAACCAGGTCCGTCGTCGCGCGCTTCATCGCTCTTACGCCGAGTTCCTCGAGACCCGCTACGCCAAGCGACTCGACCGTGTGGCTCCCGTGCTCTGCCGCCATTTCTCGATCGCGGGATTGCTCGATCGCGCCGCGCACCATGGCCTCGCCGCCGCGCGCAGCGCCTTCGCCGGCGGGGCCTACGAAGAGTCGCGACGCCTTGCCCAGACCGTGCTGACTCTGGTTGAGAGCGAAGACTGGCTGGGGGATCAGAATGTCGAGGCCGACATCTGTCTCGTCTATGCCCGTGCCGCTCTGGAGGCGTTCGAGTCTGAGGACGCCGGCCGCATGGGCCGTCGCGCCGCCACCCTCTTCGCCCGGGGCCAGGACTACGTCAAGCAATCCGAAGCGCTGATCCTCGCCGCCGACGCCGCGCTGCGAGCCCTCAAACTCGACGAGGCCAAGGCTCTCGCCACCGAAGGCCTTGAGCTCGCCCGCGAACATCGGCTGTCCGGGCCGGTGAGCCGCTTCACCGAAATCCTCGAGGCGGTTCAGCAGTCGCGCTCTCAAGGCTCGGCGGCGGCCGCGGTCATCACGACGAGGCATCCCACTCCGCAGATCTCGGCCGCCCAGTTGCGCCCGCAGGCGGCGCCCCGTCCCACCGCCCTGCTCCTGCTGGAAGCCGAGTACCTGGCCGCCGAAGAAGCGACCGAAGAGCGCGCGCGGCGCTCCGATCCGGCCTCGGCCGAGGAGGAAGTGGCGCACCTGATGCGCTTCGCCGACCTGGCCCTGAAGATCGGGCGCCTCGGTCCCGGCCTCGACGCCTGCCGTCACGCGCTCAAGCTCGCTACCGCGGGCGACGTGGTGACCATGGCGAGCCTGGGGCTGCTCCATACCCGCCTGCTGCTTCGCACTCTCCAGCTCGACGAAGCCCTCGAGGCCGCGCGCACCGCGGCGGCGCCGAACTTCATCATGAAGGGCGCGATCCCGCGCGCGCTCGCCGTGCAGATCGCGGCGCACGAAGCGGAGGCGCTGGTTCTTCTCGGCGAGCCCGGAAAAGCGCGGGAGCGACTCGAGGGCGAGGGCCTCGATGGTGAGGGTGGCGAAGAGGATCGCTCCATGCCGCTCTTCCTCGCCTATGCCGAGGTCCTGGCTCATCTGGGCGATCGTTCTCTTGCTTTCGATCGGGTGAACGAGGCGCTCTCGACCGCCGAGTCCCGCGGTGACTCCCTGGCCGTGGTGCAGGCCCTCGACGCGCGGGCGCGCATGCTGCTGCTTGCGGGCACGCCGGATGCCGCCATCGAGGACGTGCGGAAGGCTCTCTCCCTCGTGGCCGAAGTGCCCGATGCGCTGCTGCTCACGAGCGTGCGTCTCTCTCTTGGTCGGTGTCTCGCCGACCTCGGAGCGGTGAGTGCGGCGGACGCGGAATTCCTTGCCGCGAACCGGGAGGCCGAGCGCCTTGGCGCCCGGGTCCTGCTGCTTGAGGCCCAGCTCGGGCTTTCGGAAACCAATCGGGTGCGCGGCCGATATCTGGCCGCGGAAATCGCGGCCCGCGTCTCGCTGCAGTTCGCCACCGCGGCTTCGGCCAAGCTGCTCCAGTCGCGCGCGGAGTTCGCCCTGGCCCAGGTGTTCCGCGATAGTGGCGCGGCCAAGGAGGCCATTCATTCCCTTGAGCGCGCGCGTTCGATCGCCCGCGATGCCGGAGAGGTTTCCGTCCACATCGACTCCCTGACCGAACTCGCCCGGCTGGCCCGCCAGAATGGCGAGATCGCCCACGCCCGTGATCTGGCGCTTGAAGCCTGGAACGAGTCCACCGAACACGGCGACCTGGTGCGCCGTGGGGCCACCATGCTCGAACTCGGACGTCTCGAGATTCAGGGCGGCCAGATCGATGCCGCCGTCACTCGCTTCCGGGGGGCTTTGGCCGCGGCGGTGGGCAGCGGCGCTCCTCGGCTCGCCACCCGCCTTTACAGCGGTCTCGTCGACTCCCAACTGAAGGCCAACGACATCCATGGAGCCCTGCGTTACGCGGAGGCGGCCGAGGCCTCGACCGCCGGCCTTGGCGAGTTCGGCGCGAGCGAGCAGATCCAGACCGCGTTTCTCACCGCGAGGATCCAGCGCATTGCGCAGAATCTGCCCGGCCTGCGCGAGGCGGTGACCCGAGCCATGAAGCTCGCCGACCAAAATGGCGATCGCCTGCTTCAGGCCCTCAGCGCCCGGGAGGCCGGGGGACTGTGCATCGAAGTCGATCCAGACCTCGCTCTCGCCATCCTCGAGAAGGGCCTGCTCCGTGCGCGCGAAGCCGATGCCCTGGCCATCGAAGCCGCCATCTCCGGTCACATCGCCTCGATTCAGATCCGTCAGGGGTCGGTGCTTGAAGCACGGCGGAACTCGGAAGCGGAGATGGACACCATGGGCCGGGCCGGGATGGTTAAAGGCTCGCTCCGCAACCGGCTGCGCCTGGCTCGCTGTCTCGAGCTGCTCGGCGAGCTGAAGGAGTGCGCCGACATGCTCGAGTCGGAGGCTCCGCCCGTCGAGGATCCGCCGAGCGCGGTGGGCCTTTTGTCCTATCGGTCCCAGATCAAACTCTCGCAGGGCCGCCTTCGCGGCTCTATCGAAGATGCGGAGGCCGCGGTTCGGCTGGCCACTCGCGGCCCCGGTCGGTATCTTGCGGACGCCCTGCTTCAGCGCGTCGGCTACCACCTTGCCACCGCCGATGCGACCGCGGTGGTCTCCGACCTCGAGGGGGCCAAGCGGGCCTCCGAATCCGCCGAGGGCGTGCATCGGCCGTTTGAGGACGCCCTGCTCGCCTACTTCCAGGGCATGGTTCTCGTGCTCAAGGGCGACCCAAGCAAGGGTGTGGCGCCCGCGGAAGCGGCCGGACTGATCTTCGAGCGCGGATCCCACGAGATCTTCGCAAGTCAGGCTCGCCTGCTCGCAGCGCGCTGTCTCGCCCGCACCGACAGCGCTTCGTCCGATCGCCTGGCGGCCCGGGTCGAGGCCTTTGCCCGCGAACGATCCCTCCTGCCCCTGCATGTCCAGGCTTTGACCCTTCGCGGCCTGTTGGCCCACGACCTCCTCAAGCTCGACGAGGCCGCCCAACTCGCCTCGCGCATCGGCTCGCCGTGGATCCTGGCCGGGATCGCGCATGTGCGCCAGCGGATCTTCACCCGCCGCAAGGACGAAAAGGCCTCAGCGCTCGAGAACAAGGCCTTCCTCTCCCACATGTCGATCGTGTCCTCGGAGATGGACGCGGAAACCCGGGCGAGGATGCTCGCTGCCGCGCAGAAGGGCGAACACCCGTACGTGCTCTGAGCGTATCCTCCGCCACGTCCCCTCCCCCAAAACACCAATCCCTGTCGCGCGGAGTTGAAACCATCCGGAAGTTTCTGTGAGCGAGCCCTTCGACACCAAGCGTGGAACCGTACCGCGAGAAGCGATGGCATCGTCCCGAGGCATCGCCCGGCCCGACACTCGCCCCATCGCGGATGCCTTGCTGGTCGATGGAGATGCAGGCCGCGGCCCGGCCCTCGTCGCGGAACTGTCGGCCCTGGGCGTGTCGCTCCTTCTCGCTCCGACCACCGCCGAAGCCGCGGCCCGGGCCACGGATGTTCGCGTCATCCTCCTGCGCCGCCGGATCGGCGACACCGACGCTTTCACGTTCGCCCACGCCCTGCGCCGCTCCACCGTGGCTCCCCTTCGTATCCTGATCCTGGGCGACACACCGAACGGTGAGGATGCCCTGCGGGCGATCGACGCGGCTGCATTGGGCATCGCTTTCGAACCGCTCTCCGCCGACAATCTTGTTCGGCGGATCCGCAAGGCGATGGAGATGGACATCGCGGAGTTGAGCGATGCCGCCAACGATGCCCCGATCTGCCGCGTGCGTCGGGGCGGCGTGGTGTTCAAACTCAAGGCCCACCCCGAGTTGCTCGTCGACTACCTGCTTCAGGCTACGGACGAGCACGCGGCAGCACCCGCCAGGCCGCCGTCCCCGGCAGCAGCACCCGCTCCAGGGGTCGATCCAGCCTTGCCTCCCGAACATCAGACCGGGGCCTTTCTCGTGGTTCGCACAGATCGCCAGGTGATCTTTGCGAATCCCGCAGCCCGGTCGATGTTGGCGCTGCCCGAGGATCTGGCCAGCGCCCGCTTCGACGAGCCGCTCGACGTCGAGAAGGCGATCGAGAGAAAGATCAAGTCCGGGCGACGATCCATCGACGTCATCATCCGCTCGCGCGAGATCATCTACGAGGGCGAGAAGGTCCTCGGGGTTTCTCTGCGTGACGTGACCGAGTTGCGCAGCCTCGAAAACCAGCTCCGGCTCTCCAACGAGATTCTGGACCGGGTGCCGGCGGTGGTTCTGGTGGCCGACCCCGAAGGCAGCGTGGCCTACGCCGGTCCGGGCATCCGAGCCCTTCTCGGCTACGACCCCGCGGAAGCCACGGGCGAGGGCTTCTGGACCCGCGCCTGGGTGCATGAAGCGGACGCCGAGGGCATGCGCCAGGAACTCATCCGCGCGCCGCAGCACGAACAGGCCGGTCGGGCGCCTTTCGAGGCGAGCCTGCTCGCCGCCGACGGGTCTCCGCGGATCCTCTCCTTCCAGTTCGCGAAAGGACCCGGCTCCACCCTGATCGCCGTGGGCCAGGACGTGACCGCGCGCAAGGTGGCGGAGAGCGAGAGCCTGCAGGCCCGGGAATCAGCCGAGGCTTCCACCGCGGCCAAGTCCGACTTTCTGGCCAACATGAGCCATGAGATTCGCACCCCGATGAACGCGGTCATCGGGATGACCTCGCTGCTCCTCGACACGGAGCTCACGGCCGAGCAGCGCGACTACGCGGAGATCATCCGCAAGAGCGGAGAAACCCTGATCTCCCTGATTTCCGACATCCTGGATTTCTCCAAGATCGAGGCAGGGAAGTTCGAGCTCGATCGCCACAGCTGTTCGGCCGAGGGCCTGATCGAACAGGGCCTCGACCTACTGGCCGCGCGGGCGTCCCAGAAGGGACTCGACCTCGCGGGCTTCGTGGACGTGAGCGCGGCGATCGAGTTCTGGGGGGATGGCACACGTATCCGCCAGATCCTGGTGAATCTCGTCGCTAACGCGGTGAAGTTCACCGAGTCGGGCGGTGTGCTTGTCGACGCGCGCTTGCAGAACGAGAGCCGCGAACGGCCGGATGCCCCGCTCTGGGCCGAGCTCTTCGTCACCGTCACCGATACCGGCATCGGCATTCCCGAAGAAAAACTTGTCCGTCTGTTCAAGCCCTTCTCCCAGATCGACCCCTCCACAACCCGCCGTTATGGCGGCACCGGCCTGGGTCTCGCCATTTCCCGGCAGCTCGCGGAGATGATGGGCGGGAGGATCACCGTCGACTCCATTCAAGGAAAGGGGTCGCGGTTCACCCTGGCCATCCCCGTGGAGGTGATCTCGAGGACTCCGCAGGCCTACTCCTCCCCTTCGTCGTGGCTCGAAGGAAAGCGGGCGCTGGTGGTGGCCACAGGCTCGATGACCACCGATGTGATCGGCCGGCTGGTCTCGCGATGGGGCGGGGCCACGGTGCGCGCCTCGATCAGCGAAGCGAGCGGTCGGCTGGCGCGGGGTGAGACCTTCGACCTCGCCATCGCGGATCACGCCCGTACTCTCGACGAGAAGGCGGCGGCAGCGTCGGAGCGGGCGCTGGTGGCCCTCAAGGAACGCTGCAGCCAGACCCAGCTCCCCCTGATCTCGCTGCGGCCCATCGCGTCGCGCAACGTGGTGGCGACCCAGGGCATCTCCATGGCCACCACCATGACTCCGGTGAAGGCCGCGGGTCTTTATCAGGCCATCGAGCGCGCGGTCTTCGGCCCGCCCCCTCGTCACGCCGACGCCCCGGGCGCGAAACGGCTTTCTCCCGATCCCGATTCCCCAAGGTCCGCGCTTTCCGTCCTGGTGGCCGAGGACAATCTGGTCAATCAGAAGGTGGTCCAACTGACTTTGAGGAGTCTCGGATTCCCGATCGTCGAAGTGGTGTCGAACGGGCGCGAGGTCTTGGGCGCGCTCCTCGACCACAAACACGACGTTATCTTTCTCGACCTGCACATGCCGGAGCTGGACGGTTTCGAAACCACCCATGCCATCAGGGGGGACTCACGCATTCCGAGGCCCTGGATCGTGGCCCTCACCGCCAGCGCTCTTGCCGGTGATCGGGAGAGGTGCCTGAAAGCGGGCATGGACGACTATCTGACCAAGCCCCTCCAACGCGAGGCCCTGGCCACCGCGATGGTACGGGCCCAGGAGGCCATTCAAAGACGGGACGCCTCCGGGTCGGGCTCGAAGGGCGTGCCTCCGAATCCTCACGAGGAGTCCGCGCAGAATCCCCCGGAGGCGGGGCCCGTGCGGTTGGATCTGGCGGCCATCGAACGCCTGCGCAAACTGGGCCTTCCCGCGGGAACCTCGGGGACCGATCTCGTCACCGAACTGGTCGACGGATTCTTGCGCGAGGTCCCGGACAAGTTGAACCGCATCTCAAAGGCCCTGGCCGAAGGCGACTACCTGAGGGCCCACCGTTTCACGCACTCTGTGGTGGCCCCCGCGTCCAATCTCGGTGTTTTGGGGGTGGTGAAGGCCGCTCGCACTCTTGAGAGTGTGTTGAGGCTCAAGAGTGCGCACGACTCGGAACTGGCTCTGGGCGCGTTGATGCAGGAGTTCGACCTCGCCGTGCCCGAACTGTCGCGCGAGCGGCAGAAAGTAAACTGAGGCGGTGCGCCATTTCCTTACCCTGATCAAGGTCCGTATCACCGCCCTCGTCACCCTTACCGCGATGGCGGGCTACGGTCTTGCTCCCGGGCGTGAAATCGACGCCGCCTTCTGGGCTACCGCTCTGGGCGTCTTCCTCATCACCGCGGGCGCGTCCACGGTGAACATGTTCCTCGAACGAGGAACCGACGCCTTGATGAACCGGACGATGAACCGTCCTCTGCCCCTCAAGATCCTCACCCCCGGGGCGGCCCTCGCCATTGGCGCGGTTTGCAGCGTGGCCGGCCTCGCGGTGTTGTGGCCGCTTGGACCCTTGCCCGCGGGAATCGCTGCCCTCAGCTGGGTGCTGTACATCCTCGTCTACACACCGATGAAGTCGAAGACTTCGCTCAACACCGTGGTGGGCGCGGTTCCGGGCGCGTTGCCCCCGCTGATTGGCTGGACCGCCGCCGGCGGGCCCCTCACCATGATGGCTTTCGTGCCCTTCCTGCTGATGTTCGTCTGGCAGGTGCCTCATTTCCTGGCGCTCGCGTGGATGTACCGCGACGACTACGAGAAGGGCGGCCTGCAGATGCTCACGGTCGAGGACAAGGAGGGCAGCATGGTGGGACGCCAGGCCGTGCTCTACGCCGTCTGCCTGATCCCCATCGCCGCCGCCCCGCTTCTCGGCGAGGGTGCGTCTCTGCTCGGCACTGGACTGCTCGTCGCGCTGTCGCTCGTTTTCGTGGGCTATGCCGCGCGTTTCGCCATGGACCGCAACCGCAAGACCGCGGCCTCCCTCTTCGGCGTGTCGCTGCTCTACCTACCCGCCGCGTTTGGCCTGATGTTTATGTCGTTTTAGAGATGGGGGGCGGTGCACGGACCCGCCCCCCAAACCCCCTTCGCTCCGGCCCAAGCGAATTGGGCCTGCGCTCACCTCGGGCTTGATCGCCCTTACAACGTGGCGGGTTGGGCGGCGCGGGCGGCGACTTGGGGGCGTTTGGGGCCGAATTGCTCTTCGCGGTTGTGCAGGCGCTTTTCGAGGCCGTAGCGGACCACCTTGCTCAGGAGCTTGAGCTTCATTTCTCCAAACGGGAAGCTCTTGTCGCTCAGGGTCCGGCACTCCTCGGGCAGCATCACCAGACTCACGTGGATGTCCGGGGCCGCGCCCACCGGCAGTCCGTGCTCCATGCACTTCTCGTAGAGGTGGCGGAAGACCGGGACCATGTCCTCGGTCTTGGGGGGAGCGACGTCTTCGTAGTCGGTGCCGACGAGAGGTCGGAACACGCACACCGTGGGGATGGCGCCGACCGAGGTGATCCAGTCGATGGCGCGCATCGAGGACTCGGGTGATTCGAGACCGGCGATGATTTCGCCGTTCGTCACCCAGGGCTCGGTGAGCGGACCCTTCTTGCCGAGAGAGGCGCAGTAGCGAATGGCGTCGAGGTAGCGCTCGAGGCCGTACTCGCGGTTTTTGCCCGGGCAGGTTTCCTTGAACTTCTCCTCGTCGAAGATTTCAAAGCAGAAGGAGACGCGGTTCAGGCCCATCTCGCGCAGACGGTCGTAGCGGGAGAGGTCGTGATGGGGCGGGGTCTGAATGCCCACGAGCAGGCCCACTTCCTTCTTGATTCTCTTGATGAAGGGCTCGAGGATGTCGAGGTAGGTTTCGCCGGTGTAGTGGCCGGTGTTGAAGTCCACGTAGGTGATGCCCGATTCGCGCCGGGCCGCCCAGATCACTTCCATCACTTCGTCGATGGACTTGTCGTTGGCGTCGTCGATGCCGAGGTTGAGGCCCACCGAGCAGAACTTGCAGTTCGACTTGACCTTCTCGGTCCAGTATTCGCAGACCTTGGCCTGGTAGATGCCGAGGTAGGTGCCCTGGAGTGTGCCGATCCGGGTCATGGGCTTATTGGTGGCGGTCTCGCGGTCGTACCAACCCGGGCGGGGGGCGAGATCAACGTCGCACACGAACGAGTCGTCGAGATGGAGGCGGTAAGCCCCCTCGGAGCGCTTCAACAAATACGGGGACTTCTTGGCGAAAGGCTCGCTGACCGGGACGTTCGTCCACAGACCCCCAGGCAGGAGCAGTTCAAGGCCGCTGCCTAGGCCCGCGCGGGTGCGCAGGATCTTGCGGCCACCGTCTTCCTCGACCAGGCAGGAGTCGTCGAGACGCACTCCGCGGCAATACAGGTCCAGCTTCAGCAGCGCTGGATTCTTGCGGACATCGGTTTCCATTCAAAAGTCTCCCCTGAAACGTCGTACGACCGAACTTGACACCCCGAAGCTTGCCAGACCGCCCGGCCGTCCGGGGGAGTCATTTGCATCATTTGCAGGGGAATTGTCACCGTTCCCTTCGAAAGTCGGCATGACCGTGGTCATGTGGGCGAGGCCGCCGATCCCGCACAATCGGCCATGCAAGAAACGCCCACGCTGAATTCGCCCCTCAAGACTCTGTCCTGGTCCGGCGCGTCGGAAACCCCCGGCGCGCGGGAGACGATGGTCCTTTCTGCCTTCGACTCGTTGCAGCCCGGCGAACACATCGTCCTCGCCTTCGACGCGGCCCCGGCCGGCTTTCTCGCTCATTTCCAGGCCGAGCGCAAAGGCCAGTTCGACTGGACCCCGGTGCGTGAGGGGCCGGAAACCTGGGCCTTCGAGGTTTCGCGCCGGAAGGCAGAACGGGGCGAACCGCGCACGGTCAACGAGGCTCTGTCGTGGGATCACGATCGCCTCGATGCCCTTGAAGGCGCCGCCTTCGAGGCGCGAGCCCAGGGTCGCCTGACCGAAGCGGCCGTGATCTACGCCGCCTTCGCTTATGGCTTGCGACGCCACATCCGCTTCGAGGAGGAGATTCTCTTCCCCGAGTTCGAAGAGAAAACCGGCCATGCCGCAGCCGCGGGCCCCACCACGGTGATGCGGGACGAGCACCGAGAGATTCTCGAATGCCTGGACCGCAGCCAGGCTTCGATTGCCGATCCCGCCTCCGGGGTCGACTCGGTTCGTCACGCGCTTCACCTGGTCCTCGGGAATCACAACCTCAAGGAAGAGAACATCGTCTACCCCATGACGGATCGGGCTTTGGGAGTCGAGGGCGGCGACGCCCTGGTGGCGCGGATCCAGGCCCTTTAGCGGCCCAGCCGGATCGACGGCAAATCAGCGGGCCAGACTCTCGAGTTCGTCGCGGCTCGACACGAGGAAACCCTCGGTCTCGGTGTGAACCACGCCCTCTTTCCCCCAGCGGCTCATGATCCGGATCGAGGTCTCCATGGTCGTGCCCGCCAGATCGGCGAGGTCCTGGCGGGAGAGAACGAGGGGGATGAAGATGCCCGAAGCGCGGGGCGCTCCCAATCGATCCGCGAGTTTGAGGAAGAGCTGCGCGAAGCGCGCCTCAACGCGGCTTCCTGTGATCTCGCCCAGTCGTTTCCCGAGTTCGATGATTCTCAATGAGAAGCCGCCAAGCATGCCCCGGACCAGGGACGGGCAGGTCTCGAGCAGGGTCATGAACGCGGCCCGTTTCGAAGCCACGCAGACGGCTTCCTCGAGGGCGATGGCGGAGGCGGGGTAGGGCCGGGCCTCGTAGGCCGCGATGGCGCCCAAGGGGTCGCCCGGACCCAGGATTTCGATGATCAGGCCCTTGCCCCCGGGGATGGCTTTCACCACTTTCACCCGTCCCGAGACCACGGTGAAGATCAGGTCCGAGGGGTCTCCCTCGGCGAATACCTGGTCACCCTTGTCGTAGTGGCGCTCGACCGAGATCTCGGCGACTTTGCGCCGGTCTTCCGCGGTGAGCCTCGAGAAGAGGGCGCAGGAGCGGAGCAGCGTCTCGGAATCCGGGGACATCCCCGCATGATACCGGCCTGCTCAGCCGCGGCACACCTGCTCTTCGAGGGCCAGGACTTTCGGGAAGAGCACGTTGTTTTCGAGATGGACGTGGCGATGCAGGTCGCTTTCGAACCGCAGAAGCTCGGAAAAGCAGACACGGTAAGTCGTGCACCCGTCTTCCGGAGGAGTGAAATCGCTGGTCAGTTCACGGATGAGCCGCATCTCCTTGCCCACCTCTTCGTGCTCTCGCTCCATCATGCGAATGGGGTTCCCCACGCTGCCGAAGGGACTCGAGCGGGGCGGCGCGTCGGTCGCCCCGGCCCACTCCACAAGCTCGGCGATGTAGGGAAAGAGGACGTGTTCCTCTTTCATGAGGTGCGGGCCCAGATCGCGGCTCACCTGCTGAAATGCGCTCTCGATCCGGCTCAACTCGGGATGCCGGCACCCGTGGACGGAGACGAGCTTGTCGAGGTAACTCGAAATAACCGGAGTCGATTCACGAATGTAGGCGTGATGGGCCTCGAGGATCCGGGCCACCAGCCTGCCGATGGGCCATGAGGCGACCTCATCGGCCGAGGCGTCTTCGGGTCGGAGGGTCTCCAGTGCTGCGAGAATCGCGTCCTGATCAACGCCCGCCCCGCGACAGGCGTCGGCGATCGACCGGCGTCCGCCGCAGCAGAAGTCGATCCCGAATCGCTGGAACACGGCGGCCGTCCTGAAGTCCTTCGCGACGATGTCGCCTACCCGGGCGTTCTCCAATAGTTCGCTCATGAGTCCTCCTCGGCGTTCACACTACCGAGGCAAGGCGGAGGAGCGACATGATCGCGGTCATGCGCACGCTTTTCCGCATATGACCCGGATCGTCGGCTCGGTGGAATCGCCGGAGAGGTGGATCGCAAGCGCTCTTGTCGTCGCTCGCGGAGGTGAACACGCAGCTAGCGCAGTGCGGGGTACCTGAAAAGCTTCCGCTGAAGCGAGCGACGGTGAACGCCGAGACGCCTTGCCGCCTCGGAGACGTTGCCATCGCAATCGGACAACACCCGCTGAATGTGTTCCCACTCGACGCGCGCCAGCGAAGGCGTGTCGTCGAGAGACATCGCGGGACGGCCTCCGTCGGTAACGCCCTCGAGGGCGGCCACCATCCGGTCAAGGTCGACGGGCTTGGCGAGGTAGTCGCGCGCGCCCAGGCGGACCGCCTCGAGGGCGGTGGCGATGCTGCCGTATCCGGTCAGGACGACGATCACCGTCGAAGGGTCGAGGGTCTTCAGGCTCCGGACGAGGTCGAGACCGGACGGGCCGGGCATTTTCAGATCCACAATGGCGCGCTCGGGGGTTTCGGTGCGCGCGAGGTCAATGGCCGCCAACGCATCCGCGGCCTCGCGGACTTCATAGTTGCGCGCGCGCAGCGCGAGGGCCAGGCGCGAGCGGAACACCTCGTCGTCATCGACGAGGAGCAGAGAGAGGCGCGAATCGGATTCCGGGCTCATGCCAGCTCCATGTCCACCGGCAGGCTCATGGTCGCCGTCGCGCCTCGCGCAGGCGCGGATTGCAGATCGAGACGCCCGCCGATCTGATCCAGGGTGGCCCTGACCAGGAACAGCCCCAGCCCCATGCCTCGGCCGGGGGGCTTGGTCGTCCAGAACGGCTCGCCCGCCCTGGCCAGGTCGACCGCGGACATCCCCGCTCCGGAATCGCGCACCGCGACGTTCACGAAAGCGCCGGACGGCCGAGCCTGAATCTCGATACCCGCGCAGGGGCCGCTGGCATCGAAGGCGTTCCGGATGAGGCTGGCCAGGCAGCGGCGAAGCGCCCGAGGCGGGACGAACACCGTGGCCTCCGGCGGCTCGATCGACACCGCGACCCGCGCCGCCTCCTCGGGCGACAGAGACTGGAGGCAGGCGTCGACGATCGCGCCCACGCGCTCCCGCCCCGGTCGCTCCCCTGGGGCCTCGCCCACGCCCGCGGAGAGATCGTCGAGGATGGTCCGGCAGCGCTCGACCTCGGCGCGGATCAGACGCAGGTCGGCCGCGATCTGGGTCTGGTCGGCGCGGGAGATCTCGTTCCCCAGCTCTCCGGCCACCAGGGTGATGGTGCCCAGGGGCGTCGCGAGTTCATGGGCGGCCCCGGCCGCGAGGGTCACCATCGCCGCGAGTTTCTCATTGCGCCCGGCGCGGGTCCGCTCGGCCCGAAGATCGCGCTCGCGCTGCTCGAGGGTGGAGCGCAGGCGGACGACGAAGAAGGAGACGAGGCCGGCCGAGAGCACGAAGGCGACCCACATGCCCCGAAGGTGCGCATCGAAGTTGTGATCATGGTCGGAGGACGGGTCGGCCGCGGTTCCGAGGGTGAAGAGGATCCCGTAGAGAAGGACGGCGCTCGTGGCAAGTGCGGCGGTCCAGCGCGCGCTCAGGACCACGGCGGCGAGTGCGATGTAGGCGAGATAGAAGATGCTGAACGGGTTCGCGGCGCCCCCGGTGAGGAAGAGCAGGAGGGTGAGGAGGAAAAGGTCGAGCAGGAGCAGCGTCCCCGGGAGACTGGGCCTTCGGACGAACGTCTCCATGCGAGAGGCGGCAAAATTCGTGGCCGCGGTGATCGCCGCCACGATCAGCAAGGCCAGGGTCGGTGGCTCGCCGAAGGCCCGGGCCGCCAGGATCGCCGCGAGCTGACCGGCAACCGCCACCCATCGAACCTGCACCAGCCATCGCAGAGCGAGGGCGTGCGGTGTGTGCCCGGCTTCTCGGTCGAGGGGTGGCATGGCGAAAGGCGGCCTGGTCGCGGCCGCGCGAGGCGGCGGGGCCGTGCTTCAGTATCGCAGGTCGAGCTTGACCCACAGCATGCGGCCCGGCTCGTTGACCCTTGTGGTGGAGGTATAGCCAGGCACGGTGGCTCCGCCTCGACTGATGAATTCCGAGTAGGCCTTGTCCAGAAGATTGTCCGCGCCCGCGCTCAACTGCACGCGGGGGCTGATGCGCCAGCTTCCGTTGAGCGAGAACACGCTGAAACCGTCGGTCGGACCGAGGTCCTGGCCCACGATGTTGCCCTGATTCTTCGAGTACCGCCCCTGGGCGGCGACCACTCGGGCGAGCGCGCCCATCGACCAGCGCTCGTGCGAGTACTGAACTCCAAACCGCGCTTCGAGGGGCGGGAGCTGAGCGAGGGGCAGGAGGTCGGTCTTGTTCTCCCCGCGCACATAGGCGAGGCTGGTATCGAACTTGAATCGCGCCGTCGCCGCCCAGTTGAGGCTCGCTTCCCCGCCCCATGAAGACGTCTCGACGTTGCGGGTGATCGTGGTGAGACGCTGGCTCGTTCCCCCCGGCATGCCTCCGCCCATCCCGCCCATGGTCGAGGACGTCTTCGCGTAGTTGCTCTGCACGAGGAGGAAATCCGACATCCCGTTCACGAACATCGCGACGGAGCCCGACAGCGCGCCGGCCCGGTACAGGAGGCCCGCGTCCAGCTGGGTGGTGATTTCCGGGCGCGCGTTGAAGGCGCTGATGGAGGCGACGCTCTCCTTGCTGATGAGCTCCCAGTAATCGGGCGCGCGCTCGGCGTGACCGACCCCCGCGTAGAGCGTGGCCGATCCGATCTCCCGCTCGTAGCGGGCGAAACCGCTGATGAGAGTCTCGCGGCGGGTCAGGCCGGCGGTCGGATTCGCCGTCGGGGTTGCCGGGGCCATGCCGATCGCGAGAGTCTGCCGCTGGTCCGTTCCCGTCCAGCGATCAGCGCGGAGCCCGCCGAGCAAGCGACCCTTGGCGCCGATCGCTTGCGTCAGCTCCGCGAAGACGCCGCCGGTTTCGAACTCCGCGTCCTGCACGCGACCGAGAGTCTCGAACGGAACCTTCATCTGGTTGGAGGAACTGCGAACCGAATGCCGGTTGGTTTGAAAGTCCCCACCCACGCTCGCGGTGGTGCGGTCACCGAACGCAAGCGCAGCCTCCACCCGCGCTCCCAGGGTGCGCCGATCCGGGTTCGAAACCGACTTGTTCGGCATCATCATCGACGGCGTGAACCTACGCAGGCTGAAGTTGTCCATCACGTGGTCCACGTAGTTGTAGAAGGCCTGCGCCTCCAGGCTCTTGAAGGTGCTTGAGAGATTCCGGTGTTCGATCCTCAGACCGAGGTTGTCGCGTGCGAACCCCACGCCATCCATCGCGCGGTCCGCGTAGGCCGCTTCACCATCGCTCGAAGCGCCTGAGAACTCGATGCGGGTCGCCTCGACAGGTGTCCAGCCCAGAGCCGCGTCCGCGCTCCAGCGCTCGTAGCGGGAGTGCACGGCCGCTCCGTTCCCATCCTCGTAGCCATCGAGCGCGGAGCGGGTCGCGGATGCCCGCGCATACGCCACGCGGTTGCCCGCCTTGATCTCCGCGACCTGATCGTTGCGGCCGAAACTGCCGAACGTCGGCGATGCGTACGCGTGAATCGTCTTGTCGGTGTACCGCTCGCGCTGGCGCTCGAAGAGGACGACGCCCGCCGAGTTGCCGGGACCGTGGAGGACCGACTGGGGGCCTTTGAGCACGGTGATGCGGTCGTAGGCTTCGGGGAAGGCGTACGCGGTCGGCGGGTCCATGCGGTTGCCACACCCGCCGAGGACACCTTCGCCATCGAGCAACATGCCGATCCGCGATCCCGCCATGCCGCGCAGGACCGGATCCCCATCGGCGCCGCCCTTCCGGATCACCGAGAAGCCGGGGATGGTTTTCAGATAGTCGGCGCCGTCATGCGCGGGAATGGGCTGCCTTGGCGTGCGGGGGTCGGTGACGACTTCGAGGGGCCGGTTGCCCGCCGCCGCCGTGACCTCGACAAAGACCTGTCGACGCGCCACGTCGAGCGCGAAGTCCTTGGACGAGGCGGTGTTCGCCGCGACCACGAAGTCCTTGATCACCGCTCTCTCCAGACCGGGCGCCACCGCCGAGATCGAATAGCGGCCCGGAGGGACCGCATCGAACGCGTAGCGCCCCGCCGCGTCGCTGACCGTCGAGCGCGCGAACCCGGCGTCGAGTCCCTTGATTTGAATGACTCCGGCCGGCACCACCGCGCCGGTCCGGTCCTTCAAGACGCCGACGACGCTCCCGGCTTCCAGGGTGCTCTGCGCGTAAGCGCCGAGTGCTGGAAGCCCGACCAGAAGAGACTGAAGCAGGACGTAGGCGAGCCGCATCGTTGATGATCCTTTCGAGGGTGGCGAGCGCGGAGCGCGCCAGCGGCGGCGCTCCAACGGTCTGCGGCGAGATTAGCGGTCGCCCCGCGAACTCGGCCTGTGGCATTTCGTCGCAGTACCACACATAGCGATGTGTAAGATAGTTGTGTATGGCAACCAACCTCGCTATTGACGACTCTCTCCTCGACCACGCGCGGAGCGTGGGCGGCTACAAGACGAAGCGCGAAACCGTGAATGAAGCGCTGCGGGAGTTCATCCAACGCCGCGAACGGCTCGGGCTGCTCCAACTCGCGCGAAAGCTCGACTACGACCCGAAGTACGACTACAAGAAGGAACGGCGGGCAAGATGATCCTGCTCGACACCTCGGTTCTGTCTCGCGTGTTTCGACGACAGCGGCCCGGCCCCGCCGAACGCGAATTGCACGCGTCGTTCGAGGCACTCCTCGCCGGCGACCGTTCGCTCGGACTCCCCGGCATCGTTCTCCAGGAGATCCTCACCGGACTCAAGTCCGAAAAGCAGTTGCTTGAACTGCGAGGAAAGCTCCTGGCTGGATTCTCCGTCCTGACCGCGACCATCGAGGACCATGTCGAGGCGGCGCGCCTCAGGAACCGGTGTATCGCGAAAGGCGTGAATGTGTCGACCGTCGACTGCCTCATTGCCGCCTCCGCCATCGCGGGCGGTCACTCCCTCTTCGCGGTGGACGCGGACTTCGGGGCGATTCGCCGGCACTCAGAGTTGCACTTGATCGGGGTGCGGGACCTGGCCTGATTGCTTGGGGGCCCGGAAAGGCTCCGTCCGCACGGGTCCGACGCGGGGCCACCGAGGGGGATTCACGCAAACGTATCAGTTCGCTTTTTAAAGTCGAAGATCGCTAGGTCGATTCTGCGGATGCGCACCGTATCGGGCGCCAGTCGTCGCAGCGCTTGCTCGACCATCCTCGCCTGATCGCGCGGGTAGGGAGCTTCCAGGTAGCGGCGCGCTGCGCCGGAGCGATACACGCCGGAATGCACCGCCGCGAACCAGGCCGGTTTTGGCGCATCCTCGCGCAAGAAAATAATGATCGTTCGACGTGAATCTTCCTGCTCACCGGGTTCGATCGACTTGAGCCTGGCCGCCAGAATGATCTCGGCGATTGAAGCCCAGGGCAGTTCGCGAACATCGGCGCCGATCGCCGGCCATACCTGCAATTTCTCGTGGGTGGCCGCGAGCAGAAGCGCGCCCGCGTTGTTCGTGAGTCGGCGAAATTGTCCTGGCAGCCTGAACGCGATGACTACCCCAACGATTCCGAACAGTCCGCTGAACAAATACGCAAACCACATCGGCGAACGCGTTTCGACGCGCGCAATTATTTGCGCGCCAACGGCAATCGCCAGGCACGCTAGGCAAGCGACTGTGTAGAACGCAAGCACGCCCCATTTGTCGCGATAGATAAGTACGTCCTTGGCGGAAACAGTTGCATGGACTTTCATCGGACGGCGCAAAGCTCGTGTGGTCTGCGTGGTAGGGAATGCGATTTTGCCCCGCTTCTATCGGTGCGCACAATGGCGGTGCGCTTGCCCCGACGCCCGGCGGGATCCCTCACGACCACGAGTGGCGCGCCAGCGAACAACTCGGCGACACCCTTAGCCTGTGGGATGGCGGGTGAAACGCAGCCGGGGCAGAGCATCTGGAACGCATGAAGCCGCACGACATTGCCGCGGAGCTGCTCGAGGGTGAGCGGCTCCGGCGTGTTCAGCCATTCCGTCGTTCTCCAGGGGGAGCGAGGGCTCCCGGCGTCACCTTCAGAAGTCGCCGTCCTTCACGTAGGGGTGGCTCCACAGCGTGACCTGCAGAAGGCACGACTTGACCCACGCCGCGTGCATCTTCTCGACTTCCTCGGCCGAGTGTCCCTTCTTCGCCAGGAACGGGCGCAGCGTGAAGGTCACCGGGAAGACGAGGGCGAAGAGATTCCGGAACGGCACGATCTCGGTTGACGGCGCGCCGTCGGTCTTGTTCTTCTTCGCCCGGTGATGCCTGAGTCCGATCTCGTGCTGGTAGTCGAGCCATTTCTGATCGTACTCGGCGCGCGCGGTGTCGAGGATCCACTGACCGAAACGCTTGCGCACGGCGCCCAGGTAGTCACCGAGAGGCTTCCCATCCGTCTTGCCGGTGAACGACGCCAGGAGGTGGGGCTGGCTCCCGACAAAGCCGTACCAGACGTCGAGGATGGCTTCGACCTCGTCCTTCACGACGTCGTGGGACATGCGAAGGGACGTCACGTCGTCCTCGCCGAAGAGGACGCTCGCCTTCATCTGCTCGAAGTCGGCCAACGCAACGGGGGATTTCGCGACCGCCGGGGCGCCGTGGGTGTAGCCGGGGATGCTGTTCATGGTGTTCGACTCTTTCTCGGAGCCACGCTCCGCTCTGCCGTCGGCCGGTATGGCCGCGGAAACTCTTGTCTTCGATCGCCTCGAAGCATTCACTCAGGTCGTTCGCATGAACTGCTCCCAGAGCATTCTTCGAGGCGCCTCAGCTGCAAGTTCGTGCTCGGGGCAGTCGAGCCGGAGTTGATCGTTCGCGAGCGGCGCGTCCACCAGCGAGCAGTGGTGCGGCTCCGCCCCCTCGCGGACGTGCGGACGGAAGTGCGTGCACGTCACACACATTCCGCTCACTGGGACAAGCCCCTGATCCTGGAGGACTCGGATCATCTTCACGACCCCCGAGAAGAACGCCCGCTGTTCTTCCGTCGTCAGGTCCCCCACGGCGGCCGCCATGAACTCCGGCCACGATCTCGCGCGCGAGCCGAGTTGCGCTCCCTTCCTGCTCAGCCTGAGCAGGCTCGCGCGCGCATGACGAGGATCGGCCGACTTCGTGAGCAGCTTCTTTTCGACGAGCACACGAACCGAGTCGCTGATGGTCGGGAGCGTGACCCCGAGCCGCTGGCTCAGTTCCGATCCCGTGAGCGGACCGTGCGTCACGATCGCGGCGAGGATCTGCCCCTGTGTGGCGGACAGGCCCTCATCGTTTGCCTGCTGCCAGGACTGCTGCTTCATCGCGAGCCCGATCTTGTGCAGGCCGGTTGCGATGCGCGACGACAGCGGCTCTGAGTTGTTGTCGAAGTACGGAAGGTTCGGGCGACTCATGGGCCCAATTTAACTTAGGACTCCTAACCTGTCAATGCCCGCTTCAGTGAGGCCCGCGGACGAGGCCGGATCGGGCTCTCAAACTCGGAATGGCGCCAATGGCCGCGTGTCCTGAGCTCATGCCTGCTTGACCCAGAACACGACCACCGACGTGGCCTCCTCGAAGCGCTCAGCGTGTTCTTGGCCGCTCGGAATGGTTCGCCACTCTCCCGCCCGGACGGCTGTTTCCACGCCGTCAAGAGTCAAGTACAGCGTTCCTTCGGTGACCACAACATGATTCGTGGTGGTGTGAGTGTGCAGGGGCGTCTGCTGGTATTCCCGCGTGCCCAGGGTGACATCGCAGATGTCGCTTCTGACCTTGGCGAGGGCGAGGAGGGGGGCGGGGATGTGGGCCATCAGCGAAGCCTAGACCAGGCGGCCGCCCGCACTCTTTTCCAAACGGTCCCAACCTGCTCTGCGACCCGGTAGCATCGCGGCCATGGGCGTCCACCCCGAGTTTCCCAAGTCGCCGTATGCCGAGCTGATTCCTGAACAGCGCTGGTTCCCGGCCGCCGAGGAGTTGCGAGCCAAGGCCTACGAGCGGCTTCTACCTCCGCTCGTCGCCCGCATTCGTGACGAAGTCTACGAATGGCGGAAGTCGGCTTACGAGGGCGCATCGGACACTTCGAAGGCACTGCTGCGCTGGTGGTTCGCTCAGGAGCACCCTTTTGAGGGCGAGGATGGCGCCACTGAGACGTTCCGCTACTACTTCGCCCAGCGGGAAGCGGTAGAAACCGTCATCTGGCTCCACGACGTCCGGAAAGCCCGCGACAAGTTCGACCTGCTTCGCTTCGACGCCTCGGGCGCCGTGTCCCCGAAGATGTTCGACGAGCAGTGGCCGCGCTACGTGGTCAAGATGGCCACCGGAGCAGGGAAGACCAAGGTGCTCTCGTTGCTCATCGCCTGGAGCTACTTCCACAAGCTCTACGAGCCCGACTCGACACTGTCGCGGAACTTCCTGCTGATTGCGCCGAACATCATCGTGCTCGATCGGCTGCGCGCCGACTTCGACGGGTTGAAGATCTTCTTCGGCGATCCAATCCTTCCCGACAACGGCTACCAGGGCCACAACTGGCGCGACGATTTCCAGATCACCCTGCATATCCAAGACGAGGTCCGCGCCCATCCGCCGACTGGGAACATCTTCCTGACCAACATCCACAGGGTGTTTCTGGGCGACGTGCCGGAGCCCTCTCTGGACGACGACGACTTGCGCAACTACTTCCTCGCACCCTTCGGCGACAAACCGAAAGGCAAGACCACCGACTCGAAAACCGATCTGGGCGAGATCGTTCGGGAGATCGACGAGCTTGCCGTCTTCAACGACGAAGCCCACCACATTCACGACCCGAAGATGGCGTGGTTCAAGTCGATCCAGGACATCCACCACCGGATGGTTCAGAAAGACGGCGCGCTCTCGCTTCAGATCGACGTCACCGCCACTCCTCGGCACGACAACGGCGCGATCTTCGTCCAGACCGTCACCGACTATCCGCTGGTCGAAGCGATTCATCAAAACGTGGTCAAGCACCCCGTTTTGCCCGATGCCGCCAGCCGGGACCGCCTGAAAGAGAACGCCAGCGCGATCTTCTCCGAGCGGTACGACGACTACCTTCGTCTCGGCATTGAAGAGTGGAAGAAGAGCTACGCCGAACATCAAGCACTCGGCAAAAAGGCCGTTCTTTTCGTCATGGTGGACGACACCAAGAACTGCGACGAGGTCGGCGCCTACCTCGAGCGCATCTGTCCCGAGCTGAAAGACGGCGTCCTCGTCATCCACACTAAGAAGAACGGCGAGATCTCCGAGGCGGGCAGCAGCCGCGACAAAGACGAACTGGACCGGTTGCGCAAGCAGGCGAATGAGATCGACAGCCTGAAGAGTCCCTTCAAGGCCATCGTTTCCGTCCTGATGCTGAAAGAGGGATGGGATGTCCGGAACGTCACCGTAGTCGTCGGCCTGCGCGCCTACGTTTCCGAGGCGAAGATCCTTCCCGAGCAGACTCTGGGCCGCGGGCTCCGCCGCATGTACTTCGGAACCGACACGCCGGAGACGGTTTCGCTGATGGGCACGCCTGCCTTCATGGAGTTCGTTGAGTCGATTCAGGCCGAAGGCGTCGACTTCGAGCGGCGGCCCATGGGTGAGGGTCCAGCGCGGCAGGACTCCCTCGTGGTTGAGGTTGATGACGACGGCGACAAGGACGTTGAGGCTCTGGACATTCAGTTGCCCAAGCTGTCCCGCCGTTACAGCCGCGAGTTCAAGAATCTGAGCGGGCTGGATCCGTCAACTTTTGGCAACCCGCGCATCGCGCTGAAGCCGTTCACCGATGAAGAGACGCGCGAGATCGTCTTCAAGCGGATGATCGACGCGGAGATCGACCACACCATCCGCCTCGATGGCGCGGGGCCGGTCGACCATCGTTCGGTGGTGGGTTTCTTCGCTCGCCAGCTTCTGAAGGAGCTACGGCTCGTCGGCGGCTACGACATCCTCTACCCCCGCGTGCGCGACTTCATGGCCGGGCATCTTTTCGAAGGCGGCGCGGTGGCGCTCGACGATCCTCAGGTTCTTCGAAACCTGTCCGAGCCGGAGCCCGGGAAGATCGTGTTTGACGCGTTCAAGAAGGCCATCAACGCCCTGACCGTCACCGATGCCGGAACCTCGCGAATCGAAGATCACATCCGCCTGAAAGACACGCGTCCCTTTCGGACGGAGCACCGGGCGTACCTCTCGCCGAAGAAGTCGGTCTTCAACAAGATAGTGGGGGAAGCGCAGGGCGGGGGCTTTGAGCTGACCTTCGCGGCGTTCCTCGATGGCGCGGCCGACGTCGCGGCCTTCGCCAAGAACTACGTGGCCGTGGGTTTCAAGCTCGACTACGTCCGCGCCGATGGCGATCTTTCGAACTACATCCCGGACTTCATTGTCCGGACCTCGAGCGGTGAGGTCTTCATCATCGAAGCCAAGGGCCGCGAAGAGATCGATCTGCCGCAGAAGATGAGGCGGATGAAGGAGTGGTGCGCCGACGCGACCGCGGCGAGCAGGGCGATCAGCGGTCCTGCGTATCGGCACGTGTTCGTCGATCAGGAGGGCTTCGAGAAGCACACGCCTCGCGACTTCGCCGGGCTGGTGAAGACGTTCCGGGAGTTTCAGGAATGACCGCGAAGAAGGCGAGCCGCCCGAAGCTCCCGAAGACTCGCGAGACGTCCGGGCCCGCGAGCGAGTTGATCCTGTATCAGACCGAAGACGGGCGTACTCGCATCGAGTGCCGGTTTGAGGATGAGACCATCTGGCTCTCTCAGGCGTTGATGGCGGACCTTTTTCAGACGTCCGTTCAGAACGTGAACCTCCACATCCTCAACATCCTGGCGGACGGGGAGGCCGGGGAGGCAACTATCAAGGATTACTTGATAGTTCGAACCGAGAGCGGGCGCGAGGTTCGGCGCACCGTCAAGCACTACAACCTGGACATCATCCTGGCGGTTGGCTACCGCGTCCGCTCCGACCGCGGCATCGCGTTTCGGCAGTGGGCCACCGCTCGTCTCTCCGAGTATCTGGTCAAGGGCTTCCTCCTCGACGACGAGCGTCTCAAGAACCCCGATCCGAGCCGGCCCGACTACTTCGACGATGTCCTCGAGCGCATTCAAGACATTCGGTCGGCCGAGAAGCGGATGTATCTGAAGGCGAAGGACATCTTCGTCCTGGCCCGCGGCGTAGTGGGCTCGCGGTCACAGGCGCCGCGGGATTCAGCCGATGCTGCGACCAAGGCGCTGATCGTTCCCTCACATGCGCCGGCCCGCAGGTCGTTCTTCAATGAACGGAGCGGAGCTGGCCGCTCCGCACGACCCAAGGAGGCTTGCAGTCCGCTCCGTTCGGGAACGCGCCTTGGTCTCCGCACGCGTGGGTCTCGCGCCCGGGATGATCGCGCAACTTCGGCCCCGCCGCTATTGCGGACAACGGTCACGCAACCGCTTCATGCTGCCGAATCCGCTCCGGCCTTACACCGTAAGCCGCAGAGTAGCCTCTTCGACTGACATGGCCCTGCCGATCAACCTCGATTCCCTTTTCACAGGCCAGCCGGTTGAATGGGAACGCGTCGAATTCAAGGCGGGCTGGAACCCTCTTGATGTCCTCCAGAGTATCTCGGCCTTCGCGAACGACTTCCACAATCTCGGCGGCGGCTACATCATTCTCGGAGTGGGGGAGAAAGATGGTCGTCCGCTTCTGCCGCCAAAGGGCCTCCAGCCCGAGCAGATAGACGCGATCCAGCATCAGCTCCTGGAACTCGGCAACGGTTCGATTCGCCCCGCCTATCACCCGCTGTGTGTCCCGCACCGGATCGGCGGCCTTACCGTCCTCGTCATCTGGGTTCCCGGAGGCCAGACACGCCCCTACAAGGCGCGGCTCTCTCTCGCCAAAGGATCGAACGAGTGGGGCTACTTCATCCGCAGAAACTCCAACACGATCCGCGCCAAGGGCGCCGATGAGACAGAACTTCTCGGGCTGGCGGCTCGGGTTCCGTTCGACGATCGTGTCAACCAGCTGGCGTCACTCGATGACTTGTCCCGTGAGCGGATCGTCGAGTTCCTGACGGAGATTCGGAGCGATCTGGCCGCGGGTGCTCGGACCATGCCGATGCGCGAGTTGGCCAGTCAGATGCGAATCTCGGGTGGCGCCTCCGAAGCGCCCCTGCCCCTGAATGTGGGCCTCCTGTTCTTTAACCCCGCGCCGGATCGCCTCTTCCCCTGCACACAGATTGACGTCGTCTATTTCCCTGACGAGAGCGGCGGCGACCGGTTCATCGAGAAGACGTTTCGCGGGCCGCTTCATCTCATGCTCCGCGAGGCTCTTGCCTACATCCAGCGCAACTACATCAGCGAGACCGTGATTAAGCGAGGGGATCGGGCGGAGGCGAGTCGCGTTTCGAACTTCCCCTATGCCGCAGTCGAAGAGGCGGTGGTCAACGCCGTCTATCACCGCAGCTACGAAGAGCGTGAGCCCATCGAGGTGCGTGTGTCGCCGAGTGAAGTGGCCATCCTCAGCTTTCCGGGTCCCGATCGGTCCATATCGCTGGAGGCGCTTCGCGCGGGCCGCGCCATCTCGCGCCGCTATCGAAATCGCCGCGTGGGTGAGTTCCTCAAGGAACTGCGCCTGACCGAGGGTCGAGCCACCGGAATCCCAAAGATCATTCGAGCCATGCGGGACAACGGTTCGCCGTCGCCTCTTTTCGAAACCGATGACGATCGCGCCTCCTTGCTCGTCCACCTCCCGGTTCGCCTCGGGGCGAGAAGGTCTTTGACCCCCCAAGTCACCCCCCAAGTCACTCCCCAAGTCGAAGCCGTCGTGCTGGCCTTCTGTGCCGAGCCCCGAAGCGCCCAGGAAATCCGGAGCGAGTTGCGATTGAAGGATCGCAAGTACTTCAGTTCCGCCTATCTCCAGCCCTTGATGGGCGCGGGCTTTCTCCAACCCACCATTCCAGAAAAGCCGCAAAGCCGCCTTCAGCGCTACCGGACAACCGCGGCTGGGATGATCCGGCTTTCGCGCGCGAAAGGCGGCGCTTCCGGAGGGCATCCAGGAGTCGAGCAGACGACGGCTGTACCCCCCAAGTCACCCCCCAAGTCAAAGGCGGTCAACAAAGGATCGAAACTGCGAGGGAAAGCCAAATGATCATGGTTGGAGTCGCTGAAGGGTCCCTGAGCACAGTCCGTTCGGGTGGGCAGTCGAAGCGACCCGGAGCTGGCCGCTCCGCACGACCCAAGGAGGCTTGCGGTCCGCTCCGTTCGGGAACGCGCCTTGGCCTCCGCACGCGTGGGCATCGCGCCTGGTTCGAGCGCGCGGTTTCGTCGGCCCCGCTCTCTTTCCGGACAATGGCTCAGCGTCGCTTCAGGAGACACACCACCAATGGCTAAGGGGCCGGCTTACGAACTGTCTGACGCGGAGAAGCGCGACCTGGTGCAGCTCATTCTGGCAGGGAAGCCTCTGCCCGAGAAGTACCGGTTCGTTCTGTTCGAGGACAAGCGTGAGGTGGAGTTGGTCTGGAACGGGAAGACGCGCGAGGTTTGCATCACCGTTCTGCCGTTTCAGTCGCTCGAGCACGTCGACGAGCCGCGCAAGGACGCCAGCAAAGAGCGCGAGACGTTGCCGCTCTTCGACACCCGCGGGCGGCAGATCAAGGGCTGGACCAACAAGCTGATCTGGGGCGACAACCGGCTCATTCTCTCCTCGCTGAAGAGTGGCCCGCTGCGCCGGCAGATCGAGGACGCGGGCGGGCTGAAGCTCATCTACATCGACCCGCCGTTCGATGTCGGCGCCGACTTCTCGATGGACATCGAGATCGGCGACGAGACGTTCCACAAGGAGGCGAACCTGCTGGAGCAGATCGCCTATCGCGACACCTGGGGCCGCGGCGCCGATTCCTTCATCGCGATGATCTACGAGCGACTCGTCCTTATGCGGGATCTTCTTGCGGAGGATGGGTCGATCTATGTCCACTGCGACTGGCGCACGAACAGCGCCATCAGACTGGCGATGGAGGAGGTCTTTGGTAGGAGCAACTACCGAAACGAGGTGACCTGGATCCGGTCATCGTCCCACAACGACGCGAAGGGACAGTTCGGCAAGGTTAAGGACTCGATTTTCTACTTTGGGCGGTCCGCCGACTCACCACTGACGGTCCTCTACACGAAGTACTCGACGGAGTACATCGACGCGGAGTGGCGCAAACTGCCTTCGGGCCGCTACTACAAGAGCGAGAACATGCTGGATCCTCGGGGATCGATGAAACTGTTTGACTTCCACGGAACCGTTGCCCGCTGGAGGGCTACGCCCGAGAACATGGAAGCGCTATGGAACGCGCCCCAGACAGAGGTTCCGGGTAGCCACGGTCGGATCAAGCTGGGTAAGGACGGGTCTCCGATCAAGCGTTGTCGAATCATGTTTCTGGATGAAATGCCCGGCGTGCCTCTGAGCGACGACTGGCGGGACATTCCGTATCTGGCTGGCGGCTCCGGCGAGGCCATGGGGTATCGGACGCAGAAGCCTGAGATGCTTCTGGAGAGAATCCTGAAAGCCAGTAGCAACGAGGGTGATCTGGTCGCCGACTTCTTCGCGGGCTCCGGGACCACCGCGGCAGTGGCCGAGAAGCTGGGCCGGCGGTGGATCGCTACCGACCTCGGGAAGTTTGCGATTCACACGACTCGCAAGCGGCTGATCGGGGTGCAGCGGCAGCTCAAGGAGGCGGGGAAGGACTTCCGGGCCTTCGAGGTCCTGAACCTGGGCCGCTACGAGCGGCAGGCGTACCTCAACGTTGGTGGGCGGCTCAGCGGCGAGCAGAAGGAGATGGCTCTTGCTCAGAAGGAGCGCGAGTTCCGCGAGTTGATTCTTCGCGCCTACAAGGCTGAGGCACTCGCCGAGTCCGGCCTCTCGTTCTTCCATGGCAAGAAGGCGGGTCGGCTCGTCATCGTCGGGCCCATCAACCTTCCGCTCGGCCGGTTGTTCGTCGAGGAAGTCATCCTCGAATGTCGCAAGCGCAATCTCACTCGCGTCGATGTCCTTGCCTTCGAGTTCGAGATGGGCCTGTTCCCGGCCGTGCTCGAAGAAGCGAAGGGGAAGGGCATCGACCTTCAGCCCAAGTACATCCCGGCCGAGGTCTTCGACAAGCGCGCGGTGGAGAAGGGCCAGGTCGTCTTCCACGACGTCAGCTTTGTGGAGGCGGCGCCGCGCTACGACAAGAAGCGCAAGCTCGAGGTGAAGATCGAACTCCTCGACTTCTCGGTCTTCTATACCCAGGGTATCGCCGAGGCGGTCATCGAGGGCCTGCGCGACGGCAAGAGCGAAGTCATCTGTGATCAGGGCCAGCTCGTGAAGATCTCGAAGGACAAGAAGGGCGTCGTCACCCGCGAGATCCTCACGAAGAGCTGGACCGACTGGGTTGACTACTGGGCGGTCGACTTCGACTACATGAGCCGCAAGGAAATCATCCGCCTCCCGCGCGACCCGGAAGCGCGCGCCCAGACCGCCGCAGTCCTGGCGCTTGAAGCGAAGGTCGAGTATGAGGAAGTCGAGACGGGCGGCTACATCTTCGAAAACGAGTGGCAGAGTTTCCGCACTCGCCAGAGTCGCGAACTTGAGCTGACCAGCGCCACCCATGCCTACGAGAAGCCGGGGCGCTACACCGTGGCCGTCAAGGTCATCGACATCTTCGGCAACGACACAATGACCCTCGTGCCGGTGACTGTCGGATGATCACCGCGGAGCAGCGACATGACCGAGGTCATGTTCCTGTGTGATTCCCCCGGCGTATCCTGGTGAAACGATGTCGGCTGCAGACCCCCTCCGTCGTCACCTCACTCTCGGGACTCTCTCGTTCGGAATCTGCTTCGCGGCCTGGGGTCTGATCAGCGCTTTCGCGGTTCGTTTCCGCGAGCGGTTCGAACTCTCGGGCACCGAAACCGCGCTGCTGGTAGCGGTTCCCGTGCTTCTCGGATCACTCGCCCGGCTGCCGATGGGGATCCTGGCCGATCGTTTCGGGGCCCGAAGAGTCTTTTCGATCCTCATGGCCCTGGTCTCGATACCCGTGTTCCTCGTGCCGCAGGCCGGCACCTATCAGGCCCTTCTCGTGACTGCTTTCTTTCTGGGCCTCGCCGGTTCGTCCTTCTCGGTGGGCGTGAGCTATGTCTCGCGCTGGAGTCCCCCGGCGAAGCAAGGTGGCGTCCTCGGCGTCTATGGCATGGGCAACATCGGCCAGTCGGCCGCCGTCTTCCTCGGGCCGCTCGTCGCCGCGGCCATTGGTTGGGAGCGAGTGTTCACCGGTCTCGCCGGAGCCCTGTTTATCTGGGCCGTGATCTTCTGGCTGTTCGCCCGCGACGCCACGGCGAAGGGCGCGCCCAAGGGAATCGGAGACATGGTGGCCCTGCTGATGCGCGAGCGTCTTGCCTGGGTTCTCTCCGCTTTCTACTTCCTGACCTTCGGCGGGTTTGTTGCCTTCGCCATCTACCTGCCCACGCTGCTCAAGGATGACTTTGGTCTCACGCCGGCCGACGCCGGATTCCGGGCTGCCGGTTTCGTGATTCTCGCGACCCTCCTCCGACCGGTGGGTGGGGCGCTGGCCGACAAGATCGGCGGCGCGCGCGTCCTCAACGCGGTCTTCATCGGAGTGATCCCGTTCGCGCTGCTCCTCTCATGGAAATCGATGATCCCCTTCACCGTGGGAGCGCTTGGCTGCGCGGCCCTGCTCGGTCTTGGGAACGGCGCGGTATTCAAGCTCGTCCCGCAGTACTTCCCGAACGAAACCGGCGCCGTCACCGGTCTCGTGGGCGCCATGGGCGGGCTTGGCGGTTTCTTTCCGCCCCTGCTCCTCGGCTTCTTCCGCGACCGGACCGGCGAGGTGTGGCCGGGGTTCGTCCTGCTCGCCGCCACGTCGTTCGGCCTTTTCGTCCTGAACCGGCGCGTTCTGCTGCCGAAGCAGGAGGCCCTCGAGCTGAATCTCACGCCTGCGCAGCAACAGATTGCCGATCAGCTCCGCGCCGGTGGCTGGGCCACCATGGTCGCCGCTCTTCTGGTGGCCTCGATAGTGGTGGGCTCGCGGAATCTTCAAAACTTCGACGCCGCTCTCGTGATCTACACCTTCGCCTCCGTCTTCGCGGCCTGGGGCGTGGTCTTCCACTATGCGGTGTGGCTGCAGAAGCCGCCTACACGGATTTTCTTCAGACGGGGATTCGAACTCGTCTTCAGTCGCGGGCTTCTGCGCAGCCTGCCCCGCCTCGCCGCCGTGACCTCAACTCATCTCCTCGGCCAGACCTTCATCCGGCATCGTTCCATCAGGCGATGGTGGATGCACCAGTTCCTCTTCTGGGGGTGTCTGCTCGCGGCCGCGATCACGTTCCCCCTCGTCTTCGGTTGGATCCACTTCGGCACTCTGCCCGACGATCCCTTCACCTACGTCACCTATGTGTTCGGGTTCAAGACCGCCTCCTTCCCGGTGCGGACGGTCTTCGCCTGGCTGCTTTTCCATGGGCTCGACATCGCGGCCGTCCTGGTGCTCGCAGGCATCGCCCTGTCTCTGGGCCGGCGGATGCGCGACAACAGCGCGATGACCGTGCAGTCCTTCGGCATGGACTTCTTTCCGCTGATCCTGCTCTTCGCGATCTCGGTGACCGGCCTCGCCCTCACCGCCTCCACCATGTTCCTGCGCGGCCAGTTCTACGCCTTCCTCTCCATCCTCCACGCCATCACCGTGATCTCCGCCCTGCTCTACCTGCCCTTCGGCAAGTTCTTCCACATGTTCCAGCGTCCGGCCCAGCTTGGCGTGAAGCTGTATCAGGACGCGGGCGAGGAGGGGCCGGGAGCAAACTGCGCGTCGTGCGGTGAACGTTTCGCCTCGCGCATGCATATCGACGATCTCAACACCGTGCTGCCGGAACTCGGCTTCCACTACGAGATGACCGGCCCCGCGCGCACCTGGCAGGAGATTTGTCCTCCGTGCAAGAGGAAGACGGTTGCCCGCGCCCAGATGCGCCTGAAGGAGGAGAGCCTTGGCTAAGGCCCCACTGCACCCCGAGTCGCTCGTCGAGCGCTACGGGCCGAATCCGAACTACACGCCCTTGGGCGGCTGGCAGAAAGCATCGGAGGCGTCTCCCGACCGTCTGGTCAAGACTCATTGCTGCTTCTGCGGCCAGCAGTGCGGCATCCAGCTGAAGGTTCGCGACAACCGCGTGGTGGGCTTCGAGCCCTGGGACGAATTTCCCTTCAACGAAGGGAAGCTGTGTCCCAAGGGCGTCAAGCGCTACATGCAGAACGAGCACCCCGACCGCCTGCGCGGCCCGCTGATGCGCGCGCCGAAAGGCGATTTTCGCGCTGCTCCGTGGGATGAAGCCCTCGACTTCACCGCGCAGAGTCTTCGCGCGATCCAGGAGAAGCACGGCAAGGACGCGGTGGCGATCTACGGCGGGGCTTCGCTCACCAGTGAGAAGAGTTATCTCCTCGGCAAGTTTGCGCGGGTGGCTCTCGGCACGCGGCACATCGACTACAACGGTCGCCTCTGCATGGTCTCCGCGGGCACCGCCTACAAGATGGCCTTCGGAGTCGATCGCTCGCCCAACCCCTGGAGCGACATACCCAAGGCGCAGGTGGTCCTCGTCACCGGCGCGAACGTCGCCGAGTGCGCGCCTATCACCACCGACTACCTCTGGCGGATGCGCGACAACGGGGGCAAGCTGATCGTGATTGATCCGCGCATGACCCCGATCACGCGGAACGCCGATATGTACCTGCCGGTGCGGCCGGGTACGGACGTGGCCCTGATGATGGGGCTGCTCCACGTGGTCATTCGCGACGGTCTGACCAAACCGCAATTCATCGCCGATCACACCGTGGGCTTTGAAGAGGTGGAGGCGTCTGTTCGCGAATGGAATCCGCGCCAGACCGCCGAGTTGACCGGCGTGCCGCCTGAGGCCATCGAGAAGGCGGCGCGACTCTTTGGCGGCGCGGAGCGGGCCATCGCTCTCCACGCGCGCGGCATCGAACATCAGTCGAAGGGCGTGGAGAACGTCCTCTCCCTCATCAACCTCTGTCTCGCCACCGGCAACATCGCCCGCGAAGGCGCCGGTTGCATGATGATCACCGGTCAGGGCAACGGCCAGGGCGGCCGTGAGCACGGCCAGAAATGCGATCAGCTTCCCGGCCAGCGTTCGATCTCCGATCCGGCCGCCCGGGAACACGTCGCGAAAGTGTGGGGCATCACCCCGGAGGAGATACCCCAGGCGGGCCTTTCCGCCATGGAGATCATGGAGGCGATCCATCGCGGTGAGATCAAGGGACTCCTCTCCATCTGCTTCAATCCGCTCGTCTCGCTGCCCGACTCGACCTACATCCGCGAAGCCCTCGAAAAGCTCGAATTCTTCGGCGTGGTCGACTTCTTCCTTTCCGAGACCGCGCATCACGCCGACGTGGTGCTCGCGGGCAGCCTTCAGGAGGAAGAAGAGGGCATCACCTGCACCGCCGAGGGCAGGGTGGTTCACATCCAGCAGGCGGTGACGCCACCCGAAGGCGCGCGCAACGATTGGGCCATCTACTGCGATCTCGCGAAGCGCCTGGGCAAGGAGAAGTTCTTCCCGTACAAGGCTCCGCGGGAGATCTTCGACGAGTTGCGCGAAGCGTCTCGCGGAGGCCCCGCCGACTACTACGGCATCACCTACGAAAAGATCGATAGAAACATGGGCATCTTCTGGCCCTGCCCGACCGAGGACCATCCGGGCACGCCGCGTCTTTTCGAGGGCGGGCAGTTCTTCCACAAGGATGGCAAGGCGAAGTTCATCGTGGCCGAGTACCGCGTGAGCGGAGATCCGGTGACGGAGGAACACCCGATCTACCTCACCACCGGCCGCGTGGTGTCTCACTACCTCTCAGGTACCCAGACGCGACGCATTGGGGCCCTGGTCGATCAGTATCCCGAGCCGCGGCTTGAACTCCACCCCCGGCTCGCCGAGACCCACGGCATCGCGAACGAGGACTGGGTCAAGGTCACGACGAAGCGACATCAGATGACCATTCAGGCCCTGGTGGTGAAGACGATTCGACCCGACACCGTCTTCATTCCCTATCACTGGGCCGGCCTCAAGAGCGCCAACCAGTTGACCCATCGAACCCTCGACCCGCGCAGCAAGATTCCGGAGTTCAAGGTCTCCGCGTGCCGGATCCAGAAAACGATGGCTCCGGCCGGCTGGTCGAAGACCGCGAAGGCTCCCGGACGATCGCAGCACGCTCCAAAGCGCGAACTGAGGGTCATCCAATAGTGTTCGGCCGCCAGTTCTTCATCGACCCCTCGCGCTGCATCGGCTGCGAGAGTTGCGTCAACGCCTGCGCCGAGTGCGACAACCACCGGGGCGAGTCGATGATTCACCTCGACTTCATCGATCGCCGCCAAACCACGGCCACCGTGCCTTTCGTCTGCATGCACTGCGACGACCCCACCTGCGCCCAGGTCTGCCCGGCTGACGCGATCAAGAAGACCGACGACGGCATCGTCCAATCCTCGCTGAAGCCGCGTTGCATCGCCTGCTCGAACTGCGTTCTCGCCTGTCCCTTCGGCATCCCCAAGGTGATGGTGCGACAGGAGCAGATGATGAAGTGCGACATGTGCTACGACCGCACCTCGGTGGGGAAGAAGCCCATGTGCGCGACGGTGTGCCCGTCGCAGGCGCTCTCCTACGTCTCCCTCGAGGAGATCACCAAAGGGCGGCGCGAGAAGCCGACGAACGTCTTCTACTTCGGCAAGCAGAAAGTCACTACGAAGGTCTACATGATGGTTCCGGACATGGTCGATGCGATGAGCGTCGATGTCGTCGACTACATGTGGGAGGACAAGGCATGAAGTTGTGGCGCGATGAGTTCTCGATCGAGGCCGCCCATGAGCGTTATGTGGCCCGGCGGCAATTCGGGAAGTTCCTGGTGCTCACGAGCTTCGGCATGTTCGTCGGCAACTTGTGGATCCTCGCGAAGTCGTATCTCCGAAAAGGCGAAGTCTTCCCCCGCACTCTCATCGGCCGGGCCAGCGATGTTCCGAAGGGCGGGGTGAAGCTCTTCCGGTATCCCGGGGCGCAGGATCCCTGCATCCTCTTCCACACCCAGTCGGATCGGTACGTCGCCTATTCGCAGAAGTGCACCCACCTCTCCTGCGCGGTGATCCCGGCTTCGGATGGTAAACGCATCGAATGCCCCTGCCATCACGGCTTCTTCTCGATCGAAGACGGCCGCGTCCTGCAGGGGCCTCCGCCGCGCCCTCTGCCCCGGATCCTGCTCGATCAGCGGGGGGATGAACTCTGGGCCTTCGGTGTAGACCTCGGCAACAATCCGCCAACTGATTCGGGGACACAGGGATGAATGAAGATCGCCCCACGCATCGGGGTCTTACCGCGCTGGATGGCGCCATCTCGCTCATCGCGATCCTTCTGATCGTCCAGATGTGGCTTCTCACTGCCACCCTGGAAGCCTTCCTGGCCGGCCACTACGACGTGGCGACTCCGGGCGCGATTCTCTCGGGTTTGTTGTTCGCCGCGAGCTTCGGCCTGTATCGTTTCATCGAGGGGATCGACCGCGCATCGCGCAGGCGAAGCCAGTGAGGAGCCGGCAAGGCCCTCAGGGTTGAAATTTGACGTCCACATGACAGGGATCATGTGGACGGTTGCGCCGCACGGGCAAAGTTGCTTCAAGGAATGGAAGCGACCATGGCGCTCAAAATCAGGCTCCCCGATCTCGAACACTGGAAGGCCCAGGTCAAGTGCCAGACCGGCTGCCCCGTGGGCACCGACGCCGGTCGCTACGTTCAGCTGATTGCGGAAGGCCGGGATCAGGAGGCCTACCTCGCGGCCCGCGCTCCGAACCCCTTTGCCTCGGTCTGCGGCCGGGTCTGCGCGGCGCCCTGCGAGGATGCTTGCCGGCGGGGTGTCATCGATGCTCCCATCGCCATTCGCTCGCTGAAGCGTTACGTCACCGAGCGTTACGGCGCCGAGTCGATACGGCCCGATACCCAGGATCTGTTGCGGACCGAACTGATCAGCGAAGGGAACCGCTACCCCGGACACCTGCCCACCGGTGCGCTCACCGCGCGGAGCGACCCCGGTAAGCCGCGCAAGGTCGCGGTGATCGGCGCCGGCCCGGCCGGACTCGCTGCGGCCCACGACCTCGCTCTTCTGGGCTACGCCGTCACCGTTCTCGAGGCGTCCGAGGAACCGGGCGGCATGATGCGTTTCGGCATCCCCGAATACCGGCTGCCCCGCACTCTCATCCGCCAGGAGATCGACAAGATCCTGGCCCTCGGCGTTTCGCTGCGGCTCAACGAACCGCTCACCCCCACCCACGGCCTCAAAGAACTACGCGCTCAGGGCTTCGAGGCCTTCTTCCTTTCAGTGGGCGTGTCCCGAGGTCGCGAACTGTCCGCCCCCGGCGTCGACCTCGACGGTGTGGTGAAAGCGGTCGACTATCTCCTGAACGTCAATCGCGGCTACCGGCTTCCCCTCGGACGCAAGGTCGTAGTCATCGGCGGAGGTTTCGTTGCCTTCGATGCCGCCCGCACCGCTCTTCGTCTGGGTCGGGAAACCGCGGAGGAAGAACTCGACGCGCTGGTGTCTGAGTCCGATGCTCGCGCCAAGGAAGCTATCGACTCCGCCCGCGCGGCCATCCGGGGCGGCGCCACCGAGGTCACCATCGTCTCCCTGGAGCGTTTCGAGGAGATGCCGGTCCTGCGCAGCACTCAGGGCCACGAAGAGTTCGAGGAGACGAAGCACGAAGGGGTGGCGTTCCTGCCCGGCCGCGGTCCGAAGCGATTTCTGGGCTCATCGCGCCTGGAGGCCATCGAACTGCGAGCGGTACGCCGGGTGTTCGACGAACACGGCCGCTTCGCCCCGACCTACGATGACGACGACATCCTCACCATCGCGGCCGATTCGTGCATCCTCGCCATCGGCCAGCAGACCGATCTCTCCTTCCTGAAGCCTGAGGATGGGGTTGAGGTGCAGCGGAGCGGCTCGGTGAAGATCGATCCTCTCACCCTGGCCACCAGCGCTCCCGGCGTTTTCGCGGGCGGCGACGTGGCCTTCGGTCCCCGCAACCTCATCGAGGCGGTGGCGAACGGGAAACGGGCGGCGCGATCGATTCATGAGCACCTCTCCCGGGAAGCAGTGACGATCGAGCGCACCCTGGCCATAGAAGTCCTGCCCACCGAGCAGTACCGGATGAGCGCCGGGTTCGAGATTCTCGACCGCAAGGCGGCGCCTACCCTCGACCTCGGACGGCGCACCGGCATCGCCGAGGTGGAAACGGGCTACGACACGGCTGAAGCGCGGGCCCAGGCCGCGCGTTGCCTGGTCTGCCACGTGCAGACGATCTACGACCCCGAGAAGTGCGTGTTGTGTTCGCGCTGCGTGGACGTGTGCCCGGAGTTCTGTCTGGCCATCGTTCCGCTCGAGCAGCTCGACCTGCCCGAGGCCGAACGCGAGGCGCTTCAGGAACGCGCCGAGGGGAGCGGCTTGCCATTGTCGGCCATGGTCAAGGACGACGACCGCTGCATCCGCTGCGGCCTGTGCGCCATCCGGTGTCCCACCGACGCCATGACCATGGAGAAATTTCAGATCACCGAGCGGTACGCGAAGGCGTCGCTCGCAGCAGGCCACGAGCAGGGGAGTTTGAAATGACCGAACGCAAAGATCGCCGCGACTTCATCATGAAGGCGGGACTGGGGGCGGGGGTGTGCGGGCTGGGGCTGCAGGCCGCCGCGTCCCTGCGCTCGCTGGTGCCAAACGTGTCGTACGACGCGCCCACCACCGTGAAGCTCGGAATGCCCACTGACTTTCCAGACGGTCTCAAGTTCCTGCCCGACCAGAGACTGTTCGTCTTCCGCGAGGGCAAGACGTTTCACGCCATCTCCGCGGTGTGCACCCACCTTGGCTGCACGGTGCGCGCGGAGGCCATGTCCCAGCCGGAAGTCCGGGAGCTTGACGGAGTGAAGACCCGATTGACCCACCGCTTCATGTGTCCGTGTCACGGATCCCGCTATGAAGGTGATGGCAAGGCGGTATCCGGCCCTGCTCCCCGCGCTCTCGCCTGGTACCACCTCTCCATCGCCATCGACGACGGTGCGCTGGTAGTGGACCTCGCCCAGGAAGTCGCCGGCGACTTCCGCCTGACTCTCGCCTGAGGAGACACCGATGGCTTTCCCCCTCTTTTCCTTTCTGAAACGCTCCGGCACGCCCGAAGCGCCCGGGGTTCATCCCCAGCCCTTCTGGAGCTTCAGACCACGCTCCGACCGCGAGTCCGGCGACGCCATCGTCTCGAACTTCGCCCTCCACATGTTCCCGGCCAAGGTCTCTCGCGCCTCGCTCGCGTGGAAGTACTCGTTCTGGCTGGGCACGGGCTCGGCTGCGCTGTTCCTCCTGCTCATCCTTTCCGGCGCGCCTTTGCTCTTCCTGTATGTCCCCTCGGTCGAGCGGGCGTATTCGTCGATCAAGGACATCGAGTTCGTGGTGACCTTCGGTTCGTGGCTGCGCTCGGTGCATCGCGTGGCCGCTCACGCCATGGTGGTGGTGGTTTGTCTTCACCTGGTCCGGGTCTTCCTGACCGGTGCCTACAAGAACGGCGTGGGTCAGGGACAGCGGCGCGAGTGGAACTGGGTGATCGGGGTGTTCATGCTCCTGCTCACCCTCCTTCTCTCCTTCACGGGATATCTCCTGCCCTGGGATCAGCTGGCCTTCTGGGCGGTCACCGTGGGCACCAACATCGCGGCCTCCATCCCCTTCGTGGGACCTCAGGTCCGCGAACTCCTGATCGGCGGCCGCGCTATCGATCAGCCAACTCTCATCCGCTTCTACGTTCTCCACATCGTGGTCCTGCCTGGAGCCCTGGCCGCGCTCTTCGCGTACCACATGTGGCGGATCCGCAAGGATGGCGGCCTCGCGGTGGCGGACAAGGAAGCGCTGGCCAATGAGCGACAGGAGGCGCCCGCCGTCTCCACCAAGACCTACACCCTGCTCGGCATCGCCCGCGGCACCGCTCCGACGATCCGGGCCACCTCACTCAGCCGGCTCGACACCATGGTGAACGCGGTTCCCGATCTCATCCGCCGCGCAAATCTCGTCACCCTGGCCACCATCGCCATCGTTTCCATCCTGGCCACCTTCATCCGTTCGCCCCTTGAAGAAGCGGCGAACCCTCTCGTCACCCCGAATCCGGCGAAGGCCCCGTGGTACTTCCTCTGGCTACAGGAGATCGTGACCGATACCACGGTGAAGATCGGATCATTCACCATCAACGGCGCCTTCGTGGGCGGAGTCATCCTGCCCGGTCTGTTGGTGACCTTTCTCATCCTGTGGCCCTGGCTCGATCGCAGCCCGAAGGAGGCGACGGGCGTCTGGTTCGACCGGCGGCGGCGTAACCAGAACCTGGCGTTCATTCTGCTCTGCGTGTTCATCCTCGCCCTGACCTTTGTGGGCACGGTGATGCGCGGGCCCTACTGGAACATCTATTGGCCCTGGGAAATCTGGCCCGAGATTCCGGGACGCATCTAGGTCACGATCATGGAGAAACGAACCAACTCGCCGTATCCACGCATTGACCGGCCCGTGCTCGCCATCGTCGGTGTGCTTCTGGTGATCTCGACCATTCTGTTCGCCCGCAACGATCGCGAGCACGAGTGGCGCTGGTATCAGGCGGAGTTCAAGCGCCTGGTCACCGAGAAATACGGGGCCGACAAGGCGAAGACCGTGCCCACCGGCCTGCAGCAGATCTGGATTCCCAGCATGGCCAAGGCCGATCGTTGCGTCACCTGTCACCAGGCCCTCGGCTGGAAGGGCTTCGAAACCGCTGACGAACCCTTCCGCACCCATCCCCCGGACATCCTGAAGAGCCACCCTCCCGAGATCTTTGGCTGCACGTCATGTCACGGCGGCCAGGGATGGGCCATCGATGCGGAGCCGGCCCATGGTCCGGTTCAGCACTGGACGGAGCCGGTGCTCGGCAAACATCTCGGCGAGGCCTACACCCTGGTCGACAACAAGGCGGCACTGATGCAGATGAACTGCAACGTGTGTCATCGCTACGAGCGTGAGACCAAAGGCGCCGATGTCATCAATCATGCGAAGCAACTGGTGAACGACAAGGGCTGCCGCGGATGCCATGTGGTGAATGGCCGTGGCGGGGCCATCGGACCGGATCTGACCTACGTGGGAGACAAGGAGGCCGAGCAGTACGAGTTTGGCCGGCTCTCGGGACAGAAGACGTCATTCGCCTGGCACGTCGCTCATTTCAAGGATCCCCGCGCCCTGGTGGCGGAAACGGTGATGCCCAACTTCAACTTCAGCAGCAAGGACGCGCAGGCCCTGGCCATGTTGATGTTGTCCTGGCGCAAGTCGCCGGTGCCCGCGGCCTTCATTCCCGGCGTTCCCGACACCGAACCGCAAACGGTTGAGGAGAAGGAGGCCGAGGAACGCATGAAGACGGGTCCGGGCGGCTGGTTTGTCAAGACCGGTTGTTTCGTGTGTCACTCCATCAGTTCGCTGGGAGTCAAGAGTCCGGCCCAGATCGGCCCGGATCTCTCAACCGCCGTCGAGGACGTGCAGTCCCGCTTCGGCCGTACCCTCGACGACTTCATTCGCGAACCCACGGGCACCATGGCCGTGGTTCTCTCCCGCCAGATCATCCTCTCGCCGGAGGAGAAGGCGGTGGCCGTTGGCAAGCTTCGCGAGGCCTATGCCGAGCACGAGAAGCAAAAAGCATCCGCCGCCAAGGCGGGAAAACCGGCGGCTCCGGTGGCGGCACGCCACTAACTGAAAAGGTGAGGAAAAACAGCATGCGTACGACAAGAGCAACGGAGATGTCCCGATTCGGCATCCTCGCCCTGGCGGTCTTCGCCGTGGCGTGCGCCCCCAGCGCTCCCAAGGGAGCCCAGAGATCCGGAGGCGGAGCCACATCCGATGTGGCCATCGCCGCCCAAAAGACCTACGTGGCCCCCGGGGACCTCGACGAGTACTACATGTTCTCCTCAGGCGGCCACTCGGGCCAGGTGTATGTCTACGGCCTTCCTTCGATGAGGCATCTGTCCACCATTCCGGTGTACACGCCCTATCCCGCCACGGGTTATGGCTTCGACGACGAGTCGAAGAAGATGCTGGGCGACCTCACCTGGGGCGATGCCCATCACCCCGCGCTCTCCGAGACCAACGGCGACTATGACGGAAGGTGGCTCTTCATCAACGAGATGAACGGCCGGGTGGCCCGCATCGACCTCCGCGACTTCAAGACCAAGCAGATCCTGGGTCCCATCCCGAACGTTTCCGGAAATCATGCCTCCGCGTTCGTGACCCCCAACAGTGAATATTCGGTGATGGCGTCGCGCTTCTCGATCCCCATCCCCAAGGGCACGGTGGCGGGCGTTGACAAGTACGCCACCGACTACAAGGGCGTGATCACCGGGATCAAGATCGACCCGAAGTCGGGTGAGATGAGTTTCGGCTGGCAGATCGTGATGCCGCCCTTCGACTACGACCTCGGCGACGCGGGCAAGAAGGCCTCGGATGGCTATGTGTACTTCACCACCTACAACACGGAGAAGGCCACCGGCAAGCTTGAAGTCACCTCCACCCAGAAAGACCGCGACTACATCGCCATGGTCGACTGGAGGCTGGCCGAGAAATCCGCGGCGGAAGGCAAGGGCAAGATGATCGGCGGGGTCAGGGTTCTCGATCCCAAGGAGATCCCCGGCCTCGTGTACTTCCTTCCTTGCGGCAAGTCGCCCCACGGCGTCGATGTGGCTCCCGAAGGCAAGTGGATCGTGGCTTCCGGCAAGCTCCAGGGCGTGACCACCGTCTTCAACATCGAGAAGATCCAGACTGCGATCAAAAATAAGAACTTCACCGGCGACGAGGACGGTATCCCCGTACTCAAGTACGAAGACATCAAGGACGCCGAAGTTGAAGTGGGCCTCGGCCCCCTGCACACCCAGTTTGGCCCCGACAACTGGGCTTACACATCGCTCTTCGTGGACAGCGCCATTGCCAAGTGGAAATTGGGGGAGTGGGTAGTGGTGGACAAGGCGCCCATGTCCTACTCGATCGGTCATCTGTCCGCGGCCGAGGGCGATACCGTGAGCCCGGACGGGAAGTATCTGGTTGGCCTCAACAAGCTCTCCCATGGGCGCCACCTGAGTGTGGGTCCGAGCCAGCCCGAGTCTTCGCAACTCGTCGACATCACCGAAGAGAAGATGAAGCTCCTCTACGACGCCTTCACCGAACCCGAGCCTCACTACGCCCAGATCATCAAGGCCGACAAGCTGAAGCCCATCGAGGTGTACCCGAAGGAGGAGAACAAGCATCCCTACGCTATATGGGACGTCAAGGACGCGGGCGTCACCCGGAACGGCAACAAAGTTCTGGTCAAGATGGTCGCGGTTCGCTCCACTCTCACCCCCACCGACTTCGAGGTGAAGGCGGGCGACGAAGTGACCATCGCCATCACCAACATCGAGCAGACCACCGACGAACTCCACGGGTTTGGCCTGCTCGACTACAACATCAACGTCGTGGTCGATCCGGGCGAGACCAAACAGGTCACGTTCAAAGCCAAGAAGTCCGGCGTCTTCCCGTTCTACTGCACCAACTTCTGCTCCGCCCTTCATCAGGAGATGCAGGGTTACTTCATCGTGCGCTGAGGTTCTTTCCTGGAAAACCGCAGCTAAGGGGTTCGTGGGGTCGTGGTCCAGGCCCTCTCTGGACCACGCCCCCTTTTTTGAAAGGAAGTGCCGCATGCGTGACTTTCTCAAACGTGCCAACGCCTTTCTGGACGCCCCCCTCGACCTCGGCTCGCGGGTGATGGTGCTTTGCGCGGCCCTGGCGCTCATCCCCACCTTCACCTCGCCGCTCTACACCATGACCATGTTCGCGCCGCAGTATCCGGACGGTCTGCGGCTCCAGATCTTCAGCTACAAACTGGTGGGCGGGAACAACGGGCAGGACATCAAGGAGATCAACGTTCTCAATCACTATATCGGCATGCGTGACCTCGTTTCCGAGGACTTTGGCGAGTTCAAGTGGATGCCCTTCGTCATCGGGGCTTTCACTCTGCTCTTTGCCCGCACTGTGGTGCTCGGCAAGATGAGTCATCTCGTCGACTCCCTTGTCCTCTACATTTACTTCGGGGCCTTCGCCCTCTGGTCTTTCGGCTACAAGATGTGGAGTTACGGTCACAACCTCGCGCCCACGGCCGCGGTCAAGGTGGAACCCTTCATGCCCCCCATGTACGGGTACAAACAGCTGGCCAATTTCGAGGTTTACAACTATCCGTCCCTTGGGTCCTATGCCCTTGGCGTCGCCGCCTTCCTTCTCCTCCTCGCCTTACTGATGGCGGCCCGGCGAACCCGGACCGAGCGTTTGTCCCCCCAGTGATTTCATGTTGAGCAGCGCCCTCGTCGTCGCGACACTTCTGGCCCTGGGAGGCCTGGGGCAGGGTTCGATGGATGACGGAGAAGTGGCGCCGGGTCAGCTCGAAGGCCGGCCCGCGCGCGCCGACCTGTCTCCCCTCCAGGAGCGGCTGGATCAGGCCCCCCCGGGCTCCCTTCTGCTCATTCCTGCAGGCATCTATCGTGGCGACCTCTTTCTCGATCGCCAGATCACTCTGCGCGCGGACGGCGAAGTCATCCTCATCGGGTCAGGCCGGGGAAGTGTGGTCCGGGTGCGGGCGCGTGGCGTCACCATTGAAGGGTTCACCATCGACGGTCAACGCGGGGGAGATCTCGGGCGCGATTCGTCGGGAATCCACATCACCGGCGCCGACGCCACGATAAGGCGGTGCCGGATCCGCAACGCCCTCTTCGGCATCTACCTGCGCGAGTCGAGCGGCACCGTGGTCGAAGACGTCGAGGTGGTGGGCATCCCCGGCCTGGCCCCGGGGGAAAAGGGCTCGGGCATCCACTTCTGGAACTCTCATGGCTTCCGGGTGGAGCGGAACACCATCCGGGATGTGCGTGACGGCTTCTACGTGCAGTCCTCCGCGGGCGGGATCATCCGCGGCAACCGGGTGAGCGACATCCGCTACGGACTGCACTACATGTTCTCGGACGACAACCTTTTCGAGGACAACATCTTCGAGAACGGGGCGGCGGGGGCGGCACTCATGTACTCCCAACGAATCATCTTCCGGAGGAATCAGTTCCTCCACAACCGCGGGTTCGCCTCCGTAGGCCTGTTGCTCAAGGCCTGCGACGATGTGCTTGCCGAGGACAATCTTCTCGCCGACAACGCGCGCGGCATCTTCGTCGAGGGCTCCTCGCGGAACACCTTCCGGCGCAACGTGGTGGCGGGATCGGACGCCGCAGTGGTGCTCTACGACTCGGTGTCGATGAACCGCTTCGAAGGCAACTCGTTCGTGGCCAACCGCACCCCCCTGCTGCTGGTGGGCAGACGCACCGACACCGTCTTCACCGGGAACTACTACACCTCGAATCTTGAGCCTGATCTCGATGGCGACGGATCGAGCGACCGTGCCTTCACGCTCTCCAGCGTTTTCGACCACTTCCGCGGCAACGTCATCGCCGCCGACCTGCTCGTCGACACTCCGGCTGCGGAGACCCTGGCCTTGGCCGAACGGACCTTCCCCGTGCTCCGCCGAATCGCGGTCGCGGACACGCGGCCGCGGGCCCGGGCTCCGTGGCTTCCCCAGGTGCCGCTGGCCGCGCGGTCCGGAGGAGCCCAAAGCCTGCTCGGTATCTCGGTTTCAGTCGGCCTGATGCTGGCCTCGATCGCCGGCTTCCACTTCGGACAACGCCCGGGAGGGCCCGCATGATCTCGTTCCGCGCGTTCGGAAAGACTTACGGGAACCATCAGGCGGTGAAAGGCCTCAATCTGGAGGTCGGTCCCGGCGAAGTGGTGGCCCTTCTTGGTCCCAACGGCTCGGGCAAGACCACATCGCTCAAGGCCGCGGCGGGCCTGGTGAAGCCCACGAGCGGCTCGGTTCTGATCGGTCACCCGGGGAAACCTGCGGGCGACCCCGAGGCGAGGCGCGGTCTTTCGTTCCTGCCCCAGCGCGTCGCCTTCCAGGAGTCGCTCAGCGGTCAGGAGGTTCTGAACTTCCATCGTCGCATTCGCGGGGTGGCCCCGGCTCAAGCCGCCGAGGCGCTGCACGTCGCCTCGCTGAATGGCGCGGTGGTGCGCGCAGTGTCGACCTACTCGGGAGGCATGTTGCAGCGTCTCGGTCTCGCCGTGGCTCTGCTGCCGAAGGCGCCGGTGTTTCTGCTCGACGAACCCACCGCGGCCCTCGACCCCGACGGTCTCGAGGCGTTCTATCGAGTGATCGGGGAAGCCCGCGCAGAAGGACGCGCCGTGCTCTTCACCTCGCATCAGATGGGCGACGCGGAACGCCTGGCCGACCGCTTCGCCATCCTGGTGGACGGTGTGCTGGTCGCGGACATCGCCGGCCGGCAAATGCGCGATCGTCTGGCCGAACGGGGAACCATGCGCCTGCGCGTGCCTACCCTCGATCCACTGACCCTCGAGGCCCTGCGCATCGCCGCGCCCGGGGCGGGGTTCGAGGACGGCGAACTGCAGGTGCGCGGTCCCGCCACCATGCGCCCGCGGCTCATCGAACTGATCCTCGCGCGCGGCCATCACATCCTCGATCTGGTGGCTGAAGACGGCCGCCTCGACGACCTGTACCGCGAACTGGTTTCCCCATCCTCGGGAGCCGCGCGATGAGCAGTTTCACCGCGATGGCCTTCACTTTCGGCCTCACCCTTGCGCTCGGCGGGTGCTCCGACGGTCTGCAGCCGGAGAACCTCGCTAAGGGCCAGGACGCCTGCGCGTTGTGCCGGATGCCGGTGTCCGACACCCACTTCGCCGCGCAGATCACCGCACCCGGCGAGCTGCCCCTTTTCTTCGACGATCCTGGTTGCCTCGGCGAGTTCGTGAAAGGGGACAAGGCGAAGTCGGGCAGCCTGGCCTTCGTGGCCGATCACCGCACAGGTTCCTGGGTGCGGGCCGACCGGGCGCTCTACACCCGCGTGTCCGCGCTCACCACGCCGATGAACCATCACCTGATCGCTCACGAGAATGCCGGATCCCGTGACGCGGACCCCGAGGCCCGCGGTGGTCGGGCCGTCGAGCCGCTCGAGATCTTCGGCCCGAAGGGGCCGCCGCCTGGAGGCCACGAGTGAACCTGCGACTTTTCGCCGCCGAAGAACTGAAGATCGCCCTGCGTTCGCGCTGGACCCAGATCTTCGCCGCGGTCTTCGCCGTCCTCGCTTGTGGGGTCTCGGGCGCGGGTTACGTCATTTCGGGCGGGCACGGGGTGCAGGACTTCTCGCGCACCGCGGCTTCGCTCATTCACCTGGTGGTTCTGATCGTGCCCCTCATCAGCCTGATGCTGGGCGTCTTGTCCCTCTCGCTCGAACGCGGGGCGGCCGAGGTGGTGTTCGCCCTTCCCGTGTCGCGTGGGACCATTCTCGCCGGCCGGTTGCTCGGCCTCTTCCTCGCCCTCGCCCTCGCCCAGTCGTTCGGCTTCGGCCTCGCCGGTCTGGTCATCTACACCCAGTCCGGCCCCGAGGGCGTGGCCGATTTCCTCATCGTACTCGGCGCCTCGCTGCTCGCCACCGCGATCTTCCTGGCTCTTGCCGCGTTCCTATCGGCTGACGCCTTCGGACGGCGCCGCACTCGGGCCCTGGCCCTCGCCCTGGTCGTCTGGCTGGCGTGCGAGGTCTTCATCGATCTCGCGGCCTTGGGCTTCGCCACCTTTCTCTCGTCAGGCGCGGCCTCACGGGTAGTCATCCTGGCCAGCCTGATCAATCCCATCGGCGCCCTGCGCACGGGGGCGCTGCTGCTGGTGGAAGGCACGGGCGCTTTCGGAGCGGCATCGCTCGCCCTCCTCCGCTTCACCCATGGGCCCGCCGGGGCGGCGGGGTTGATCGCTCTCTCTCTTCTCTGCTGGATCGCGTTGCCCGCGTGGTGGGCGGGCCGCCGCCTCGAACGCGCCGACATCTGAGCCTCGGCGTCCGAGGGCGCCGATAAGGTGCGCACTTCGTTGATACGCAACGCCTCCGCGAAGGGCGTCCTTGGGCAATAGACTCCACGGGTTCATGAGCCTTGAATCTCCCAAGAACGGCGGCCGGCTGGCCCTTGCCTTCGCTCTGCTCACCGTCGTCTTCGTGGCCTGGTCGGCCTACGCCATCGCCACCGCGGCTATGCCTCCGCTTGCCGCCGACCGGGGACGGATCGACTCGGCCATCACCTTGAACCTGATCATCTCCGGGGTGGTCTTCTTCGGCGCGCACATCGCTCTGGTCTTGATCCTGGTCCGCCGACCACGCGAGGCGCGGATCCCCCATGAAAATGTGCGGGTGGAGATCGTCTGGACCGTGCTCACCGCGATCGTGCTGATCGCGCTTCTGGTGAACTCCGAGATCGACACTCGTGCTCTCGCCCGGGGATCCTCGGTGACGGACGGTTCGGAACCGCTCGTCGTTGAGGTCGTGGCCCAGCAGTTCGCCTGGAACATCCGACTGCCTGGGGAGGACGGCATCTTCGGCCGCACCGACCCGAAGCTCGTCGATCAGGCCGAACTGAACTTCATCGGACTCGACAAGCGCGACCCCGCGTCGGAGGACGACATCGTGCTTCCCCAGAGCCTGCTCATTCTTCCCGCGGGCCGCGAGGTGCGCATCCGTCTGCGCTCGCTGGATGTGATCCACAGCTTTTTCGTGGCCTCTTTCCGGGTGAAGCGCGACGCCATGCCCGGCATCGCCACCGAGTTCACCTTCACTCCCACCACCCCTGGGGTCTTCGAACTGGCCTGCGCGGAACACTGCGGCCTCGGCCACTACCGGATGCGGGGCATGGTGGAAGTGGTGCCGGCGGCGGAGTGGGCGGCGAAGGTGACCGAGGTGACCCAGTGAACGACCATCGGGCCCCCGAGGGGTTCTTCTCCCGCTACGTGTTCTCCCTCGACCATCGGGTGATCGGCCTTCAGTACCTGCTGACCGCGATGGGCATGGCCATTCTCGGCGGACTGCTGGCGCTTCTGGTGCGCGTCCAGATCGCGTGGCCCGACCACGCATTCGGGTGGATTTCGAAGATCCTGCCCCAGGGCTTTGACGAAGGCACCATGAAGCCCGAGTTCTACGCCGCGCTTTTCACCATGCACGGCACGATCATGATTTTCTTCGTCCTCTCCGCCGCGCTCATCGGCGGTTTCGGGAACTACCTGATTCCTCTGCAGGTGGGGGCGAAGGACATGGCTTTCCCGAGGCTCAACGCGCTTTCCTACTGGATCTACGCGGTGTCCTCGGTGGTGATCCTGGCCTCGTTCTTCGTGCCCTCGGGTCCGGCGGCCTCGGGCTGGACCTCCTATCCGCCCCTTTCCGCGCTGAAGGCCGCGATCCCGGGGTCGAACCTCGGGCAGGACCTGTGGCTTGTGGCCATGGCCCTGTTCATCGTGAGCTTCACCCTGGGCGGCCTCAACTTCCTTGCCACTATCCTGGCCATGCGGCGCCCGGGCCTGGCGATGCTGGATCTGCCTCTCTTCACCTGGTCCATGCTGTTTGTGGCCATCCTCGGCCTGCTCGCCTTCCCCTCGCTCACCGCGGCCGCGATCATGCTGCTGCTCGACCGGCACGCCGGCACCAGTTTCTTCATGCCCATGGGGCTCGTGCTCTCCGGCGAGGCCATACCCGGCGGAGGAGGGTCGCCCATCCTCTGGCAGCATCTTTTCTGGTTCCTCGGCCACCCCGAGGTCTACATCATCATGTTGCCCTCACTGGGCATCACCTCGGACATGTTCACCGTCTTCACCGGGCGACGGGTATTCGGCTACAAGTCGATGGTGGTCGCCATGGGGCTGATCTCCGGAATGAGCTTCCTGGTCTGGGGCCACCACATGTTCGTGTCCGGGATGAGCCCGTTCCTCGGGTCGGCCTTCGCTGTCACCACCACGCTGATCGCGGTGCCCTCCGGGATCAAGGTCTTCAACTGGATCGCCTCGTTGTGGAATCGCCCGCTGCGTCTCACCACTCCCATGTTGTGGGCGCTCGGCATCTTCTCCCTCTTCGTCACCGGCGGCCTGTCCGGGATCTGGCTCGGCCAGACTCAGGTCGATATCCAGCTGCACGACACCGCGTTCGTGGTCGCCCACTTCCACATCATCATGGCCGGAGCCGCCCTCTTCGGCGTGTTCGCCGGGGTGCACTACTGGTTCCCGCTCTTCTTCGGGCGGATGATGAATGAGCGGTTGGGCGTCGCCCACTTCCTGCTCACGTTCGTCTTCTATTACGCCACTTTCTTCCCCATGCACCTCGCGGGGCTGCAGGGGCAGATCCGGCGCGTCTACGATCCGTATCAGTACGATTATCTGAAGCCGCTGGCCTCGATGAACGCGTTCATCACCTGGGCCGCCATCGCCCTCGCCCTGGCCCAACTCCTGTTCCTGTGGAACTTCTTCTGGAGCACCCGCCGTGGCGTCAAGGCCGCGGTCAACCCGTGGGAGGCCAGTTCGCTCGAGTGGTCGGAGCCTGAACCAGAGACGGCGGGAGAGGCGTCATGAGCGTGGTCGCGGTTCCCGTCCCCGCCCCGCGCTCCTCCGCGTCCGATCAGGCTCTGCGCGTGGCCGTGGTCTCGGCCCTCTCCGCCACGGTGATGCTGTTCGCGTCCCTGGTGAGCGCCTATCTGGTCCGACGGTCGTTCGAGGACTGGCGTCCGGCGCCCGCCTTGTGGCCCCTGCCCCTCATGGCCTTCGGCCTGCTCGCCTCGGTCGGGATCGAGGTCGCCTCTCGCGCGGAAGGGGCCAGGCGTCGCGCTGGGCTCGTCGCCCTCGTCCTGGGCAGCGGGCTGTATCTCCTGACCGCACTGGTCGTGATCGGCTCCACGGTCACGAGGCCTCGCGGGCTCGCGGCTCCCCATGACGCATTCGTGGCGCTGCTGCTCGGCGTGCACGTCCTCCACGCCGTTCTCGGCGCGATCTTCGCCTTATGGGCCCTGCGCCGTGAGCGCGCTTCATGGTCTCGGTCGGGCGAACGCCTGGTCCTCGCCCGCTTCGTAACCCACTTCCTGAGCGCGCTTCTCCTCGGGATTCTCTTCGTGCTGTTCGTGCTGCGATGACCGCCACCCTTCCCTCCCGCACCAGCCCTCTGATCCGGTGGCCGGCCCATCGACTGGCGGTGTGGGCTTTCCTCGCGAACGAGGGTTTCCTCTTCGGTTCGATCCTGGCTGGGGGATTGTTCCTGCGCTTCGGGGGCACGGTTCCCTGGCCCCGCCCGGGCGAGGCTCTTGCCCTGGCCCCCGTCATTCTGGCCACCCTCATCCTCATCGCCTCCTCCGCCACCCTCAACGAATCTCTCGATGCGCTGCGCCGGGGCAACACCCTCTTCTGTCGCCGATGGCTTCTGGGGACGGCCCTTGCCGGTTCGGCCTTCCTGGGCATCCAGGCCTACGAGTGGTGGGAGGTGACGGGTGTGGCCAGAGCACTCGCGCCGGGTTCGGGAGCGCCCTTGCTCTCTAATCCCTGGGGGGCGGCCACGTTCATGCAGATCTTCTTCCTGGCTACCGGCCTCCATGGTCTGCATGTGATTCTCGGTCTCATCCTCATGGCCTGGCTTCTCCTCACCGGAACGGAGACGAACGAAATCAGGCTCGAAAGCGTGGCTCTCTACTGGCACTTCGTCGACTTCGTCTGGATCTTCATTCTCTCGACCCTGTACTTCCTCTGAGCCCATGATCGATCCCCTTCGCCCTTACTGGCCCACGAACCGGAGCATCGCCGGCCTGCTCGTCCGCAGCGTGTGCCTTCTCGCGGCCGCCTTTGCGGTGGCTTTCGGGGCCTCCCGTCCCTTCACCTTGATCGTGGTTCTCGCCGCCGCGCTCGCCCAGGCCTCCCTTCTGGTGTTCGAGTGGATGGAATTCAAACGCTCTCAGCGCGCGGGCCTCATAGCGGGAGGAGTGATCGTCGTGCTCTTCGTCTCCCTCGTGCTGGCTCTGGTGATCGAGAGCCGCTCGTTTCTGGTGTTGTCGGTACGATGAGCAAACCAATGGCTTCGCGGTTTGTCTCGGTTCCGCTGCTGGTCGGGGTGTCGGCTGCGGTCGGGATGGTGTTGGCCGGCCCCGAGAGCGCTGTCGCGCAATGCGCGATGTGCCGCGACGCCGTGGCTTCCTCGTCCTCCGAGACGCGCACGGCCATGAACTACGCCATCGTCGGCCTGGCCCTCACTCCCTATGGTGTGGCCGCGATGGCGGCATGGACCCTGTCCCCTACGCTAAGGGCCTGGGTCTCCAGAATCCTGAGACGTCTCACCTTCAAGCGAACGGGGAACGACCAGTGACCTCGCCTCTCTGGCCGGCGGTGAACGCCGTGCTCAATCTCGCCTCCGCCGTGTGCCTGGTAAATGGGTATCTCGCGATCCGTGCCGCGCGGAAGGAGACCCACAAGCGCTGGATGCTTGCCGCGTTCGCGTGCTCCGTGATCTTCCTGCTCAGCTACCTCGCCTACCACTTTCAGGTGGGCTCGGTGAAGTTCCAGGGCGAGGGGCCGGTGCGGACGCTCTACTTCGCCATTCTCCTGACCCACACCGTGCTCGCCGCCGCGGTCGCCCCTCTGGTTCTCGCCACCCTCCATCGCGCGCTCGGTGGCCGGTTCGACCTCCACCGGAAGATCGCGCGCATCACCTTCCCGATCTGGATCTACGTTTCGATCACCGGGGTGGTGGTCTACCTGATGCTCTACCAGATGTGAGACGCGCTCTTCTCCCGCTTCTGCTGGCGCTTGGCTTTGCCGGTCCCGCGTCGGGGGACGAGGCGCAGGCGGCGCGCGACCGGGCGAAGACACTCATCGAACGTTCCGTGGCCCTGGCCGCCCGGGTGGCTGGTGAACTGAAACCCCAGCAGGCTCAAGGCGCCATCTTCGCGACCCTGCTCGCCCTTGATCCTCATGACGGATCGAGCATCGGCGTCTACGACTCCGACAGCCGCCGCGTGGCCTGGGTGGGGGAGCCGCTCGACCCTCTGCGGCTCCCCGAGGTCGACCCTTCTCAGCCCGCCCGCTTCGTGGCCGCCACCCGCTCGCGCGCCGCGCTGGTGGTCACCGCGAACGCACCCGCGCCCTGGTTCGTCCTCGTCTCCGCGCCGCTTCTCGAGACCCGTCGCGCCGAGGGAGATGAGATCGAAGTGTTCGACGTCCTCGATCCCGCCCGCACCCTCGGTCTCGACTACTCGGCTCACGCGGGCGGCGCCTCGGCCCCGCTCGAGGAAACCATCGCCGCTCTCGGCGTCACTCTCGCCAGGATCTCGCCGAAGGCGCCGAAGTCGCCGAATGGGGAAGGCGCGGCTGCGCTCCCCGGAGCCCGGTCCATCCTGCCTCTTTTGTTCCTGCTTTTCTTCGCCGCCGCTCTGCTCATCGCGTATCGGTTCGCCCGTGGGGGTTTTGCCCGGTCCAGATCGTTCGTCATCGCCCTTCTGTGCCTCCTGTCCGGGGTGTCGGTGATGGCTCTTTCCGCGGAGTTCGCGGTGCGCCGATTCGAACGCGAGACCATGCGGCGCGAAGCCGAATCGGTTCTCCTCGCCCACCTGCGTCCGCTGGAGACCACTCTGGCCGACACCGAACGCGTCATCGACGAGGCGCGGCTTTTTGAACTGGCGCCGGCCGGCCGATTCGGGACCGAGGAGCTGGCCTTCGATCTTTGGTCCGATTCGCCTCTGTCTCACCCCTTCGTTCCTTCCTTCGTCGAAATCATCGACCGCTCCGGCGCTGTGGTGAGCCGTTACGCGCGCGACATTCCTCGCGGACCCAAGCCCGCGCTCCCTGCCTCCAGCGCCTGGAGCCGGTCGGGCGCGCTTCTGGGCATGGGTGATTTCGCCCAGGCTCCCGGGCTGCTCTCTGAACGCCTGCTTTTCTCCGCGCGCGAGTTCCTCGGCGCGGTGCGCATCGGAGCGGTCTCGAATGTGTCGCTTGCCCTGCGCCGCCTTTTCGAACAGAAAGGGATTCGCCTTCTGGAGGTTCGGGGCCCGGATGGAAGAAAGATGGCCGATGCGCCGGACACCATCTCCCCCCTGCTTGCGGGCCCGGGCGGCGTGCGATTCGATGTCACAATCGAAGGGCGGACCTACCTCTTCGAGGCGGAGAGCCCGGCCCTCAGTGCTCCGGGTCGCACCGTGGGTGTTCGTGTCCTGGGGTCGGGTCTTGGCCTCGTGACGTTCGCCCTGCTCCTCGGGGCCTGGTTCGGAAACCGCGAGCGAACGCGGGCCTTTGCCCTGGGACTTTTCCGCCGACATTCCTTCCGTCTCTTCCTCGCTTTCCTGACCCTGTCCGCACTTTCCCTTTTCTTCTTCCAGACCCTGGTCCGGGACTTCGTGGCCCAGCGGCTGGTTTCGGAGACCGAAACCGAAGCGCGCCGGATCGCCGCGATCGCGCGCAAGTCGCTCGGCGATCTCTCGGCCTTCCAGGAAGCGGAAGTTCCAGGGCCTCTTGCCATCTCCGACGCCGCGATTTCCTGGGTGGCCGCTCTGGTTTCGAACGATCTCGAACTCTTCGACGAATCGGGCGAACTCGTGGCCACGAACGTGCGCGAGGACGTGGACGCGGGTCTGCTCTCGAGGCTCGCTCCGGCCGACGCCTACAGTCGGCTGGTCCTCGATGATGAGGACATGATGTTCCACCGCCCCCAGGGCGCCCTCGTGCCATCCGCGGTGTCGGCCCGGCTCGACCTGCCCGCGGGCCGGACTGGACTGGTTCGGGTCAACCTGCAGAATCGCGAGAACCAGGTGGCGGCCGCGCTCGTCGATCTCGACACGCGCATGCGCCTCGCCGCGTTGTCCCTGCTCGCCGTGGCCACTCTGCTGGCCTGGTTCCTGGCTCGCCGCATCTCCGGCCCGGTTCTCGAGATGACGCAAGCGTCGCGGCGCATCGCGCATGGCGACCTCAGCGTGCGCGTGCCCGTGCGCACCGGTGATGAGGTGGGCGAACTCGCTCATTCGTTCAACACCATGGCCCGGGACCTGGCCCGGCAGCAACGTGAGATCGAAAGGCGCGAGCGCCTGGCCGCGTGGGCGGACATGGCGGCCCAGGTGGCGCACGAGGTCAAGAACCCTCTCACTCCCATTCAGCTCTCCGCCGAACACCTTCAGCGGGCCTATCGCGCGAGTGGGATCACCTCGGAAGCTTTCGACTCCGTGGTGGCGGTGTGCACCAGGACCATCCTCGAGTCGGTGATCAAGCTCCGCGACATCGCTTCCGAGTTCGCCGCTTTCGTGCGCGCTCCGGTCGAACGATCGCAACGTGTGGACATGATCTGGATCACCCGAGGCGTGATCCAGCCTTATCGGGATGTCCTGCCCGAAGGGCTGCGCCTTACCGAGAAGTTCGACGAGGCCTCTTTCGTCCTGGGCGAACCCAAGCTCATCGAACGGGCGGTGCGCAACCTCATCGAAAACTCCCTGCAGGCCGTGGGCGCTAAGGGAGAGATCCGCGTTTCTTGTCTCAAGGTGACGGGCTTCGCGGAGCTGGTGATCGAGGACACGGGCCCAGGCTTTGATGAAGAGGCCCGCGCGCGCCTGTTCGAGCCCTTCTTCTCCACCAAGACCCAGGGTTCTGGTTTGGGCCTCGCCCTGGTCAAGAAAGTGGCCGAAGACCTCGGCGGTTCGGCTTCCCTGGAACGGGATGGGGCGGTGACGCGCGCGGTCTTCCGCTTACCCCTCGCCGAATAGCCTTCAAGCGGAGGCTGGTCGGCGGCGGCCGGCGCAGGCCTTGTCGATCACCTTCACAAGGTCGGGAGAAAGATCCAGAGCGTCCAGGGAGTCGAGGGGAAACCAGGCAGCCTCGAGCGCGTCCGAACCGGCGGCGAGCGATCCCGCCACCGCGCGGCCAACGTAGTCCATGATCACGTAGTGGAATCCGGCGTCGCCTGGGATGATCGCTTCGATGATCTCCACGAAGGAGTCGATCTCGATGTCGATGCCGGTCTCTTCGCGGACCTCGCGGATGGTGGCCTGCTGGAGCGTCTCGCCCCACTCGAGCCTCCCGCCCGGAACCATCCACCGGCCGTAGTGGGGAGCCTTGCCTCGCTTGATCAGCAGGATGTCCCCTGCTTCGTTGAAGACCACGGCACCGACCCCGATCAGGGGATGACGGGCCGCCTTGGCGACGTTTTCGTTCAGAGGGTGGCGACCGTGGGCTCGGGTTCGGGAATCACCGGGCTCGTGGCAGAGCCTCCGCCATCACCTTTTCGTCGCACCAGGCCGAACACGTAGGCCACCGGACCCGAGGCGGTGTAGCCCACGGACCAGAGGAGTAGGGCCCAGGCGGGCTCCGTGGCCACGAGCGCAAGCAGAGCAGCGATGCCCACCATGGCGAAGTAACTGCGCCGGCTTCGCAGGTCGAAGGTCTTGAACGACCAGTAGCGGAGTGTGCTCACCATCAGGAAGGCTCCGACCACGAGAAGGGCCATGGTGAAGCCGGCACCCAGACGATCGCCGAGTGGTGCAGGATGAAAGTACACCACCGCGATCACGAACCCCGCCGCGGCGGGCGAGGGCAGGCCGACGAAGTAGCGTCCGTCCACGACCTTGCGCTGCACGTTGAACCGCGCGAGACGGATGGCCGCGCACATCACGAAGAAGAAAGCGGCGAGGTAGGAGCGGTCGAGGGTGGCGAGGCCCCACTGGTAGGCGATCACCGCGGGAGCGACGCCGAAGGACACTATGTCGGCCAGGCTGTCGAGCTGCGCGCCGAACTCAGAGGTGGTGCCGGTCATGCGGGCGATGCGGCCGTCGAGCATGTCGAAGATCACCGCCACCACGATCAGCTGGGCGGATCTCTCGAAGTCGAGACGCAGGGCGTGAATGATTGCGGAGAAGCCGAGGAACAGGTTTCCGATGGTGAACAGTGTGGGCAGGATGGCCGCGCCCTTGCGAAGGTCGACGGGTTTCTTCAGCCGGTCGGTGATGGTCATGGCGCGGGAGCCGGTTTGGGCGCCTCGGGCGGCGGTGCGATGGGCAGATGGGCGATGACGGAACTGCCGCCGCTCACCCGATCTCCGACCTTCACATTGAGCGTCGATCCTTTGGGCAGGAAGATGTCGGTGCGGGAACCGAAGCGGATGAGGCCTACCTGTTCGCCACGCGCCACCACGTCACCCACCTTCTTGCGGAAGACGATGCGGCGGGCGATGAGGCCCGCGATCTGGGTGAAGCCGACCCGCCCCTCGGGGCCGTCGATAAAGGCCCGGTTCTGCTCGTTGCGCAGGGAGGCTTTGTCGTCGAAGGCGGGCAGGAACTCACCCGGGGTGTAGAGCACGTCGGTGATCTTCCCGGCGATGGGAGCCCGGTTGATGTGGACGTCGAAGACCGAAAGGAAGATGGAGATCTGGGTGGCGCCCTCGCCCGCGGCGTGCCCCGCGGGAGTAGGAACGATCATCACCACCTTGCCGTCGGCCGGTGAGACCACCAAGCGCTCGCCCTGGGGGATGTCGCGGTGGGGATCACGAAAAAACGCGGCCACGAAGATGGCGAGGACGAAGAGCACGGCGAAGGTCCGCCAGGAGAAGTACGCCCCGACCAGAGCGATAAGAACGGCGATGGCTATGAAGGGGATACCTTCGGGGGCAATCTTCAAAACGAGTGTTCCTCGGAGAAAACGGGAGCGTGGCGCCGCGATGACGGCGACCCAAGCCCTGGACGACGGTTCGACTTGAAAAGGAGGGGGATCAGTGCGCGGCGCGAGCGATCTCTTCCATGCGATCGCGACCGGCGAGCTTGAGCTTCTTGAGCCGGATTTCCTCGACCTGCTCGGCGTCGGAGAGGACCGGTTTGTCGGACAGGGCCTTAATGCGGGTGTCGAGGTCGAGGTGCTCCTCGTGGAGCCTCCGATATTCCTCGTTGGTGGCGAGTAGTGACTCGCGGTTCACTCCGTTTGCTGACGTCATGAGTGAGGGCCTCCTTGGCTTTCGATGAAGTACTCCGGCGCTACCGACCCTAGCACGCGGTTCTTGGGGCTTTCAACCTCGTTCATGGCTCAAATGTTGCGGGCCATCAGAACCGCGTCTTCAGGGGGATTCACATAGAACCCGCGGCGTTTCTGGGTCTCGTTGAAGGCGCAGGTTCGGTAGAGGTGGCGCGCCGCCTCGTTGCCTTCCCGCACCTCGAGGAAGACGCTCGAGACCCCCGCACGCCGCGCCGTATCCAGGAGCGATTCCACCAGAATCCGGCCGAGGCCCCTCCTTCGCTGCTCTACTTCCACCGCGACGTTCACGATGTCCATCTCGGGGGGCTGGATCCGCGCCACCACGAAAGCAACCACGCGGCCGGAAGCGCGCAGCACGAAGAGGGTGGGAGGGTTATGGCGGAGTTCGGCCTCGAAGGCTCTCGCGGTCCAGCCTTGAGGGGACCCTTCCTCAATGGCGGCGATGGCGGGGATGTCCTGGGGCGATGCGGGTCCAAAGACCGGAACGTCGTCCAACCAGGGGTTCACTTCGTTTTCGGCTGAGTGGCGAGCAGGCCGCGGGTCAGAGGGTCGCGAAGATAGAAGGGCAGGATGTCCGAGGCGGGGCCGAGTGTGGAGGAGTCTGAAGCCCGAGCCAGAGCGAGTGAGGCCAGCGCGGGCGCGAGACCGCCATCGAGGTCGAGGAGAGCGATGCCTGGGAAAGTTGCTTCGATCGCGGGACGGTGTCGGCGGATCGCCGATCCCACCGCGATGGCGGGGCTGCCAAGAGGCCCTTTGAGCGCGGTCAGCACGGCGTCGAGATCGCCCGACTCCTGCTTCGAGATCAGCGCCCCTGCGGCGTCATGCACGCTCGCGAAGACCTCGCCGTGGAAGAGGTCGGTGATGGCGAGGATATGGGCGCCCCGCCCGCGAGCCGCCCACGCCGCCGTTTCCGTAGCCAGGGCGCCGAAGCAAGGCTTGCGTCCAGCCAGACCGCGCATCGACGCTAGGGAAACGCGGAGTCCGGTGAAGGAGCCCGGTCCGGCCACCACGGCGAAGAGGTCGACTGCGGCGGGCTCGATCCCGGCCTCGGTGAACGTCGAGTCGATCGCGGGAAGGAGACGCTGGGAGTGTCCGTGATCGGCTTCGAAGGAACGGGTCGCGAGGATGGTCTCGCCACGGGCCAGGGCCACGCTGCCGAGGGAGGAAGACGTGTCGAGGGCGAGAATGAGGGGCACGGGTGGGAGTGCGGTGATGGAAGCCACTGAAGAGACAGAGCTTATACTTGCCGACTGCCCATGTCTGTGACCCCCACGCCCGCCATGCAGCAGTACCACCGCATGAAGTCGGAGCACCCGGGAGCTCTGCTCTTCTTCCGCATGGGCGATTTCTACGAGCTTTTCTTTGAAGACGCCAGGATAGCCGCGCCCCTGCTCGATATCGCTCTCACCTCAAGGGCCAAGGATTCTGGCGGCGAGCCCATACCGATGTGCGGGATTCCTCATCGGGCGCTCGATGCCTATGTCCGCACCCTGGTCGAGAAGGGCCACCGCGTGGCCATCGGGGAACAGCTCGAGGATCCGAAGAACGCCAAGGGCGTGGTGAAACGCGGTGTGGTGCGCGTCATCACTCCGGGCACGTTCATTGATGACGATTCGCCGCTCGCCCAGGCCTCGCGCATTGCCGCCTGCTACCCCGGGCGCTCGGCGCTGGGGGCCGCGGTCATCGATCCAGTCTCCGGGGAGTTCTTCGTCTTCGAGCGCCGAGGTGAGGGTCGGGTCGAGGCCTTCTTCGACGATCTCCTCGCCATCGGTCCGCGCGAGTTGCTCTGGCCCGAAGGGGTCGCTGCTCCCGATCACTTCGACACCGCGAAGATCGGCGCCTCGGTTTTCGAAATCGACGCCGAGTTCGACACAAAGCGTGCGCGCGAGGAACTGCTCCGCCACTTCGGCGTGATCAACCTCGAAGCCATGGGCTGCGAACGGATGCCGGAAGCGGCCACCGCGGCGGGCGCCCTGCTTTTGTATCTCAAGTCGACGCAGAAGCGCGAACTGTCCCACGTCACCTCCCTCACCCACCGCGACGACACGGATGTCCTCATCCTCGACGAGTCCACCCGACGGAACCTCGAGTTGGTGGAGAACCTCGTGGACGGGTCGGCAAGGGGAACGCTGCTCTCCGTTCTCGATCAGACCCATTCACCCATGGGCGGACGTCTGCTCCGCGACTGGATCCTGCGCCCACTCTCACGGCGCGAGCCCATTCAGGATCGTCTTGACGCGGTCGAGGAGCTGGCCTTCCGCACCCGGACCCGCGGCGATCTCGAGGACGCGCTCGCCCGAATCCGGGACCTCGACCGGCTGGTGGCCAAGCTCACCTTCGGACGCTCGAACCCGCGGGACCTCGCCTCGCTCGCCGCCTCGCTGCGCGGCGTGGCCGCGGCCATGGTGGCGGGGGCCGAACTGAACGCGCCGCTCCTTCGCGCGCAGATCAAGGCCCTCGATGCCCAGGAGAAACTCGCGGATCACATCCTGTCGACTCTGGTCGAGACGCCGCCGGCCACGGTGGGCGAGGGCGACCTGGTCCGTCCCGGAGTCGATCCCCAGGTCGACGAACTGCGCAGTCTCCACACCGGGGGCAAGGAAGCGATCGCGCGGATCGAGTCGCATGAGCGGGAACGCACCGGCATCACGTCGCTTAAGGTGCGCTACAACCGCGTCTTCGGCTACTACATCGAGATCACCAAGCCGAATCTCCACCTCGTGCCGGCCGACTACATCCGCCGCCAGACCGTGGTGTCGGGCGAACGTTTCGTCACTCCCGAGCTGAAGGACTTCGAGGAGAAGGTTCTCCGCGCGGAAGAACACCTTCTCGAACGCGAGAAGCAGATCTTCGCCGCGTTGGTCGAAGAGGCGGTCGCCTGCGTCAAGAGTCTGCAGGCGACCTCGAGAGCCATCGCCATCATCGACGTCATCGCCTCGCTGGCCGAAGCCGCGCAGCGCCTGAACTATGTGAAGCCGCGTCTTTCCGCGGAAGGCGAACTCGTCTATCGCGAAGGCCGGCATCCGGTGGTCGAGTCGTCCACCGAGAACCCCTTCGTGGCCAACGATCTCACCTTCGGAGTGGCCCATGAGTCGCCCCGCCTCTTCATCGTCACCGGTCCCAACATGGGCGGCAAGTCGACCTTCCTGCGCCAGACCGGATTGATCGTGGTGATGGCCCAGATGGGGAGCTTCGTGCCTGCGCTCGAGGCGAAGATGACGGTCTGCGATCGTCTGTTCACCCGCGTAGGCGCCTCGGACTATCTGCTCCGTGGCCAGTCGACGTTCATGGTGGAGATGCAGGAGACCGCTTACATCCTTCGGCACGCCACCGAACGCAGCCTGCTGCTCCTCGACGAGATCGGCCGGGGCACCGCGACCTTTGACGGCCTTTCCATCGCGTGGGCGGTGGCCGAACATCTCGCCGAACGTGGCGCGCACTGCCCGCGCACTCTGTTCGCCACCCACTATCACGAACTGGTCGACCTCGCCGTCGACCGTCCCTCCGTCTCGAACCTCCACGTCACCGCGCGGGAGTGGAAAGACGACATCCTCTTTCTGCGGAGGGTGGAGCCGGGTGGTTCCGATCGGTCCTTCGGTATCCAGGTGGCGAAGCTCTCCGGCCTGCCCGCTCCGGTGGTGAAGCGCGCGCGAGAGATCCTCAAGAACCTCGAGCAGACCGAGTTCGACTCCGAAGGCCGGCCCAAGCTCGCGCGCACCGGGATCGCCGGCGCGCCCAAGGAACGTCAGCTCTCGCTCTTCGCTCCAGTGTCGGACGCGGTGGCCGAAGACATTCGCAAGACCGACGTGAACGCCCTCACTCCCATCGAGGCCTTGAACCTGCTGGTGGAGCTCAAGAAGAAGCTCGACGGCTGAGGGCCTGGGCTCCCTTCAGGGTGTGAACCGGAACGCGCCCTCGAAGATCACCGGCCCTCCGGGCGAGCGAAGTTGTCCGGGGTGCGGGGAGTTGTGTTCGGTCAGCGTCACCGTGGTCTGGTCGAGCGTGAAACCGCCCGCGGCCAGTTCGGAGACTAGTTGCTTCTCGGTCAGGAAACACTGGGGCGTTCCGGAGAACTGGGTATAGATGAAGGTCTCGCCCCGAACCGGCGAGGCCTCGGCGTCGAGTGTGTTCCGTGAGAACGTGAACACGAACAGTCCAGCCCCGGGTTTCGAGATCCGCGCCGCTTCGCGCACCGCTCCTCTGAACTCCGCCCCCGATGCGGCCAGATTCCAGATCCCATGCGCGATCACCAGATCGACAGAGCGGTCGCGGATGGGAAGGTGGTCCATGTCGGATCGGGCGAGATGGACAATCCCTGAACCCGCCCGTGCGCGGGAACGGGCTCCCTGCAGCATGGGCCCGGAGAGGTCCAGCCCGATCACCTCGAAGCCGGCCTCGGCCAGCGGACCCGCGTTCCGGCCCGCGCCACAACCGATGTCGAGGATGCGGGAGAAGGGGCGGCGCGCCCGCTCCTCGTGGGCGTATCGCATCAGCGTGGCGTTGGGCGGTGACTGCAGGAAACCAGCCACCGTTCCCGCCTGGCTCCAAGGCGATGAGGATCGCGGTTCCACGGGCGCTAACGTAGCACGCGCGTCCGCTTTACACTCCTCAGTCCATGGCACGGACAACCCACCCGGAGACTCATCGCACCTCACGAATAGGATGGCTGCGTGCTGCGGTTCTGGGCGCCAACGACGGCATCGTTTCCACGGCCAGCCTCCTGGTCGGCGTGGCCGCGGCCAGCGTCGGCCGCGACGAACTCATCACTGTGGGCATGGCCGGACTCGTGGCCGGAGCCATGTCGATGGCGGCGGGCGAGTACGTCTCGGTGAGTTCCCAGGCCGATACCGAGGCCGCGGATCTCGCCCGCGAACGGCTTGAACTCGCAACCGAACCTGAGTCCGAACACCTCGAACTGGCCATGATCTACCAGGCGCGCGGCCTCACGCCCGAACTTGCCTCCCAGGTCGCGCATCAGCTCACCGAACACGATGCCCTGGGCGCCCACGCCCGCGACGAACTGGGGATCTCGGAGATCAGCACCGCGCGACCGGTCCAGGCCGCCCTCACCTCTGCCGCCACCTTCGCGGTCGGCGCGGCGCTGCCGCTGATCGCGGCCCTGCTCGCTCCGCCTCCTCAGGTTTCCACGGTGGTCGCTGGAGCCTCCATCCTGTTCCTGGCCGCGCTCGGTGTGGTGGCCGCCCGCGCGGGCGGGGCGCCCGTGGGGAATGCGGCGGCCAGAGTTGTCTTCTGGGGCGCTCTGGCCATGGCCGTGACTGCGCTCGTGGGCCGAATGGTCGGAACCACGGTTTAGTCGCTAACCCTCTACCCTCGGCGACGCTGACCCTCGAGCCAGGGCCCAAAAACCCAGACCCGCGGCGGCGACAAGACCGACCCAGAGCAGCAGGCCGGTGGAGTCGCGGAAGCCGAAGTACAACATGAAGGCCGAGGACGCCACGTGTACAAAGGCGGCGATCAAGGTGAGAGGGCGCGGTTTGTCGATCCCCTCTTTGCCGGAAGAGGCCCGGCGGAAGATCGAGAGTGAGACGAGTGCCGCGAACAGGGTGAGGATCGCGCCGACATTCGCGAGGGCTTGCTGCAGCGTGTGGGTGGCCAGAATGACGAGCGCGACCGCGCACTGCAGCAGGATCGCTTTTGCCGGCACCTGGCCTTCCTCCACCCGAAGGAATGCGGGCAGGAAGCCGTCCGCGGCCATCGCCGAGTAGACCCGCGGTCCCACGATGGTCATGGCGCTGGCCCCGGCGACGAAGGCGACCAGAATCAGGAAGGACATGACGAGGCCACCCAGAGGTCCGAGGATGCGACTTAGGATCACGTGCCCGAGAGTGACCTGGTTCTGGTCGTAGCCGAACACGACCTTGAAGTCGTCGGGGCTCAGGTTCGCCACGAACACCCAGTTCACAGCGAGATACAGAACAGCCACCAGGCTGCAGCCGATCAACAGAGCGCGCGGGACATCGCGGGCCGGGTCACGGAACTCTGAAGCGTTGTAGACCGCGGCGTTCCAACCCGAGAAGGCGAACGCGATGTAGAAAAGGCCGCGGGCGAAAGCTTCGGAGGGAAATCCGGCGGCTCCCGCTTCCGACTGTGGCGTCCACACCGGCCACTCATTGGTTCCGAAAAAGAGTCCGGCGATGACGAAACCCACAAGCAGGAAGGCATTGGCGCTGAAGAGCAGATTGTGGCCGCGCCGTGAGGCTCCGCGTCCCATCGTGTGCATCAGGCCGAGGGCCAGGATCACCAGGGCGCCGAACACGGGTGCTGGCAGGGGCGAACCGAGAGTGCGGGCGAAGGCTCCGGCCGCGGCCGCGTTCACCGCGATGGGCGCGGAAAATCCGACGAGTAGAGAAGCCCAGCCGGCGAGACAGCCAAGTGCCGGATGCATGAGGTCCGACAGGTAGCGATACTCGCCGCCCGAGCGAGGCACCCAGGTCGCGACCGTGGCGTAGGCGCGTGCGCCGGAAAGTGCGATCAACGCGCCGAGCAGCCAGGAGAGCAGGATCAGGCCGGGCGAGAGATCCTGGGCCATGAAGCCGGCGCTGATGAACACCCCCGCCCCCACCATGTTGGAGACGACGAGGCCGATCCCCGACCCAAGGCCAAGGTGTCCGGCAGGAGGGCCGGGGGCAGACGTCGCGCTCACTAGGTGGTCTGCATTCGCTCGATGGACTCGAACAGGGCGCGGAAGTTGCCGGCGCCGAAACCTTCATCACCCTTGCGCTGAATGATCTCGAAGAAGAACGGACCGGCCGCGGGCTCGTGGTAGAGCCCGGAGGCCTCGCGCAGGAAGATCTGGAGCAGGTAGGAGTGAGGGCCGTCGCCATCAACCAGGATTTCCAACTCGCGGAGGATGTTCAGATCCTCGTCGATGGCGCCGATGGAGAGCCGCTTCAAACGTTCCGGCAACATGTCGTAGTACGTCGACGGCGTGGGCATGAACTCGATCTTGCGCTCCCGCAGGCCGCGAACGCAGGAGATGATGTCCTTAGCCGAGATGGCGAGATGCTGCACGCCGTCGCCTCGCAGTTCCTCGTTGAAGATATTGATCTGCGATGACTTGAAGAACGGGCGCCAGGGCTCGTTGTTCGCGAACTTCACCCCGGAGTGCGGATCCTTCATCACCACGGAGCGAAGGCCCGAGCCGTGGCTCTTGTCCTCCTTGCCCACATCGGTGGTGTGGAACTGCACATCCCAGAACTGCTCGAAGCCCATGACGTGCTCCATCCACAGGAGGGCCGGCTTCATGGTCTGGAAGTTGGAGGTGGTGTGATCGAAGCCCTGGAAGCCGAAGCGATTCGACCCGCCGCGGGGCGTCTCGTGGGCGAGGAAGCCGGGGAAGAGGGCCTGATAACCCTTGCGGTCGATGAAGCGGAACGTGGTGTCTCCAAACGGTGTGGTGATGGAGAACCAGGCCAGGGCTCCGCCCGTAGCGTCGGTGGCGCGTTCGATGTCCTGGATGGGCGTGCCCCCCCGCTCCTCGAGGAGACGGAAAGCGGTCTCGATGTTCTCGACCTCGAAGTTCAAGGTGCCCACACCATCGGGATGCTTCTTGAGGAAGCGCGCCGCCCGTCCACCCTCGCCCTCGGGAGCGATGCAGACCACCACGCAATTGCCGGCCATGAAGGCCACCGACTTCTGGCGGCCGCGGAGGGTGAGATCGTCGGAACTGACCCCGATCTCGGCGAAGTCCATCATGTCGACGTAGAACCGACGCGACCGCTCGAGGTCGTGGACGTAGTAGTGAACCGATTCGAGGCGTTTGATGCCCAGGGATTCGAGCTTGGTCATAGCCCGCGATCTTAGATCCTGCTGGCGGCCGGGCGGCCCCCTGCTCATGCGCGATGAGCATGCAGTCGTTGTCCCTGCGCACGACGAGCAAGAGGGCCCGACTATGATCGCCGGGCGCGGATTCGCCTGCACGCGCAGATGGAGTCGAAAAGAATGAAAGCCATTGGTTGCCTCGTCGTTACCGTGTTCCTCGCCCTCGGGGTGGGTCTCGTCCTGATGGGTTCGTACAACAGCCTGGTGGGTTTGTCCCAGGCCGTCGATGCCCAGTGGGCCCAGGTCGAAAGCGCCTATCAGCGCCGTGCCGATCTCATTCCAAATCTGGTGGCCACGGTGTCCGGAGCCGCCAATTTTGAGAAGTCCACGCTGGAAGCGGTGACCCAGGCGCGGGCGAGCGTAGGGCAGGTTCGCGTGAATCCCGGGGACGCCTCGTCGATGGCCGAATTCGAGCGGGCGCAGGGCGGGTTGTCCTCGGCGCTCTCCCGTCTCCTGGTCGTGGCCGAGCAGTATCCCGATCTGAAGGCCACGGCCAACTTCAGGGATCTGCAGGTTCAGCTCGAAGGCACCGAGAACCGGATCTCGGTCGAGCGCAACCGGTTCAATGAGAAGGCCCAGAGCTATAACACCGCCATCCTGCGCATGCCCGCCCGGATCTTCGCCGGTTTCTTCGGCATGAAGGAAAAGCCGTACTTCAAGTCGACGGCGGGCAGCGAAAAGGCGCCGACGGTCGACTTCAACTTCGGAGCCTCTCCCGCCCCTGCTCCTTCGAAGTAGCTCCTTGAGCCTTCTCCTGGCCAGAGGGTCGAGCTACGCTCCGCGGGGTTGGTGGGGGATGCTCGGCCTGGTCGTCGTCTTCGGCCTCGCGTTCCTGGCGCTCCCGGTCGATGCCCTCGCTCAGCCCGTCGCCCCGCCTCCGCCTTCGAACTTCTTCACGGACAGCACCGGCGTTGTGCCTGGCGATGTCGCCGCGCGCCTTGAACAGCAGCTACGCGACTTCGAAAAGGCGTCGTCCAACCAGGTTCTCGTGGTCGTGGCCGACCGGATTCCCGAGGGCTACACCTCGATCGAGGAGTACACGAATCGCACCGCCGAAGCCTGGCGGGTGGGCGACAAGAGCCGCGACAACGGCGCGGTTCTCTTCGTCTTCGTGGGCGATCGCAAGATGCGCATCGAAGTCGGTTACGGGCTCGAGGGCGCGCTGCCCGACGCTCTCGCCTCAAGGATCATCGGTGACGAGATCACGCCCCGGTTTCGGGATGGTCGGTATGGTGAGGGCCTTCTCGCCGGGGTGGAGGCCATCATCTCGGCCACCAAGGGCGAGTATCAGCCCAAGTCTGGGACCGCGGCACGTGGCCGAACCGCGCTGATCATCGTCATGGTCATTCTCTTTCTCTTCCTCGGCGTTCTGCTTCCGTTCCTGAACGAGATCCAGGGCATCCGGGGATCACGAACCTACTCGGGGCACGGCTCCTCGCGGGGTCGGCGGGGATGGGGTTCGTCGACGGGCTGGTCCAGCGGTGGCGGTTGGTCGGGCGGGGGTGGCAGTTCCTGGGGCGGCGGCGGATTTTCCGGGGGTGGCGGATCGTTCGGCGGCGGCGGTGCTTCAGGGAGCTGGTGAGCCATGGCTGATTCCTTCTTCGCGAAGATTGACGAACCACGAATCGTGGAGGCCATCCGCATCGCCGAAGGCCGGTCGCGCGGCGAGATCCGCCTTCACGTCACGGAGAAGGAGGTTCAAGACGCGATCAAGGAAGCCACGGCGACCTTCGAAAGCCTCGGCATGACCGCCACCGCTGAACGCAACGGGATATTGATCTTCATCGCCGCGCGCAGCCACAAGTTCGCGGTGCTCGGCGACTCGGGGATCACCTCCCGCGTGGGGACGGCGCCCCTCGATGCCATGGCGTCGACCCTGACCGAGGCCTTCCGCTCAGGACGCTTCACCGAGGGCCTGGTGGCCGCAGTCGAACAGGCCGGTGATCTCTTGGCCGCTCACTTCCCGCGCGATGCGGGCGTGAGCGACCAGGACGAACTGTCGAACTCGATCAGCCGCGGCTGAGTTCGTCGACGATGGCCTTGGCCGCGTCGCTCGGCGAGGCCGCCTCGGTGATGGGCCGACCTACCACGATGTAGTCGCACCCGAGCCGCAGAGCTTCGCCCGGTGTGGTTACTCTCGCCTGGTCGCCCTTCGCCGCACCCCTGGGCCGGATTCCCGGGGTCACAATCAGCAAGTCGTCGCCGGCGGTTTCGCGGATCAGGGCGATCTCGTGTGGCGAGCAGACCACGCCGTCGATCCCCGACTCGCGCGCCAGTTGGGCGAGTTGTCGGACTGTGTCGACCACGGTTCCACGCATGCCCGTTTCCATCAGGGTGGCGTCGGTATGCGAGGTCAGGACGGTGACGCCGAGGAGTTGGGTTCCCTCGGCGGGCAGCGCCGAGGCCGCGGCTTCCAGCATCGCGCGCCCTCCTGTGAGGTGGAGGGTCACGAAGAAGGCACCCAGCTGCGCGGCCGTGCCGACCGCCTTCGCCACCGTGTTCGGAATGTCGTGGAACTTGAGGTCGAGGAAAACGTTCCCGCCGCCCTCCACGATGGAGCGCACGATTTGTGGTCCCTCCGCGGTGAACAGCTCCTTGCCGACCTTGAACATGCCGACGTGAGGTCCAAGCTCGTCCACGAGGACCTGGGCACGTTCCTTGTTGTCGACGTCGAGCGCCACGATGAGGCGGTCCTTGGGGTTCATTGATCCCGTTCCTTCAATTTCACACTGTCGATCTTGCCCTAAGGGCGTCGTCCTGTCTCGTCTCCCGGGGTTAAAGTTTTGTGTGCGCGCCTCCACCTTCTTCGCCGTGGTCCTGTCCGCGGTCTTCTTCACCCCCGCCTGCGGTGTGCTGTTCCTGTGCGGATGCACCACGTTATGGCAAGGGGCGGAGAAGTTGTGCAGCATCAACATCGGTCCGCCTCCTCCCTGTCCCTGGTGCGATAGTCTGGCCCTTGGGGCCATGGGTTTCGGCTTCGCGGTGGCGCCGTTGCTGCTGCCCTGGTTCATGTCTGGCAAGCGCGCCATCCCGGCGTGGGCTCCCCTGGCGCTGATCCTGCCGGGGTACTTCGTGGCCGCCCTCGCCACCTTCCTCCTTACCTCCTACCCCCACTTCCTTGTGAAGGGTCTGCGCGGAATGATCGGCCTGCCCGGCGGTCCTTTTTAGGTTCTGTAAGCGCGGGCCAGCTTTTCGGCATCCGCTCCCGCGAGATACCGGGTCAGGAGCCAGAGGTTGGAAGCGACCGAGCGCACGATCCCCCGGCGCTCGTACCGCCGCACGCTGGTGAGGGCATCGATGGGCGGGAAGGTGAGCGGACCAAGCCGGCCCAGGGCGCGCACGAAGGCCACGTCCTCCATCACGGGCAGCCGGGGCATGCCGCCAGCCTTCAGGTACGCATCCCGCCGGCAGAAGATGCCCTGATCGCCGTAAGGCAAACTCAAAGCCCGGGTGCGCAGGCCCACCGCGGCCTCCATCAGGCGATAGATGGTCCGTGGCGAATCGAAACGGAGTCGGAAGGAGCCGCCTTTCACGAGCTCGTCGCACGTTCGTATGAACGCGCACGCGCCCGGCCCGAGCCGAGTGTCGGCATGGAGGAACAGGATCCACTCGCCGCTGGTCCCCGCGGCGCCATCGGCTTGCTGTGACCCCCGGCCCGCGCCGGTAGTCATCACGCGGGCACCATGGTCCCGCGCGACCTCGCCGGTGCGATCCGAGGAACCGCCGTCCACCACCACGATCTCGTCGGCGTCACTGACGGACAGCAGAGCCGCGGCGATCGTCGCTTCCTCGTTCAGGGCGGGTATCACCACGCTGACCCGCGACGAGATGTTCACGGCGAACTCAGGATCGCCGCTGCCTTGCGGATCATGCGCTTGAGTCCGGGATCAATGTCGATGGCCAGCGCCTCCTCGGTCCCGAACCAGCGGACCGCGGGTCCTTCGACCAGTGGAGGCTCTTCGCTCTCCTCGCCGCGCAGCGACGCGCGGGGATCGGCCACGAACAGATAGCGCAGGTCGAGGTGGTCGTGCTGTGGATCGGTCTTCCGCGCGGGGATGGTGTGGATGTCGACATCGAATGGCCTTGGAGCGGTCGGATGGAGCAGGGGACGCAGGCCGGTCTCCTCCTCCACTTCGCGCCGGGCCACGTTCTCGCCCAGGGTCTCGCCGGATTCCCCGTGACCTCCCGGTTGCAGCCAGCGACGGAGCTTCAAGTGATGGAGCAGGAGAACCTGTGCTCCGTCCTCCGACATGACCAGGCCTGAGCCCGTGAAGTGTCCTTCGGGGATGTTGCGATCGAACGGATCCTGATGTCGCCGCGCGAACTCGAGCATGCGAAGGCGATCCTGTTCCTCCCGCGGCTCTGAGGTCCGATGCGCCAAGAGCGCGGATTCCATGGTCATTGCCAGTGATTGTACCGGCTTCAAAATCGCCGCCGCGGGTGGCAGACTGGAAGCATGAAACACATCGCTCTTGCTCTGTTCGCGGTCACCGCGGTTGCCGCACCGGGGCGATCCCACGCAGAGGCCCCGGAGGCGAAGGGCGTGTTGATCGTCAAGGCCGCGCGCCTCATTGATGGGCACGGTGGGGCGCCGCTGTCGCCGGCCATGGTGCGCATCGAGGGCGATCGTGTCACCGCGGTAGGCGTGGTTCTCCCCGTGCCGCCGGGTGCGCGCGTGATCGATCTCGGTCCGGCAACCCTGGTTCCGGGACTGATCGACCTCCACACTCACCTGACGGACAAGTTCGGCATCCATTGGGAGGAAGCTCTGGTCAAAACCACACCCGCCGAAGCCGCCTTGTGGGGCGCGCACAATGCCCGGGTCACTCTGGAGGCGGGCTTCACCACCTGCCGGGAGATGGGTCCGACCTGGCCGTACGTCGACGTAGCGTTGCGGAACGCCATCGAGGCAGGCGCGGTTCCCGGACCGCGGCTCCTTGTCCCCGGAAACTACGTCTCCTCGACTGGCGGCGCCGGCGATGCCCGCCAGTTCTCGCCCTATGTGGACGTACCCATCGTGCGCAACCTGGCCGATGGTCCCGACGAGGTGCTGAAGGCGGTCCGAACCCACTTCAAGAACGGGGCCGACTTCATCAAGATCCTCGCTACCGGCGCGGTCCTTTCGAAGGGCATCGACCCGGGGGCGCAGCAATATTCCGACGAGGAGATCCAGGCCGCGGTCACCGAGGCCACTCGATGGGGGCGCCAGGTGGGAGCCCATGCTCATGGCGCCGCGGGAGTGAAAGCGGCCATCCGCGCGGGTGTCCGGACCATCGACCACGGCACCATGCTGGACGCAGAGGCCATCGAACTTCTGAAAGCGGCGCGGGGCCGCACCTACTTCGTGCCCACCCTGCTCACCAGCGAGTACATCCAGAACTCGGCCAGCACGCCCGAGTCAGAGAAGGAACGGGACCGCAAGATCCGCGAAAGCGAGATCCGCAGTTTCAAGATGGCCCTTCAGGCGGGCCTGCCCATCGGATTCGCCACGGACTCTGGTGTGATTCCCCATGGGGCGAACGCCTCGGAGTTGCGGATTCGCGTTCAGTACGGCGAGTCGGCCATGAGCGCCATCGTTTCGGCCACCCGCCTCAACGCCGAGATCATCGGCTGGTCCGACCGCGTGGGCACGATCGAGTCCGGTAAGTTCGCCGACCTCGTGGCCGTTTCGGGCGACCCGCTCAAGGACATCACCGAACTCGAGCGGATCCGTTTCGTGATGAAGGGCGGAACGGTCGTGAAGGACGAACTCAGTCGCCGCTGAGATGCGTTGGTCGCTTTCCGAGTTCAGGCCACGACGTAAGCCTGCGGGGGACGTCGCGGGCGGAAGACCCGATAGACGACCCATGCCCCGAAGGCGAGGATGGTGAAGGGCAGCAGGATCACGGCCAGCGGGATCATCAGAATGGCCAGCCAGAACATGCCCTTGAGCAACCCCCGGGTGAGTCCGCCCAGGATCGAACCCAGGATCTGAAAGGGGATGGTGACCAGGGCCAGGACCACACCGAAGGCCACCTTCAGCAGCATGAGGGGCAGAGCCACCAGCGCGAAGAGCGCGGCGCAGAACATCAGGCCCAGAAAGAACAGTGTGGTCATGGATTTCCCTCTCTAAGGCAATAACGAAGCGCCAGCCTTTCAAGTTCCATCGAGGGGGCCTGCCGCCGAACTCGCTCTTCAGCCGAGACTTATGATGCCAGGCGTGGAAGACACCGCCCCCCTCCTCGAAGACCTGCGCCAGCTTGTGGAGCAAGAATCGCCCTCGGACGACGCGGAACGGGTGAGTGTCCTGGCGGCCTGGGTCCGCGACCGGTTGAACCGAGGTGGGGTCGAGATCGCTCGCAGCGTGCCTTGCAAGGGTCGTGGTGACGCCCTCGTGGCTTCGGTGGGTTCCGACGAAGGCGGACGGTCGTCCACCTTGCTCCTCGGTCACATCGACACGGTCTGGCCGGCGGGGACCCTTCGCGAGATTCCGTTCCGGAATCAGGACGGCGTCATCCGCGGCCCCGGAGTTTTCGACATGAAGGCGGGCGTGGCGGTGGGCATTCACGTGATGGACCGGTTGCGCTCGCGAGCCGCCTCGCCTCGGGTCTCACTCTTCCTGGCGCCTGATGAAGAGATCGGCAGCGCGGCTTCCAGCACGCTCCTCATCGAGACTGCGAAGAAACACGACCGGGTTCTGGTTCTCGAACCATCCGCGGGGGGGGGTGCGGCCAAGGTCGCGCGGAAAGGGACGGGGCTCTTTCGAGTCCGCTTCACCGGAGTGTCGTCGCACGCGGGCCTCGATCCTGAGAAGGGTGCCTCAGCCCTCGAGGCGCTGGCCGAATTTGTTCTGGTCGCGCGGAGTTTCGGCAACGCGGAATTCGGAACCACGGTCACGCCCACGCTGGCCTCGGCCGGTACGAAGTCGAACGTGGTTCCCGAGAACGCCGAGGTCACCCTCGATTGTCGCGTCTGGACGGCCAGTGAACCCGGGCGGGTCGAACGTGAGCTGCGCGCATGGCGGTCCCAGAATCCACGCGTGAGCGTCGAGATACTGGGCGGTTTCGACCGACCTCCGCTGATGGAGACCGACGCGTCGCGCGCTCTCTTTGTTTCGGCCCAGCGCCTCGCCGCCGATCTCGGCTTCGAGCTTCGGGGGGAACGAGTGGGCGGTGGTTCCGACGGGAATCTCACCGCGGCCGCAGGTGTGCCCACCCTCGACGGCCTCGGCCCCGCGGGCGATGGAGCGCACGCGCGACACGAACACGTCCTGGCCGCCGATCTTCGCCGGCGGGTCGATCTGATCGAACGTCTCGTCCTGTCCTAAGCTGCGGCCGCGACAAACCGTCGGCGCATCGCGCCCTGAAGCGGCTTCTTGGTCATCGTCTTGAGATCGACCACCACCACGACATTGCTGGCGCGGAAGAGCACGGTTCGGCCGCGACGCGCCACGTAGACAAGGCTCACGGAAGTACGGCCGATATTGGCGACCCTCACCGAGATGTCGATGGTGTCGCCATGACGGATGGGATTGATGAAGTCAATTTCGAAGCGGACCGTGGGGAAACCGATTCCGCCTTCGATGACCTTCGCGTACGAGGCGCCGATGCGGTCGTTGAAGAACGACTCGAAGGCCCGGTGACAGAAGTCGACAAGTCGCGGATAGTAGGCGGTTCCCGCGGCGTCGACGTCGTGGAACATGACCGGGATACGGTGCGTGAAGGGTGCGGTGGTCCGGGGCGCAGTGGTCCTGGGGACGGGGCTCTTAGGCATGATGAGGCTCCATTCTGACAACAAAGCCGCGCCAGGAGACCTCGATGGAATGACAGAATGCGGGGCAACGGTGGCTGCCCCCTTTCTCGAGCGACTAGGACTGTCCCGCCCTGAACTGCGGGGCTGGGTCGCCTACGACTGGGCGAACTCCGCGTTCATGACCTCCATCGTTCAGGTCTTTCAGGTCTACTTCGCCAGTGTGGCCGCCCAGGGTCTCACCCAGGCTGAGTCGGGCGCGCACTTCTACGCCGCCACCGCCATCGCCGCGCTGATCGTGGCCATCATCGGGCCGTTCGTGGGCGCACTCGCGGACTTTTCGGGAACGCGCAAACGCATCCTCGCGCTCTTTGTCGGCATCGGCGTCGCCGCCACCTTCGGTATTTCGTTTGTCGGTCCGGGTGACTGGCGATCCGGGCTCTTCTGGTATGGACTCGCGAACGTCGGCATCGCGGTTTCGTTCATCCTCTACGACTCTCTGCTGCCGCACGTGGCGAAGCCCGAGGAGATCGACCTGGTTTCGTCCGCGGGCTACGCGTTTGGGTATCTCTCAGGCGGCCTCGTGCTTGCCTTGAACCTACTGTGGATTGCGAATCCGCAGGCCTGGGGGTTCGCCGACGCCGGGTCGGCCACGCGGGCCTCCTTCGCTTTCGCGGCCGTCTGGTGGGCGATCTTCTCCATCCCCTTGTTCCGGAACGTGCCCGAACCACCCGCGAGCGGCCACGGAAACGGCAAGCGGCGCTCCCCGATGAAGGCCTTCGCCGACACCATCGACTCGTTGCGTGTGACGTTCCGTGACCTGCGGCGTTATCGCGAGGCGTTCATGATGATGATCGCGTTCCTCGTCTACAACGACGGCGTGAACACCGTGATCAAGGTCGGCGCCACCTACGGGACGGAGATCGGCATTCCCCAGGCCCGGCTACTCCAGGCAATTCTCGCCGTGCAGTTCATCGGCCTGCCCTGCGCCTATTTCTACAGCCGGATGTCCTCGAGAATCGGCACTCGTGCTGCCATTTACATCGCCCTCGCCACCTACTTCGTGATCTGCGTGGTTGGGTACCTGATGACGGAGACCTGGCACTTCTTCGTGCTGGCGGCGCTGATCGGGACGGCTCAGGGTGGGGCTCAGGCACTGTCGCGATCCCTCTTCGCGAGCCTCATTCCCAAGGAGAAGTCATCCGAGTTCTTCGGCTTCTATGGGATCGGTGAACGCTTCGCGGGGATCATGGGCCCCGCGCTTTTCTGGCTGATGGTGACAGTCACCGGATCCAGCCGGGGCGCCATCCTTGGTCTCGCTGTCTTCTTCGTGGTCGGCGCCTGGCTGTTGTCACGCGTTGATATCGAGCGTGGCCGGGCTCTCATCGTTTCAGAACGCCGCTAGCCGCTACGGCACGCAGACTTCGCCGGACGCAGGGGCGATGCGGAGGCCGGTCAGGAGGCCCGCGGCATCGACGGTGAGGCGGAGGTCAAGCCGTCCGCGATCGCAGTTGAGGCGAAGGATTCCGCTGTCCGGCCCGCCGGCCACCACGGTGTCGGCCACGCATGTCCCGTAAACCCGCGCCGCGGCAATCTGCGCGGCCACGTCCTTCGGAGCGCTCAAGGAGACGAGCGTTTCGCTCAACGCTTCGCCCGCGTTGATTGACCGCACTGCTTCGCTGGCCACGCGGTTGAACCCTGCGCTCGGTGGGAGGATCGACGACGTTTCGAGGGACTGCACCGAGGGCGGAAGAGTGGGGGCGAGGGTGATGCTCACCCGCACCTCTCCACGATCGCAGGCGAGCGTCCATCGTCCGCGCAGGGCGTTCTCCGCCTCGATGTCCGACCCGGCGCGGCAGACGCCATGTTTCTCGCGCAAGCCCTCGAAATCCTGACGTCTCCGGTCGAGGGAGCGATCGAGCAGCAGGTTCATGGCCGCCACTTTTCGCAGACCCTCGTCGCTCCAGTGATTGATGAGTTCATCGATCGCGGCTCGTGTCTTGATGAGTTCCGGGCCGGGCTGCGGGACGCGCGGATTCAGAGCACCCGTCCGTGCCAGGGCTTCGAGCGATTCGTTCACCGCTCGACCGGGACCCGCGTAGGTGCCGTTCGCCAGAGCCACGATGCCCACGCCGTACTCGGGCAGCCAGCGCATCTGCGACCCGTAGCCCGGAAGACCGCCGGAGTGGGCCACCACGTTCGCGAAGCGGCAGGTCTGGGTCGAGGCGAGGCCGAAAGCGTATCCACCCGACGAGAGATTCAGCGGACCGTTCACCACGGGGCGCAGCGCGGTCGATCGATAGGGAGAATGCGCGACCTGCATCTCGCGGAGGGACGCGCGCTTCAGGGGGCCATGATCGTCGCCATCCCGCGCGGGGTAGGCGGAGAGGTACATGCCGACCAGTTTCGCAAGGTCGGGCACGGTCGAATAGAGACCGCCCATGATGCCGTAAGAGCCGTCAGCCAGCGGCGTCTCGGCTACCCACTGGCCGTCGAGGCGGCCGTAGCCGCGCGCGATACGATCACCCGGAACCGCCGCGGTGTCCCATTTCGTCGAGGTCATGCCGAGGGGCTTCAGGAACTCGCGGTCGATGAAGTCGCGCCCACGTATTCCCGACACCCGGGCGATCACCTGTCCGAGAATGGCGAAGCCCGTGTTCGAGTATTCGTAGCCCATTCCCGGGGCCTGAGAGAACGGGAAGCCAGCGCGCATCCACCGCGACAACGTCGCGTCGGTTTCGGCGAGCTGACGGTCACCCCAGGGATTGTCCTCGGGAAATCCTTCGGAGTGGGTCAGCAGGTGCCGCACCGTGATGGCCGGGGAGTCTGTGGTCGGGAGAGGCAGGTTCTTCAGTTCGGGCACGTAACGCGACACCGGCGCGTCGAGTGAGAGGCGTCCCTGGTCGCGCAACTTCATGATGGCGAGCCCAGCGAAGTTCTTGGTCATCGAGGCGATGCGAAAGACGCTGTCGGGCATGGCCTTGACGTTCGAGGGGACGTCGCGCGCGCCGGTGGCTCCCGAGTGAACGAGCTGGCCGTCGACGATGACGCCCCAGGCCACTCCGGGCGCGTTTCCGCCCCGGGCGAAGTCGAGGAAGGCCTTGTCGATTTCGGGGAACGCCCGCGCCAGTTTGCCCAGCCGGTCGGGATCAGCGAAACGGGCGGGGGGAACGCGATTTGCGGCCGGCCGCGGTGCGGGTGCGGCCTTCGGATGGACAGGCCGCGCGGCCTGGCTTGCGACCGCCAGCGGGGCGAAGGCCGTGAGGATGACGAGGGTGAGGGCGATGGTCGAACGGGAGCGCATCATCATCCCGTGATCCTACCCGCGACCGGCGCGGGCGTGCGGCCGCAGCTCGAGCTCAGCCGGCGAACGACTTCAGCGCGTCGAGGACAGTGTCGATGTCCTTGACCGTGTGGTCAGCGGAGACCTGGAAACGGATCTCCTCGTCGCCCTTCGGCACCACCGGATAGGAAAGGCCGGTGGCCAGAATGCCGTGGGCGAAGAGGTGCTTCACCAGGGCCTGGGTCTTGGGCGTATCGCGCACCACCAGCGGTGTCACCGGGTGTTCGCCGCGGATGGTCTCGAAGCCAAGGTCGATCAGGCCCTTCTCAAACTTCGCGGTCATCTCGCGCAGATGGGCGAGGTACCCGAGGCCCTTGGGTGAGTCGAGGACCTCGACCGCTTCTTTCGCCGCCGCGGCCTCGGCGGGAGTGATGGGATTCGAGTAGATGTACATCATCGACGTCTCGCGCAGATAGTCGACGAGGATGCGCGAACCCGTGACGTAGCCGCCATTCACGCCGAACGCTTTGCCCAGTGTGCCCACGAGGATGTCCACCGGTTCGCATCCGGTGAACTCTTCGGTGCCCCGGCCAGTGGCCCCGAAGGCGCCGACGCCATGCGAGTCGTCGACCACGAGCACCGCGTTCTCAGGGAATCGCGGATCGAACTTCCGGACCATGGCCTGGATCTCGACGAGGGGCGCATGATCGCCTCGCATGCTGAAGATGCCATCGGTGACCACCACCGCGCGTTTCGCCCCGCTCTCGGCCGCCTTGGTGAGGGCCGCCTCGAGGTCCGCCACCTGGTTGTGCTTGTAGACGTACTTGTCCTTCGGACGCGCCATCCGCATGGCGTTGATGATGCAGTTGTGGTTCAGCTCATCGGAGATAAGGGCGGTGTCCGCGGTGATCAAGGGCACGATGGTCGAGATCACGGTGGCGTAGGCCGAGGAGAAGATCATGGCGGCTTCGCGGCCGTGGAATTTCGCGAGCCGCGCCTCGAGAGCCACATGGGGCTCGTAGGTGCCGCTGATGAAGCGCACCGCGCCCGGTCCGCAGCCGAAGCGTCCCACCGCCGCTTCCTCGGCCTGGATGACATGACGCCGCAGGCTCATGCCGAGGTAGTTGTTGGAGTTCATCTTGAGGAACGGCCGGTTGCCCTGTCCCTCGAGAAGGTAACGCGGTCCGTGGCCCTCGCGCGGAGGCACCACGTCCACGATCACGAGTTCATGGCGTTTGCTGGAGCCGCGGCCGTCGATGACCGCGATTTCCTGCTGCAGGGCCTGGGACAGGCGTTCGAAAGGCATGGAGTGCTCCTAACTGATGCGCGCCCGGAGTTTGGTCAACATGTCCTCGACCATGGCCTCGAGTCCGAACTTCGGGCTGAAGCCCCATTCGTCGCGCGCCGCGGAACAGTCGAGCGAATTGGGCCACGAGTCGGCGATGCCCTGGCGGACGGGATCGATCTCGTACCGCATTTCGAAGGCGGGAATGTGTTTCCGGATCGCGGCCACCAGTTCTTCAGGCGTGAAGTTCATGGCCGTGACGTTGAAGGAATTTCGGTGGATCAGCTTGCCCGGATCCGCTTCCATCAGGGTGACGAGCGCGGTCAGGGCATCCGGCATGTACATCATGTCGAGCCGGGTGTCCGGCTTGAGGAAGCAGGTGTACTTCCCGTAGCGGATGGCGTCGTAGAAGATCGCCACCGCGTAGTCGGTGGTGCCGCCGCCCGGTGGAGTGGCGTAAGAAATGAGGCCGGGGAAGCGCAGCCCGCGGGTGTCGACCCCGAAACGGCGGTTGTAGTAGTCGCAGAGCAGTTCGCCCGCCACCTTGGTGACCCCGTACATCGTGCTCGGCCGCTGGATGGTGTCTTGCGGTGTGTTGTCCTTCGGCGTGCCCGGGCCGAAGGCGCCGATGGAACTCGGGAAGAACACCTGGCAGTCGTGCTGGCGCGCGACCTCGAGCACCTTGTAGAGCCCGCCCATGTTCAGTTCCCAGGCCACGTGAGGCTTCTCTTCCGAGGTCGCGGAAAGCAGGGCGGCGAGGTGATAGATCGTCCCAACGTCGCCGTTGCGAACGGTGTCCTGGATCTGGCGCGCGTTCGTCGAGTCGAGGAACTCAAAACGCTCGCCCGGATGCAGTGTTTCCAGTGGAGGCATCCGGATATCCGAGGCGATGACGGCTTCGCGGCCGTACCGCTCTCTGAGGGCTACAACAAGCTCTGAGCCGATCTGGCCGAGAGCGCCGGTGACAAGGATTCTTCGCATCGTGGCCGCGAAGATACCGTGTTTCCTACTTTGAGTTGGGGGGCCGCAAAGTGCTCAGCCCCCCAACCCCCCGCGCTCCGGCCGAAGTGACAAACGAGCGTAGCGACTTTGCTCTGGAGTGGGTCCGCGAAGCGGAGCCACTCAGGAATTCGGCCTGCGCTAGCTTCTGTCTCACGGCCTCAGGCGACCGCGCGAGGGTGGGAATCGGATTCCGTTTTCTTCGTTGAACCCGCGGTGGAGAGGCCCATCAGCTCGTTTTCCATCCAGAGATGTTTGCCGTCGAGCACGTGTTTGGCCACGCTGTACTTCTTCACGTCATCGTTGTTCCACAGGGCCTTGAACGCGGCATCCACCCTTCGGCTCGCGCCGCGGGCGAAGAGGTCGGCGAGTTCCACCGCTTCCTTCGCTTCCGGCCGCTTCGCGTTCACCAGGGCCTGAGCGCGCACGCAGGCCGCGGAGATCGCGAACAGGTCGTTCACGATGTCGACGAGACGGAACAGAAAAGCCTGCTTGTTCTGAAGGCCGGCCTGATAGAGCGCCATTCCATGGAAGCTCGAGCGCGACAGTTTGCGGGAACGCCGATCCACGAAGCGGATGTGCTTCGCGAGGGCGCCGAATTCGGCATAACGGGGCCAGTGTCCCCAGCCGAAGAAGCGGGTCGGGTACCACCAGGAATAAAAGGCGGCGATCCCGGGCAGGGCCTTGATCTTCTCGGCCGTGGTTGACTTGGGATTGACGAGGGCGCCGGCCACGTCGAGATGTTTGTCCACCGCCTCGCGGGCCATGAACAGATGCATGATCTCGCTCGAACCCTCGAAGATGCGGTTGATCCGGAAGTCGCGCATGAGGCGTTCCACGGGAATCGGCGATTCGCCACGCGATTCGAGAGACCCTTCGGTCTCATAGCCGCGGCCGCCGCGGATCTGCATCAGGTCGTCCACGATCTCCCAGCCGCGCGCGCTGTTCCACTCCTTGGCCGCCGCCGCTTCGAGCCGAATGTCGGCCCCGCCGCGGTCGGACATCTGGGTGGCCAGTTCAACGAGAGCTTCCATAGCGAATCCCGTCGCGGCCATGTCGGCGATCTTGTGACCCACCGCCTCGTGACGTCCGACCGGGCGTCCCCACTGCACGCGCGACCCGGCCCAGACGCGAACGGTTTCGAGCGCGGCTTTGGCCGTGCCCGCGGAGATGTTGGGAATGGAGAGGCGCCCGTCGTTCAGGGTGGTGAGGGCGATCTTCAAACCCCGGCCTTCGCCGCCCACCAGGTTCTCGACGGGGACGCGGACGTTGTCGAAGTTGATGACCGCGTTCGAGAGAGCCTTCAAGCCCATGAACCGGCAACGGTGCAGGATCTGAACGCCCTTCCACTCCGTCTCCACGATGAAAGCGGAGATCTTGTGGGTCTTGGGATCGGAGGCCATGACCACCAGCAGTTTTGCGAGGGTGCCGTTGGTGGTCCACAGCTTGGTGCCATTCAAGATGTAGGCCGAACCGTCCTCCGTCTTCTCGGCGGTCGTGGTGACGCGCGCCGGGTCGGAGCCCACTCCCAGTTCGGTGAGAGCGAAGGCAGAGATCTCGCCCTTGGCGCAGCGGGGGAGGTACTTCCTCTTCTGCTCGGGCGTGCCGAAGATCTTCACCGGTTGGGGCACGCCGATCGACTGGTGGGCCGAGAGCAGCGCACCGATGTTGCCGCAATAGGTCCCGAGCAGCTTCATCACCCGGTTGTATTCGACGTTGGTGAAACCGAGGCCGCCGTATTCCTTGGGGATCTTCATGCCGAACGCGCCGAGCTTGCGGAGTCCGTCGAGCACATGCTCGGGATACTCGCCGGTGCGATCGATCTCCGCGGGATCGACCTCAGTCTTGAGGAAGGTCTTGAACTTCTCGTAGTACTCCCGGAATTCCGGGCGTTCGTCCCCGGTCATGGGATAGGGATGGATGAGATCGAGACGGAAGTTCCCGAGGAACAATTCCTTGATGAAGCTCGGATGTTTCCAGGTGGTCTCCCGCGCGGCCTCGGCGACCTGGCGGGCTTCCAGCTCGCTGACGTTCTTTCCGGCGTCCTTGGCTTTGGTCTCGGTATTGGTCACGGAAATCCCTCTTTGATGCGATTAATGAATCAGGCCTCATTAAAGATATATCACATTCCCGGTGACGGTCTGGAGTGGATCAGGGGGCGAGGACCTTGCGCAACATCGACTTCATGGACGACTCGAAGGACACCCGGGCCACCGCCACTGCCTTGCGCAGGTCGGCCGCCTTGAAATCGCTGCGGGCCCGGGCTGACATTCGCCCGACCACGGCCTCGACGCCGTTGCCGAGGCCCTCGAGCATCCCCGCAATGGCCCGCTGATATCCCCGCTGCCCCTCGATCTTGCGCGCTCCGATGACCAGGGCCTCGAGAATTTCGCTTCGGTCCGCTTCCTGGAGGCGTTCATCGCGGGCCAGGCGTTCACCCCATTCATCGAGGAACGGGGCGGTCTCGATCAGGAAGTCATACGACTGCCGCAGCGGACGAATGGGGCGCAGGGGATAGTTGCGGTGACCCTCGGGAGCCAGCGTGGCCTTGTAGATGCGCGCGGCTAGGGCGAACTGCCCTCTCCACGGGCGCACGTTCTCGTGGGCGAGGCGCTTCAGATCCGTCGCGGCCGCGGTGTGCGCGGGCGATTGGGGCCAGAAGGAGATCGATTGGTCGATGTCGCCCGCGTTGTGGGTCATCACCGCGGCCATGCGCAGCACCTCGAGTTCCTGACCAGCGGAGAGCAGAGCGGTGAGACCCGCAGCCTCGCGGTCGAGTTCAGCCGTTATGTACGCGCGCATCCGATCCGCGAGATCCGTGCGGCCCAGGTGAATGGCCCGCCCGAGCCCCGCCACCAGCACGGAGAGACGTTCGCCGTGATGCCCGGCGAAGATCCCCAGTGCGGGGACGCTCACGGTGCGACGCGAGACCGAAGCCACGTCCCACTCGCAGAACGCCTCGGTGAGTTCAATCATGGGATCAAGCTGAGCCGGATCCTTGATGAGCCGCCACAAAAGGCCGCGGATCTTGGTATCCACGTCGGTGGGGACGAACGTGGCCACCGTGGCGTGATGGCAGGCGAGGCACAACCCGAAGTATTCGAGCGTGCGGTCGTCGACCAGGGCCTGCGCGGCCGCGCCCTCTCGCCCGAAGCCCGCGAGCACGTTCAGGAAACCAAGCGGCCCCCTCGCCAGGGCCCGCACATCGCCCGACGGAATCTCAGAGGGCCGGGGCAGCCACGGCGCGGTGTTGTGGACCTCGTTCAGGAGAGTCTGTGGCGCTACAAACCCGCGGATGGCCCGCGCGCTCTGCGGCCCGGCCTCTCCTTCCGTCGCCTGGTTGGTGATTCTGCGACCTCCTACTTGACCAGGTGGTACTTCGTCTGTCGGCCCAGGACCCAGCGCATCGCGCCGTCGGGGCCGAGTATCGCGTCCTCCTCCTGCGCCGAACGCAAACGCTGGCCGCCCCATTCGGGCACCGCCGTGGTGGCCTGAAGCTCGATCGAGAACCAGGTGCTCGGCAGGAGCAGCACATCGCCTCGCCCGGGCACTCCCTCCTGGCGATCCCACAACCCGACCAGGGGACCAGCGCCGTGGCCGTAGTCGTTGATGGGATGGGTGTACATAGTTCCTTCGATCCCTTCCGTCTTCATCTGGGCCAGCATCGAGGCGAGGACTTCGTTGCCCGAGCGCCCCGGACGCATCTGCGCGAAGGCGATGTCCTGCATCCGGTTCGAGTTGAGCAGGGCCTTCTGCAGTCCCGCGGGCGCGTCCTTCTCGCCCTCCTTCAGCACGTAGCCCACGTGCTGGGTGTCGGTGGCCAGACCCATGGCCTGGATGCCGAAGTCGACATGCAGATGGTCGCCGCGCTGGATCACCTCCGCGTCAGGGCGGGCGGTGGCCGCGAACTGGGTGGCTTCTCGCGCGGGCCGCTGCACCGATACCGTGGGGGGGAACCATTCGCCCAGTCCCTGGTCGTTTACGTTCTGCCGCAGCCACCATTCGACGTCCTTGGTGGTGGTCTTGCCCGGGGTGATGACCTCGTTCGAGAACGCCCGCGCGATGAGGGCGTGGACGATCTTCATCATGGCCACGTAGTGCGGCTCCATCTCAGGCAGCCGCACCGAGATGTACTCGAGAGGAAGATTCTCCGACCGCACGACCTTGCTGTTCCAGGGACCAAGGGCCGATTCGAGCTGCTCGCGTTCGCCCGCGGACAAGCCGTCCGAGAAAGCGTGGGTGTGGGAGACGTTGATGCCGATGGTGCTCGGCTTGCGCTGCTCGATGACCTTGCGCAGGGTCTGCCACTGTGAGTCGCCCATGATCTCACGGCCCGCGTTGTCAGGGTCGCGATACATCTCGTAGAGGCCGCCGTTGTTGCCGCCGCCCAGCGCCAGGCGCTCGACGCCCTTGTCGCCGCCCCGATCGAAGAAGACGAGGATGGTGCGACGACGCGCCGCCATCACCGAGGGCGAAACGAGCGAGAGGTAGACCGGGTCTTCGTTGTATTCGCGATTGATAACCAGCCACATCTGCACGCCATGACGGCGCATGAGCACAGGCAGGACCCGTTCGAGCCGCTGCTTCAGCCATTCCTGGCGGATGGCATCCTGCTCCCGCAGCGAGGGGAGCTTCGTGGGCATGGGAACCGCGGGAGAGGCGGCCTCGGCCACCCTGGTGAGGGCGAGGAGGCTGACGCCGAGCAGAGTTCGCTGGAGGTATTTCATGGGTCCTTACTTTCCACTGGTTTCGGAAGGGGGGATAGCGGAGCCTCTGGAAGTCGAGGCTCAGTTTCGAGATCACGAGAAGGCCGACGGAGAGGCCAAGCATTCCGAAGGCGAGTCGGCGAAGTCACTCGCGGTAGATCCTAAACGGATTCGTCCCGACGCCCGGGTCTCGGCGACGGTGCTACCCTTCCGCGCCCTATGTCAGACAAGGACTCTCGAGGGACGGCCCGCTCTCTCCGGAAGCTTGGGACCATGGGCGTTCTCACGGCTCTGGTCGTCACCGGCATGGTGGCCTTCACGTTGAACCGCGTGGTGGACCGCGCCCTTGAGACGCCCGCAGCGACGGAGCGGCCGGTGGAGTTCGTGTCCGTGGCCGAGCGGTCGCGCCTTCCGTTCTGGGGCAGCGAAGACGTCGAGTCCGTGGTGGCCGCTCCCGGCGGGCTCTACGCCGCCGGGGCTTTTGGCGTGGCGCGGCTCGAGGCTCCTCGAGACCGCATGGGAGCCGGCCTTGAAAGGGTCGACATCTCTCTGTCGCTTCCCACGCGCCGAGCCAGCGTCCTTTCCGCATGGCGCACCGACCTCGTGGCCGGACTCGACCTCGAAGGCCTCTTCGTTTATCGCGACGGGGCTTGGCTGGAAGTCCGTTCCGGCTTTGGTGCGTTGCATGTGCGTTCGCTTGCCGAGACCTCGGGGGGCGAACTCTGGATCGGAGCGCGCGAAGGCCTTTTCCGCATGGCCTTCGGGGAGCGGACGATGACGCGTGCGCACGCTTCTCCTGTGCGATCGGTCGCCGCAGGAGAGGGAGGACTCGTGGTGAGCGGCGGGGAAACAGGTCTCTTCACCACCCGGGGAGGTGTGACCACACCGGTCCGGATGGACGGGGTCGAGAGTCCGTGGATTGAGGAGGTGGCATTGTCCGATCGACGGATCCACGCGGTCACGCCCACCGGTCTTTTCAGCGAGAGCGCTGATGGTTTGATGCGATCCCTGCCCAATGGCGAGAGCGTGGGGTCGATCACGGCGTTCGGCGATCGCCTCTTCGCCACCGCCGACCCGCCCGATGTTTCACTTCGTCGCTACGATGGGGCCGGGCGACTTCAGGTCGAGCAACTGCCTTCGCCGGTTCGCCGCGTCTTCGCCGTGGGCGACCGGCTCGTCACGGATACCGCGAACGGCCTGGCCGAACGTGTCAACGATTCCTGGCGGGTGATCTCCAGGCGTCGCCAGCAGGAGAGTTTCGGCAATGCCCATGTGGGCGCCCTTGCCGGATACCGCGGGCGGATCGTGGTCGGTTTCTTCGACGGAGGTCTGGCCGAACTCGCGCCCGAGCCATCTCTCCGATCCCCTTCCTCCGCCGCAAAGTCCAAGGAGGAAGACCCGATGATCCTGCGCGCCTTCGATCAGCGCGGGAGTGGGAGTGACGCGGTGTGGGCGGTGAACGGTCTGCTCGAGGCCGGCGGCGTACTCCACATCGCCAGTCTGCGCGGCGCGTTCCGCTTCGATGGGTCGAGCGTCACCCCGGTCGAAGGCTCGGGAGCGGCCTTCTCACTGGCCTCGACCCGCGGCGGCGTGGCCTTGGGATTCGGCGAAGGAGTCCTGCTGCCCGAAAGGAAACTCCTCTCCGCGTTTCACGGTCTGCCCGGGAATCAAGCCACCGCTCTCGCCTCGGTTGGCGAGGGGTTGCTGGTGGGAACACCGTCGGGTCTCGGATACGTCGAGGGTCTGAAGGTCCGATGGCGGGTGGCCTCGGGCGAAGGTCGGTTGCCTCATCCCTGGGTCACCGCGATCCTGCCCATGGAAGGCAGCGTTCTCATCGGCACCTATGGCGGTGGCCTGACCCGCCGCGTGGGGGGCATGTCGGATCAGGGCGATTGGGAGCCCTTCGTGGAAACCGCTGGACTCAAGGTCAACACGGGTTGCCTGGTCACCGCGGGCGGAAGGGTGTACGCAGGCACCGACGGCACCGGCCTCTTCCGTCTGACCCTCGACGGAAGCCGGTTCGAACCGCTTAAGCTCTCACTTCCCTCCCCGCGCGTCACCGCGCTTTTTGAGAGGGACGGTTTTCTATATATCGGGACGGACGAGGGTTTGACACGATGGCCGGTCGAGCGAGACGTTCAGCGGTAACCACGCGGGCCTTCCGCCTGCTCTCCGGTGTGGCCCTCTTGGTGAACGCGGCCGCGGCCGAGGCCCAATCCGGGTCTCTCGTGCCCACGAGCACGGGCCGCCAGGACGCCACCGTGCTGTCTCTGCGCGAGATGAACATCGAGGCGAGCGTCGCCCGAGGTTATGCCCGGGTGAACGTGCGTCAGATTTTCGAGAATCACACCGACGAGATTCAGGAGGCCACGTACCGCTTCGCTCTCGCTCCCAGCGCGGCGATTGGCGATTTCGCCGTGTGGGATGGCCTCGTTCGCATCCCCGGCGTCATTCTCGAGAAGCGCCGAGCGCGGGCGATCTACGAAGCCCTCACCACACAGCGCATCGACCCCGGCCTCTTGCAGCAGGGCGAGGAAGAGGACCGGGAACCGGGCGATGGTCCTCGCCCATCGTCTCCCTCGGGGGCCGCGCCGTTCTCGGTGAAGGTGGCGCCCATACCGGCCAAGGCGACCAAACGACTCGAACTGCAGTTCCAGCAGGAGATTCAGATCGTCGGCCTCACCGGCGAATTCCGCATGGCTCTTGCTCCCGTGGATGGCGAACCGCTGGTGGCACGCACTCTGCGCATCCGTGTGGCGCTTGGCGGCTCTGTTCACGAGGCCACCGCCAACGGCCTGCCTCTCAAACCCTCCGCAGATGGTGTTTCGTTCGAGGGCACGAACGTGAAACTCGATCGCGACCTCATCGTGCGTTTCAAACTCCGCGACACCACACCGCTCAAGCTCTCCGTGTTCCGCAATCCCGAGGGCCGGATGCCGGATGGCCTGGCCCTGGCACCCTGGGAGCGGCCATCGGACATCCCGCTGGAGAAGGATGGCTTCTTCTTGATGGAGGTGCTGCCCCCTTCGGCCGAGGCCGGTGATAGGACGAGCGGCATCGCTCCCAAGGCCGCCGCGCCGCGTGCGCCCCTTTCCGTGGCCGTCCTCTTTGACACCTCGCTCTCTCATCGTTTCTCGGGTCTTGAAACCTCGTACCAGCGTCTCGTACGACTTCTGGCGGCTTTGACTCCCGGAGACAAGTTCGCTCTCGTCCTCTTCGACGCGACCGTAGACGCTCCGCCTGCGCTCGCCAGCGCCATCGATCTGGTGAAGACTACGTCGCTCGAACGTCTGCGGTCGCGCGCCTTGTCGCCGGGCACCAACATTCTGGAAGCGGTGCGTATCGCGCAGAAGCTCGTGGGCGACGGCGACAAGGGCCGCCTGGTCCTCTTCACCGACGGCGTGGCTATGCCTCCGTCGAGGGAGCTGAACGCCGCGCGCCGGAAGACACCTCTTTATGTGAGTGTCGCGACTTCCGATGTCGGCGCGCCTCTCCGCGGTGCGTCCGACGGTGTGGTGACCGCTTTATCCTCCGAGCCCGAGACGGACCTCTTCTTCGACCGGTTTCTCAATGCGGCGAAGTCGCCCGCGCCTTCACCCGCCGGTTCGGCGTCCACGGAGGGCGCTCTTCGCGTGACCTCCGGCGATCCTGGCCTTCGCGACATCTACCCCGTGATGGTGCAGCCTCCCACTCCGCTCTCGTTGTCGGGCTTCGTTGGCCGCTATTCGAAGCCCGTCCCCGAAGTTCGCTTCGCCTTGGCGTCGGGAATCCTGCCCCGGTCGGCGAGTACGCTCACCGCGGCCCTTCCCGTGAAGGCCCTCGAAGCGCGCGACCTCCCCAGGCGGTGGGCCCGTGCCCGCGTCGACGATCTCTTGCGCCGCATCGAGGCCGAGGGCGAGAGGCGCGAGTGGGTCGATGAAATCATCGAGTTGTCACGTCGCTACAAGTTCGTGACGCCCTACACCGCGTTCTTGGCCGCGCCGCGTTCGCTGCTGCGTCCACGGCGGATCCAGCCCGGCGATCCGGTGCTGCGCGTGGAATGCGATGAGGGGACGGTCAAAGCCACCGCCCTCTTCCCGTTTGGTTTGAAGCTGCCTCTGGTGAAGCGGCCAAAGTCCGACATCTTCGAGGGACGGTTCCTCGTTCCCGAGTCGCTCAAGGATGGGCGTTACTCGGTTCAGATCGTGATGCGCGACCGCAGCGGGCGCACCACCACCGAGTCCAAGACCTTCGTGATCGACGGTCGGGCTCCTCGCGTCTCGCCGAACCTGCCGAAGATGGCGCGCGTGGGCGATGAAATAGTCCTCGAAGCCTCGACCGATGACGACGTCATCTTCCTTTCCGCCCGCGTCGGGAATCTCCCGCCCGTGCCCCTGCGTTGGGACAAGGCCGCGAACGCCTCGATCGGCCGATTGCGTCTGCCCGCCTCCGTGACCGGAATGCAGGAGGTCGTCTTCGAAGCCGTGGACTCCGCGAAGAACGTGGGCTTCGGCCGAGCCATGCTGGAGGTGCGCCAGTGAAGCCGCGCGTGACCCCGCTCCTCCGACTGGGCGCTCTTGGCCTGGCCGGAGCGGTTCTCCTGGGCGCGTCGCCCAAACCCATCATCCCCTGGGAAGATCTCACCGAAGTCGACTGGCTGTACGAACTCGCCACGCGCTTCTCCCTCGTCGACTCCCATCGCGTCCACTACAAGACGCCGACCACCGAACTCGCGACCTTGCTCGAGGGGAGGCCCGAGCCCGAAGCCTTGCGGCATCTCGCGCAGGCCCGCATGGATCTGGGCCAGCGTGACCAGGCCCTCACGAGCATGGAGGCCTGGGCCGCGGCTTGGGCGACCGGAGCGGCTGCCGAGGCGTCGGGTGCGGGCTGGGATGAAGCGGCGCGCTGGGCCTGGCTCTACGGCGCGCACCGCAATGCCTTCGACTTCGCCGACAAGGCAATTCCCGGCCTCAAGGGTGAGGCTCAACGGTCGCTGGCCAATCTGCGCGTCGAGTGGGCTCGCCAGCAGCCCGCCTTGCGCGATCCGCGCGCGATGCAGCGCTCCGCCCTTGAGCTGAACGCCGCCGACTGGGCGACCGCGTTTGGCTGGGTCGAAAACGACATCGCCTCCGACAAGCTCAATGAGGCGGAGCAGGGCCTTGCGAACCTGCCGAAGAACACACCCGAAGAAGCCGCACTCGTCCTGCGCGCCCGACTTCGGGTGGCTCAGCGCCGCGCCGCGGAGGTGCTGGCGTCACTCGACGCCGCCATCGACCAGAACCCGCGTCGGGGTCGCCTCTTCGCCGCGGCGTATGTAAGTGCGATCGACCAGGCCGCGAAATCGCGTCCGGAGGAGTGGCGTCAAGCGCTTGGTGCGCGTTTCGACGCCGCAAGCCTGGCCCGCCTCTTTACGTATTTCAAGGGCCAGGAGCGCGGTGATGCCTGTCTCGCACTCTTGCAGCAGATGGACCGGCGCTATCAGAAAGGTCTCGACCGCGCGGGTTGGGCTTTGCTTTCGTCGCTGTTTGCCGAGATCGACGCGGTTCCCGAGGCGTTCCGCGCGCGATTGGCCGCGGCCACCTTCTCCGATGCCAAGGTCGCGCAGGCGGACCTCGCCGAACTGACCCGCCTGGCTCTGCGCGCCGGTGGTCGTCCCCTCGCCTGGGGCAACTATTCGGATGCCGACTATCGCTGGGTCGCGCGCATGGATCCCACACCCGGCTTCTGGACCGGCGGGCTTTCCCTGCTCCTCACCGGGCAGGACTGGGGTGAGGCGCTCGCCCGGCTCGAGGCGGAATCGATTCCCGAACGCACCTTCGGCGCAGCCCGTGCTCTGCTGGCGGAACTTACAAGACGCAATCCCGTCCATCCCGATATCCCCAACCTCAAGGTCGAGATCATGCGGCGCCACATGGATCGCGGCGAAGGAAAAGAAGCGCTTGCACTCCTCAAGGAGATCGAGACCACCGGATCACCGGTGGCGAAGCGCGCGGCCCAGCGTCTCGGGCTGCTGGCCCTCCGGCAAACCCGCGGGACTCTCGCCGAGGAGACGCGGCTTTACAAGGCTCAGCTCAGCTACCTCGCCGAGGATGGTTCCTCACCCGTTATCGCCGACTATTACCCCGATCCCGATCGGTCCTTCCAGACCGGCGATTTTTCCGAGAGCGGGGAGGCCGCGCAGGAGACCGGCCCGAAACGGCATCCCCAGTACAAGGCGCTGCTCGACGAAGCCATCGGCCGGCTGGACGAGCGCGACAAGACCCACCGAAGCTCGATCGCACTCATCCTCGGAGAGATGGACCGCTTGCCCGAGGCTGAAGGGTTGTGGCTCCAACTCGCCGGCCGGCTCGACGCCTGGAATCTCGACGACGAACTCGCGCCGCGGTATGAAGGCGCCATCTCACGATTCGCCGACGCCTCCTGGTGGAATCGGATGGCCCGCATCCTGACTCGCCAGAAGCGGCAGATCGAGCTGCGCGGTCTGGCCGAGCGGATCGCCTCGACGTTCCGCGGCTCCGATATCTTCGCGCGCTCGTCGGAGGCGGACATCCGACTCGAGATTCCCGAGCAGCCGAAGGTAGGCGCGCGCACACGTCTGGTGCCTTGGGGTGACTATGTAGTGCTCAAGGCGCTTGAACGTTTCCCGCACTCGCCGGTAGTCCTCCATGCCGCCGAGGGGCGACTCATGACCGCGTCGGCCTGGGCCCGCTCCGGCGCGCGCGCCACCAACGCGCGGCAGAGCGCGGTTGTCGAGGATTCGTTGCTCGCCGAGCGCCGCTGGGCGATCTTCGCCGTCGATGCCGGTGTGCGCGAGGCGTTCTTCGCCGGTCTGATGAAAGGCAACGCGATCGAAGCGAAACTGACGGCCCTCGATCGCGCGCCCGTGCGCACGCCGGTGGATGATCTGGTTCTCGTCGAGGGTTACGCGCGTTTGTCGCAGTTCGAGAAGGCCGCGGAAGCCGCGTCGCGCCTTTCCGCCGCCTACCCTGGCGATGAAGCGGCGGCCCGGCAGGCCCTGCAGATCCATCGCTCCCTCGCCGGGCTCGACCTCGTGCATGAAGCGCCCGCGAAACTGGTCGTGGAGCGCGCCGTTCCTGCCCTCGTCGATCCACATCCGCTCATCACTGAACTGGGAGAGATGTACGAGGAAACGGGACGGCCCGAGAAGGCCCTCGAGACCTGGAAGGCGCTGCTCGCCCGCGACCCGGGTCAGGAAGAGCGAATCAAGGAAACCGCGGCCCTGTTGTGGGACTACGGCCATATGAAGGAGGCCCTCGACACCATCGAGACCGGTCGCCGGGCCCTCGCTCGTCCCCGCATGCTCGCTTTCGAAGCCGGCGTCCTGCGCGAAGAGGTTCGTGACATCGACGGGGCGATCCGCGAGTACCTCGAGGCCGTTCGCCCCGACGCCGACGCCTCCGACTGCTACTGCTCCGGTTTCGAGAACGATCAGCGCTCGCTCCGGCGTCTTGCTCAGTGGATGGGCCGCGATCGCGTCTTGAAGCGCGTGCTCGGGACCGTCGAGGCCCTCAAACCCGGGGTCGAGGCCGACGAGAAGACCCTGCTCGCGTTCTGGCCGCTTGGTTCGATTTCCACTCCCACCGCCGGGCTCGACTGGGATGCCGACGATTGGATCGATGGTCTTGATCAGCCGAACGACCGCTTGGGCCGCGAGGAGCGGGAGGCGAAGAGACAGGCCGCGCGGGGCAGTGAACACGCGGGAATCGCACGCGTGGCCGCGGCTCTCGTCGCTCGCGCCACCGTCATGACACCGAAAGCGTCCAGCGGCCGATTCCTCTCCGCCCTCGAGAGTTCGGCTTATTCCTACCCCTCCGAGTCCTTTGGGGCGAGCGATGCCCGAGGACGGTTCTTCACCAGCATCGTGGCGCGGCAGGCGGAGCTTGCTCCCACCGTCGAAGAGCGGCTGCGTCTCGAGATCGACCTCGCCCAGCGCCTGGCCAGCGCGGGTCGTCTGCCCGAGGCCGATGCGCTGTGGAACGCCCTCGGTGCAAGAGTCGATGGACTTCCCGAAAGCGCCACCAAGATCCAGGCGCTGGTGGCGCGAACTGCCTTCGTCGAGCGTACGCGTGGCTTCGACAAAGCACGCGCCTCGTGGGACGAACTCATCGCCCGCTATCCGTGGAGCCTGGGCGTCATCGAGGACCGAATCGACTTCCTGCGCCGCACCGGCCATGCCGATGAGGCGAGGCAGGGTCTTGAAGATGCCACCACCCGCGCCGCCGATGGACACCTCGTACCCTTGCTTACCCGGCTCATTTCCGATTCGCTCGCGGAGAAGGATCTTCCCCGGGCCTCGCGCTCACTCGATCGCCTTTTGAAGACCGCAGCGCTGAGTGACGCCGAGCGCCTGGGCGCGGTGTCCCTTCAGGCCCGCCTGCGTTTCCAGCAGGACCAAGGGTTCGCCGCGGTGAACTTCGCCGCTGCCGAGGCCGCGAACTTCAAGCCTGAACTTCGGGCCCAGGTCTTCGCCGAGGTGGCGCGCGCCGCCTCCATCGAGAAGGCCCACGGCGTCGCGGTGGCGGTGTGGATCGAAGCCCTCAACCGAAACACGAGGCGGGACTGGCTGAAGGAAGCCTCGCGAGCCGCGCGTCAGTCGGGCGAGCCTCAGGTTCTCGTCTCCTTCTTCGAGAAGCAGCAGCAGCGCTCTCCGCGAGATGTGCGCTGGGCGGTTTCGGTTCGCGAGCTGCGGGTGGCCACCGACGATCTTGCGGGCGGCATCGAAATGGCGCGCACCGCGGCCTCGATCCGACCCGAGCGGGAGAAGCTCTGGAACGAAGCGGTCGAGCTGATGGAGCGCGACCACCGCTACGTCGAAGCTGCCGACTTCCTCGAAGGCTGGAACGTGCAGCGGCCCGACGACGCGTATGTGGCGGGGCGTCGCAGCGAGCTTTACATCCGCGGCGGGGACCTCAAGAAGGCGGTGGCGGTGGAGCGTGCCGCCCTCGACGCTTTCGAGAGAACCGAACCGACCGCCGAAGATCTCGCGAACCGCGCGGCCGACGCGGCTCGGAGGCTGTGGCGTCAAGGCCAGCCGCAACTGGCCTGGCGATTCCTCGCTCCCGAGGGAACCCCTCAGGAGATCGAAGACTCGGCTCTCTCCTCTGAAGAGGCCTTCCAGCTGGCGCTCCTCAACAACGCCTTCATGCCCCTGCTCAGCCTCGACCTCGAGAACATCGAACGCCTGGGTGTGGGCGCCGACATTCTGGGTCAGCAGGGAAGGATCGAGCAGCGAGAGCAGGTTCTCGCCTGGCTGGTGTCGAGGTTGTTCCCGTCGGCAAGGCCCGATGAAGCCTTCCTCAACAAGTGGTGGTCGTTCATCGAACGATCGCGTCTCGAGGCCCCCCTGCGTTTCCGGATCGCCCAGCGTTTCGCGCGTCAAATTACCGGCCCCTGGACTCAGAACACGCCGGTCGACCTCCTGAACGACGCGGCGGCGCGTGTGCTGGTGAGCGTCGGCCGGGCCGACGGAAGCGGCAGCGCCATGAAAATCGCGGCTCCCGACTTCGATGCTTTGTGGGCCGCGAATCTCGTCCGTTTCGATTTCGCCGACGAACTCGCCGCTTTTCTCGCCCCGCGGTTCAACGCGCTCATCGCCACCGCTCGCGGACCCTCGGTGATCAACGCGGATAGCCGGCGCGAGCCCTGGACGCTCTGGCTCGACTCGGCGCCCGCGATCCAGACCTTCGCCCGCGGTCTGCGTGCTCAGCCGGAGCTTTCGGCCAGTCTCTCCGCGATGTTCGAGGACCGAAGGTTGTGGGACCGACTGTGGGCCATTGGCGCGCGCGGTTGGGAAGCCTCGCACCTGCTGCCCGCGTTGAATCCCGCGTCGCGCGTGGCCTGGTTGTCGTTCTGGGAACGGCCGGTCCTGACCGCGGCCAATCTCGAAGACCCCGTCCTTGTGGGGCGCCGCAACACCGTCAATGAGACGGCGCTTGGGCTCGGCAGGTTCCTGAGCGACGTCCCGAAAGCACCCGTGAAAAGCGACTTCGCGGAACGTCTCTTGGGCCCGAGTGTGCTGAGCGACATCCTCGGCGCGGATCCCAAGTTCACCTGGGCGATGTTCAAGCCGCGTGCCAGCGTCACCGGCGAGATCGTCGAGACAGGCGACGACCGCATCGCGGGCCGGGGTATCGATACCCTGCGTTTTCCAGGCGCTCTTTGGGGTGAACGCCCTGGCCTTGCCTGGTTCGCGCTGCAGGCCTACACCCGGTATCGGGCGAACGACGCCACCGCCATCGAAGTGGCCGCCGAATGGCCGGAGTCGGGCGGCGAAACCGAACGAGCCCTGCTGGCCGTGCGTCTGGCTCTCGCCTTGAAGGGGCCCGCGGAAGCGCTCGCGCAGATCGACCGTTTTGGCCTGCGCACGACCGACCCCGAACTGCTCCGGTTTCGCCTACGCCTTCTCATCGAGGCGGGACGGAAGCCCGACGCAATCGCTGTGTTCAAGAGCCGGCTCATTGCCGATCAGAAGCGCTTGAGCGAAGACACGCTCCGCACCTACGCTGGCCTCGCTGAGGATCTCGGTCTGCCTACGCCCCTTTCGCTCCTCGATCCTACGGTTCCCGTTCTGCCCGCCCTGCTCGCCTCGATCTATGACACCGCCGGAGCCGTGGAGGCGCGACGATTCCACACCGACGACCCGGTGGGACTACGGGCAGCACTCGCGGAGCGTTGGAGCGAGAAGACGGCCATCCTCAAAGCGCCCGAACTTCGTGCCTGGCTCAGCGAATTGTGGGCGACCGAATCGGCGCCCCTGCCGCACGCCGGGCTGGCTCGCCTTGGCGAATTCTGGCCGGCCGCGGCCGCTTGGGCCGAGACCGTACCCGCCAACGATCGGGTACGTGCCATCGCCGCCATCGATGCCCTTCCCAACACCGCCGGTCTTGACGCTCTTCCGGAAACCATGGGGAATCCTGGTGCACGCCGGATCCTCATGATCCGCGTGCGCCTTGCGCGCGGCGAAGACGACCTTGCCGTCCAGCTATTCCGCGCGACACTCGCCGTGAATCGCACCGCGGAGCCCCTGACCTTCCAGCCGATCGCTGCCACCGCGCTTGTGGACGAGGAAAACGCGCACGCCGAAGGTGATGTGGCGAGCGTTCGCACCGGCTGGGATGACTCCGGCCAGACCCAGTCAACCGACCCCGGACCCGCGACTTCGTGGTTACGCGCTCTCCGCGCGCCTTTCCTTTCCGCGCGCAAGGGAGATCTTGTGCAGGCCGACATGGTGGCGGCCCTTGACCAGTCGATCGAGGATCAACCCGAGGTCCTCGAGCTCTGGGGTCTACGACTCGAGATCACACCGACAAGTGAGCGAGCCGCGGTGGGCGAACGGTTGCGGCGCGCCTGGCGCCGAGGAGACGTCGCCGCGTACCAGCAGGCCGATGTGACCGCCCACCTGGTTCAGTACGCCCCGGAACTGGCCGGGCCCTGGATCGCGCAAGCGCGCGCCTTCTGGTCGGTTTTCGCTGAAGTGGAGAAACGGGCCGAGTGGCTGAAGGCTGTCGGCCAGAACCGCGAAGCCGCGCTGTACATGGCCGAGGCGCGCGGCAAAGTTCTGTTTGCCCGCGCGGAGGAAATTCGCGCCTTCGACTTCTGGCGGCGAAACATCGACGCGGGCGGCAGCGGACCCGACGCCTGGAAGCAGGCGCTGCGCTTCTGGCGCGAGAAGCCCGACACCATCGCCCGCTCGCTCGAGACGCGGCTTCTGGAGCATCCCTTCGACATTCTCTCCGCCCGCGCCGCCCTGCGTCGGCCTACCGCGCTGTCTCCCGCGGTCGCGATGCTGGCCCTTGGCGCCCTTCGCGATGTGGAGGATCTCGGCTTCATCGATGTGTCGAACGACGAGTCGTTCCTGCGTCTTCGCGCCGCTCGTTCTTTGCTCTCCACGCCACGCGCCGCGCGCGCCATGATTCCATACCTCTCCGCCGAGTCTCTCGCCACCGACCTCGAGCGCCGCAGCTTCAAGGCCGCGGATGTCGATGCCGCCCTCGCCGATCTGGCCCGGATCTTCGCCCTAAGCGATGATCGCCCGGCGCTCAAGCAGGCCCTCGACCTTCTCGCCGATCGAAAGTGGTCGGGCGCGCGCGCCCTCCGCGCCGAGTTGGCGTCGGCCATCGTCGAACCGCCGATGGTCTCCCACCGCGTCGTGGGCGGACGTTCGCTCCTGTATCGACCGCGCGACCTGACCTTCGGTATGGTGTCTCGAATCGTTGAAGCCGACCTCGCGCGCCGCGCCCCAAACCCCACTCCCCAGACACCGCAGGCGCAACGATGATCATGCACCCCCGCTTTCTTGTCGCTTCAGTCGCCCTCGCCGCGAATCTCGCGGCTGCGTCGCCCAGTTCGGCCCAGTCTCGGGCCGCCACTCCGCACGGTCTTCCTCTTCCCGCGGCGGCGATTCGTCTCTCCATCCCCGATGTGGCCGCGTTCGACGCCGCCCTCGGCGGGGGATTCAAGAAGGCGCTTTACGGGACAGTACCGGATGGCGACGGTGTGGCTCGCGGTTTCGGCCAGAGCCAGGTCGGGGCCAAGCTCGTCGACCAGTGGACGCGTTTCCGCGGTGAGACGGCTCTCTCCTTTCAAACCATCGTCGACCTGCAGGCGTCCTCCGTCGCCCTCGCCGTCCTGAACATCGGTCACATGGAGATGGTTCTCGTCATCGAGACACCACTCGCCGCGCTGCCCGACATCTTCGAAGCGGGCACGGAGCGCCTCGAGCAGGGGAAGACGTATCACCTCGTCCGCAGCGGCGCGGCCGACGAAGGCGCCGACGGCGAGACTCGTATGGGTCTGGCCTGGGCGCGCGACTCCGGGCTGCTCATCGTCACCTCCTCCGAACGCGGGATGAAGCTGGCGCTTGGCGCCATCCTCGCGGGCGCACGTTTCGCGCCCGAACTCGACGGCCTCGCGAGCCTGGAACTCGACCTGGACGCGCTTCGGGACGATCTCTACTTCAAGCGCGACTTCCTGTTCGGCTCGTTGCCCGCGGCGGGGGAATCCCGAGGCAAGGTGAGCGCGGCTCTGCGCATCGAGTCCGGCCAACTGGTGGAAGTGCGCGAGGGCGGCGTGGCCACGGGTCCGGCCCGAGGAGCGATCTTCGACGCGAAGGACGCGGCCGCGAGCGGCTGGATTGGAGACGCGTCCGAACTGCTCCTCGAACTGCGCCGCGGAGTCGCCGAGCCGGTTCCGGTTCCTTCGTCCCGTCCGCAGGTGACGGTGGCCCCGCTTCCCGCCTCGCGGGCCGCGGCGGCCGAGGACCGGTACGCCACGAGTATCGAAACCCCCGCGCTGGTTTCGGGCGGCCCGACCACCGAAGCGGCGGACCTCGATGTCTGGAACGCCCTTCTCGCATCTCGCCCGATCGAGGGCTTCGGCTACGTGGTGACCCGCTCGCGGGCGCGACTCTTCGCCATCCCCTGGCCGAAGGACAAGGACGCGGAACTCATATCCGTTCTTGTGGCGACGCTCACCCGGCGCGGCGGTCTGCTGACGCCCACCACTTCCAGCGGCGAGTACCTCATGGGCCCCGGCCTGCCCGCGCTCGCCTTCAAACGCGCAGGTGATTTCATCTGGCTTGGTCCATCTCTGTCGGACCTGCGCTCCGCCCCATCGATTACCTGGAGCAAAGAGATCGTCCGCTTCTCGAAACTGAATCTCGCCGCCGTTAGGGCTGACGGCGCACGCTGGGCCCGCGTCGAAGGGCCGCGCTCTTCGGATCGCGTGCGTCCGTTGTCCGACCGCGTGCTGGGCCTGCTCGGCTGGATGCCCTCGGTGCGCACTCTGGAAGTCGAACGCCGCGTGACCGCCGCAGGCTTCTCGGAACGAGTGGTCTTCGGGGCGGCCCCGCCGCCCGCAAGCCCCGCTCCCGCGGCCAAGTAAGGCGAAGGCCATGCGGAGCGCGTGGGCCCGAGTCGCCTTGTGGCTCCTCGCCGTCGCGGCCCTTCCCCTGCATGCGGATGACTTCGACGCCTGGCTGCTGAATCGTGGGCAGATCCGGATTGTGGGCCATCCCACGGAGGCCCGCTTGCGCGTGGGCTCGCTGCAGAAGCCCTTCCTGGCCCGCGCCTGGGCCGCTTCGCATCACGCCACACCCCCGCCGTCGTTCACCTGCACGCGTTCCTCGGGATGCTGGCGACCCGCCGGACATGGCACGCTCGATCTGCGCGGCGCGCTGCGCGAGTCGTGCAACACCTATTTCCGATTCCTGGCTCGAGAGACCGAGCCTTCAGCACTCGCGACTGCGTTCCGCGCCGCCGGTTTCGACTGGACAGGCGAGCTGACCGATGCCGAGGCCATCGGCCTGCCAGGATTCACACCGATGACCATCGCCCCCGATCGACTCCTCGCGAGTTACGTGGATCTGGTCCGCGCACCGTGGTCTGAGCGCGAGGACGTGCGCCTTGAGGTGCTCGCGGGCCTGAGAGACGCGGCGCAGGAGGGCACGGCTGCGGGTCTGGGTTTGTGGGGCTTCCTCGCTAAGACGGGCACCGTCCCCGCGCTCGACGGAACGCCCCTGCGGACCTCGGGCTTTGCTCTGGTCCTCGACGACGCGGGCTTCGCCTTCCTCGGCCTGCTCCGCAACGGGACGGGGCGCGAGGCCGCGACGCGCGCGGGCACAGCCATCGCGAAGCTGCGTCCCGGCACGGCGATCCGACCGCCCCAACGCGCGACCGCGTCCGGCGCGCGACCAACGGCCTCGCGGACGCAGCGCCCCAAGCGTGGCCTCGAGGATCCGATTGACGTTGTGATGCTGGACGAACTTCGCCCCCGCGAGGTCCGACTTGAAAACCTGACCGCGGGCCCGCTCGACTCCTCGCGCGGCTTCGTCGGTCCTGGAGGTGAAGTAACGGTCAAGGCCGGGGATCGGTTCTCCGCGGGACTCTGGAAGATCACCTCGGCGGCGCCGGCTTTCGAGCGGCGCTTGCGAGGGGCCCTCACCGTGGAGGGCGGAGAAGGCCCCATCCGACTGATCGCCCGGATGACCGCGCGTGATTACGCGAACGGAGTGCTCAAGGCGGAACTTGGCCCCTCTCCTCCGACTCTTCGCGCTCAACTCGCGGCCGCGACTTTGCGCTTCGTTCGTCGGGGTCCGCGTCATCCAAACGCCGACACTTGCGACTCGACCCACTGCGCGTGGTTTGTGGGCGAGGGGCCGGTGCCGCGTTGGATCCGGCCTGATGCGGCGGTCCATGAGAAGCAGGCCGCGGTCAGTCTGACCGACGCGGAGTGGGCCCAGGCGGTGGCGTCGGCACGAAACGAACCCCGAGGCGTCGACCAATGGACCGCGGACTGCGGCGGCGACCCGGTCTCGTCGCACTTTGTCTGGGGCGGCGGCGACCGCCGAGCGAGCGCTTGTCCGCGCCATCCTCGGGGCCGCAGCCGGGCTTGGAAACGCGCCTGGCCGGCCGCGAATGTTGCCGCGATGTTCGGAGCGGAGCCGCTGGCCATGGACGTGGTCACTGTGGACGGCCAGTGGTTCCTGCGCGTGAAGCTCAAGGGGAAAAGCGCGACCCTCGATTTCAACTATGACGATATCCATCGCCGCCTCGCCGCGCGTCTTGGCTGGGATGCCCTGCCCGCTCCTCCGTCACGGGTGACCCGCACCGCCGCGGGCTTCACCGCCGAGGGTGTGGGTTTCGGCCACCGAGTGGGCCTTTGTCTGGCCCCCTGATCCAAAGGGTCCCGCAACTTCCGCACGGTAGGATCCGAGGCCGTGACTCTCGATCCGCAGGCGGCGTACACCACTCGTCTCGAGGCGCGACGAGCGGAGCTTGCGCTTCTCGAGTTGAAGGATGGCCAACTCTCACTGGCCCGGGGAATCGTGGGCGTCATCGCCCTGCTCGCTCTTGTCGTCACCGCCACGAGGCCCGTGGCCGTGGTCGGCCTCGCTCTCGCCGCGATGGTCTTCGTCATCCTCGTCATCATCCACGAGAAGCTCGCCCGGCGTCTTTCCCGGGCCCGTCGCCGAGTGGCCTTCTACGAGGCCGCGCGGGCCCGCGCCGCCGGCGATTGGATCGGCCGGGGGGATCCCGGTGCTCGGTTTCTCGATCCCGCCCACCCAAACGCCATCGATCTGGACCTCTTCGGCCGCGGCTCCCTGTACGAACGTCTGTGCACGGCCCGCACCCACGCCGGCCAGGATCAACTCGCGGCCTGGCTGAAGCACCCGTCACCCATTCCCCAATTGCGGGAGCGGCAGCGGGCCATCGCGGAGATCGGATCGCGTCTCGACCTGCGCGAGGATCTGGCTGTGCTCGGGGCTGAGGCTCGCCGCGCCGTTGATTCCACTGCGCTCTTGAAGTGGGCCTCCGCTCCGCCGGTCGAAGTCCCGCAGGGACTTCGTCTCGCCGCTTTCGCATTCTCGACCGCCTCTTTTGTGACCCTTCTGGGCTGGGCGCTCGGTTTCTGGGAAGCCGTTCCGTTCCAGATCGCGGCTATCGGGGTTGGCATCTGCGTATGGCGGTCCCGCTCCTTCGCTTTCCAGGTGCTTTCCGACATCGGACGTCCCGTTCACGACCTCGAGACACTCACCGAGATCTTCGACCGCCTCGATGCCGAGCGATTCGAGTCGCCCCGGCTGACAGCCCTGCACGGAGCCCTCTCGGCAGAAGGTGCTTCCCCTTCGCGGCCCATTGCCAAGCTCGGTCGATGGCTGGAGATTCACGATTCCAAGGGCAACGTGTTCTTCGCGGTGTTGGCGTTCTTCCTGGTGTGGGACCTTCAGCTCGCGGCCGCGGTGGAAGGCTGGCGGCGGCGGTATGGCCAGGGGATCACGGTCTGGCTGCATGCCCTGGGCGAAATCGAGGCCCTGGTCAGTCTTGGCGGCTACGCGTTCGAGAATCCTGCCGATCCGTTTCCGACCTTCGAAGAGAACGGCCCGTGTTTTCACGGGGAAGGGATCGCGCATCCCCTGCTTCCGCTCGGTCGCGCGATAAGGAACGACGTGCGTCTCGACGGCGAGCGCCAGATGCTCGTCATCACCGGCTCCAACATGTCTGGCAAGAGCACGCTGATGCGTACGGTGGGAATCAACACCGTGCTTGCCCTGGCCGGCGCGCCGGTGCGCGCTTTGGCGCTGCGTCTTTCCCCCCTCGCGGTAGGGGCCTCCATAAGGATCCAGGACTCGCTTCAGGACGGCGAGTCCCGCTTTTACGCGGAGATCAAGCGCGTCCGTCAGGTTCTCGATATCGCTCGCGGAGACCTCCCTCTCCTGTTCCTTCTCGACGAAATGTTCGACGGCACCAACTCCGCCGAACGGCGGGTGGGGGCTGAGGCGGTCGTCCGCTCCCTCGTCGATCGCCGGGCTATCGGACTGGTCACCTCGCATGACCTCGCCCTGGCCGAGATCGCGGTGAGCCTGCACCCGCGCGCGCAGAACGTCCATTTCGAGGATCACCTTGAGGGCGAGCGCATGGCCTTCGACTACAAGATCAAGCCAGGACCGGTAGAGCGGGGAAACGCGCTCGGCCTCATGCGCGCGGTCGGCCTCGAAGTCTAGCGGGCTGGTTTATCGTCCGCGCCATGCACCCCAACCTGACCGTCGTCGATCATCCTCTCGTCAAGCACAAGCTCACGCTCATGCGGCGCAAGGAGACGAGCACCGCGCAGTTCCGCGCCCTCCTCTCCGAGATCGCACTGCTCCTCGGCTACGAGGCCATGCGTGATCTGAAACTCACGGAGGAAGTCATCCAGACTCCGCTGATGGAGATGAAGGCGCCCACGCTCGAGGGTAAGAAGCTGGTGTTGATCGCCATCATGCGCGCGGGCCAGGGGATCGTGGACGGCCTGCTCGAACTGGTGCCCTCGGCGCGGGTTGGCCATGTGGGCCTCTATCGCGATCCCACGACGCTCAACGCGATCGAGTATTACTTCAAGGTGCCCCAGCAGCTCGAGGACCGCGATGTCCTGGTCTGCGATCCGATGCTCGCCACCGGCAACTCGGCCATCGCCGCGCTCGACCGGTTGAAGCGGAACAAGCCGGGCTCGCTTCGTCTGGTCTGCCTGCTCGCCTGTCCCGAGGGCATAGCGAATCTGGCCGCCGCGCATCCCGACGTTCCCATCATCACCGCCGCCGTGGACGAGAAGCTCAACGACCACGGATACATCCTCCCAGGTCTGGGCGACGCCGGCGACCGGCTGTTTGGAACAAAGTAGGGGCGTGCCTCCTTTCTCCTATTTCAATCGCCTCTCCGCACCTGCGAAGAAGGTCTACCTTGCGAGCGACGCCGTGCGCGAGGTGGCGCTTCCCAACCCGGAGTTGCTTCACCCGCTGATTCCGATCCTGCGCGAGGCCTTGCTTCAGGATGACCATCGCGCGGTGGCCGCGGCCGCGGACGCTGTGGTTCTGGGCCTGACCCGACTCATGCGTGTGCCGGAGGTGTCGGTCGTGGTTCTGGCCGAGCGCCCACGACGGCGGGGAAGCGAGCTGCATGGGCTCTACACCGTGGCTCCAGGTCGCAAACCGCAGATCAAGGTTTGGATGAGAACCGCCGCTCTCGGCAAGGTGGTGGCCTTCAAGACATTCCTGCGCACGCTCCTTCACGAGGTCCTGCATCACCTCGACTACACCCACTACAAGTTGAGGGATTCGTTCCACACCGCCGGTTTCTATTCGCGCGAATCCAGCCTCATGCGCCAATTGACCGGCGAGGCCCCGGTTCGAAGAGCGGCGCCGAGCCAGGCCTGAGGACGTGTGGGGCGTTGAACCAGCGGCGCGGTCAGCCCCCTCCGTCTATCATGATTGCTGTGATCCTTACCCTCGCTCTGGCCGCTGCTTTCGTGGTCGAGGCGCAAGCCGCGCCCGCGGCCCGGGTGATGGCCGCGCCACCCGATGCTCAGACACTACTGACGCGTTTCGATGCTCGGAGCCGAACCATTCGCGATTTCACCGCGAAGTTCACTCAGACCTTCCGCTCGGGCGCCTTGGGTCGGGCCATCGTGGAAACCGGAACCTTGAAAGTGAAGCGCCCGTCGCGGATGCTGTTCGAGTACACGGCGCCCGAGAAGAAGACCTTCGTGGCCGACGGGGACAGTTACTACTTCTATGTCCCTCGCGACAAGCAGGTGATGGTCCAGAACCAGCGAGGCGATCGCCGTGCCACTGCGCGGATCCTGGCCGAGGGCCGGCTGCTCGATCACTTCGACTGCACGGGTGAGGAGAAGGATCCCCTCGGCCGCAAGCTGGTCCTGACCCCGAAGGTCGGAGAGAAGGACGCGAACGTGACTCGCGTGGCGGTGGTGCTCGACGCGGCGCTCCGCCTGCTCGCCCTGGAGATCCAGGACGCGGAAGGTTCTACCAGCCGCCTGGTCTTCGAAGGATTCAAAGAGAATGTGGGCCTCAAGGACGCGGAGTTCCGGTTCGATGTGCCCAAGGGCGTTGAGGTGATTTCATGATGAGACGTTCCAGATGGTTGGGCCTGAGCGCGATCGTCACCCTTTCCTTGGGCTGCGCCACGTCCACGGCTTTCCGGGCCGGCGAGAAGGCCGAGCGGCTCGGCGACTGGGACCGTGCCACTCTCGAGTATTCGAAGGCGCTCCGGGAGAAGCCCGAGTCCCTCGACGCCCGGCTTGCCCTGCAACGCGCCAAGCGGCGGTCCGCCGAGACTCACATCAGCCAGGGTCGACGCCTGGCCGCTCGCGGGCTTTATAAGGATGCCCTCGAGGAGTATCAACTCGCGCTCGACCTCGACGGCTCGCAACCCGCACTGATCGCCGAGATGGATGAGGTGCGCAAGAACCGCAACGCCGGCTTGATGCCGAAGTCGATGGCCGCGGTGAAGCTGTCGGCGCGCGAGCGGAGCCTTCCCGGCCTCGAGATCGAGCCTGCTCTCGACACACCGATGAGCTTCAAGTTCGAAGGCGCCGATGTGAAGGAGGCCTACAAGACGCTCGGCCTCGTGGTCGGTGTGAACTTCGTGTTCGAGTCGACGATGACCTCGAGCCCGGTCACCCTCGAACTCAAGAACGCGCCCTTCGAGCAGGCGCTCAAGGCCCTGTCGATGACCAGCCGCACTTTCGTCCGGGTGATCGATCCGAAGCTCATCCAGGTGATTCCCGACACTCCAGCCAAGCGCCGCGACTACGAGGACCAGATCGTGAAGACCTTCTACCTCTCGAGCGCGGATCTCAAGGAGGTGGTCGACGTCCTGCGCATCTCTCTGGGCGCGCGGCGCGTGGCCCCCCTCGCCAGCGGTAACGCGCTCACCATCAACGACACCCCGGAAAAAATCGCAGCGGCCGAACGCATCATCGAGGCCCTCGACAAGCGCCACGGCGAGGTGGTGGTGGAGGTGGAGATCCTTGAGGTGAACCGGCAGAAGCTCCTCGACTACGGCATCGAGATCAACTCGGTGAACGGGATCGGCCTGGCCAGCCAGATCGACCCGGGGGTTTTGGGCGGGGCCTTCCCGGACGTCTCGAAAGTGATCACCCTCGAAGGCAGCCAGCCCTACAAGAAGAGCAACATCATCGTCTCCGGTCTGCCCGGCATCATCTATCGCCTCCTGCGCACCGATGGTTCGTCGCGCCTGCTCGCCAATCCCCAGCTGCGGGTGACCGAGGGCCAGACCGCAACCGCGCGTTTTGGCGACCAGGTTCCCGTGCCTGTCACCACGTTTTCCGCTATCGCCACGGGCGGGGTGGCCCAGCAGCCCATCACCTCTTTCGAGTACAAGAATGTGGGCGTGAACATCGATATCAAGCCGCGTGTGCATCACGACGGCGACGTCACCCTCGAACTGAAGCTCGAGATCTCGTCGCTTGGCCCCGCCGGGTACAACGATCTCCCGACGTTCAGCAACCGCACCGTGAGTTCGGTTCTGCGCCTGCGCGACGGCGAAACCAGCGTTCTCGCCGGCCTCATCACCGACCGCGAGAGCACATCGCTTTCGGGACTTCCCGGGCTCGCCGACATCCCCCTGCTCGGGCGCCTCTTCGGCCGGAATCAAAAGGATGCGCTCGAAACCGACATCATCATGACCATCTCTCCGCGGATCCTCTTCAAACCCGAGTTGACCGAGAGCGATCTCAAGTCCTTCTCGGTCGGATCCGAGTCATCGCCCTTGCTCTTCGAGGTGCCGCCTGCGGCTCAACCGCCGTTGCCGCCCGCCCCGGTGCTTCTGCCCACCCCGATGCTCCGGCCCGAGCCCATCCGCCCGCCCGTGCCCATGCCCACCCCCACGCCCGAGCCGCAACGGTAGGCAAGATGCTGACTCGTCTCAAGACGATCATCGCGCTGATGCGCAACCCCAAGGTCTCGAGCTTCCCCAAGATCCTGGTGGGCGGCGCGATCGTCTACCTCCTGATGCCCTTCGACGCCATTCCAGATGTCGCTCCGGTGGTGGGGTGGCTCGACGACATCCTGTTTCTGATCGGCGCTCTGGGCATGCTCTTCGGGTCGGCGCCGAAGCCTGCCTCGCCTGAACCGCGGGGGCCGATCATTGACATCACCCCGGAACCGAAAGATCGTGAGTCCGGCCGCTAAAGCGGCTGTAGACTCCCGCTCGATCCCCATGCCCGGTCGCGTTGCCATCGTTGCCTCCTGCCGCACTCCGTTCGCCAAGTCCGGCGAAGTTTTCAAGGATCTTTCCGCTCTCGATCTCGCCAAGGTCGCGGTGCGCGAACTGATCGAACGCAGCGAGGTGGATCCGAAGCTCATCGGCAGCCTGGTGATGGGGCAAGTGGTGGCCTCGGTGAAGGCTCCCAATCTCGCGCGCGAGACCGGCCTCGGAGCCCTCCTGCCCAAGGGTGTCCCCGCCCACACCATCAATCGCGCCTGCGCCTCTTCGAACCAGGCCATCGCCGATGTGGCCTCCTCCATCCTCATGGGCCATATCGATGTGGGCATCGCGGGCGGAGCGGAGTCGCTGTCCTCCGTGCCGATCCTCCATTCCAAGGGCATGACCTCGGTCTTGATGTCGGCCTCCAAGGCCAGGGGCGTGGGCGCGCAGCTCGCGGTCTTCAGCCGCGTGCGCCCGAAAGACTTCATTCCCGAAACACCGGCCATCGCCGAGCCCTCCACCGGTCTCTCCATGGGTCAGTCGGCCGAACAGATGGCCAAGGACAACGGAATTTCCCGGGCCGAGCAGGATGAAATCGCTTTTCGTTCCCACCAAAACGCGGCGAAGGCGCGCGACGATGGACGCCTGGGCCTCGAGATCGCTCCGGTGCACGTGGGACCGAAGTACGCCACCACGGTGAGCGCCGACAATCTCATTCGCGCCGACACCTCACTCGAAGCCCTCGGGAAACTGAAGCCGGTGTTCGATCGTCGGTTCGGCTCGGTCACCGCGGGGAACGCCTCGCCCCTCACCGACGGCGCCGCGTCTGTCCTGCTCATGTCCGAAGAGCGCGCCAAGTCGTTGGGCTATACCCCGCTCGCCTACATCAAGTCGTGGGCGGTGGCCGCGGTCGATCCTGCGTGGCAGTTGCTGATGGGCCCCGCCCTTGCCATTCCCATGGCTCTCGACCGCGCCTCGCTCACCCTCGGCGACATGGACCTCATCGAGATGCACGAGGCCTTCGGGGCCCAGGTCGCCTCGAACATCCAGGCTCTCGAGAGCGACACCTTCGCCAAAGAGCGTCTCGGTCGGGCCTCCAAAGTCGGAGTGGTCGATCACTCGCGCCTCAATGTTTGCGGCAGTTCCATCGCCATCGGTCATCCCTTCGGGGCGACGGGCGCGCGCATCACCGGCACCCTCGGCCACGAGATGACCCGGCGGAACTGCAAGTTCGGACTGATCTCGGTTTGCGCTCAAGGCGGCATGGGCTTCGCGATGGTCCTCGAACGCTGAAGACAGTGTCTTCGCCGCTTCCCCTCAAAGGCGTCCGAGTTCTCGATCTCTCAAGGCACCTGCCCGGGCCCTACGTCACCGCCGCCCTCGCCGATCTCGGCGCCACCGTGATCAAGATCGAAGAACGGGAACTGGGCGATCCCACAAGGGTGATGGCGCCGGTGGTGGGAGACGGTTCGGATAGCGCGCTCCACGCATGGCTCAACCGCGGCAAGAAGAGCGTGGCCCTCGATCTCAAGACAAAAGAGGGCGCGGCCATTGTGAAGTCAATGGCGGCTTCGAGCGATGTCCTGGTCGAGAGTTTCCGCTCCGGGGTGATGCGAAGGCTCGGCCTCGACTATCCCCGGCTGCGTCGGATCGCGCCGAAGCTCGTTTACGTGAGCCTCTCCGGTTATGGCGCCACCGGCCCGCGCGCCCGTCGCGCCACACACGATCTGAACATCGCGGGAGAAGCGGGACTGCTCAGCGGCGGGGCTTCGGTGTCGCCGGGCCTCATCGCCGATACCGCGGCCGGGCTGCTCACTCTCGTGGCTATCCTCGCCAAACTGAAGGATCATGGGAAGAAGGGCTTCAAAGGCGGAGCGATCGATCTCTCGATCCTGGATGGCGCCCTCGCACTCATCTCGGCGCCCCTGGTGCGCACGTTGTCGGCCCCCGACCGCGAACACGACGAGTTGTGGGGTACCCACGCCTGTTACCGCATCTACGAATGCGCCGATGGCCTCAGCCTGACCGTGGGCGCTCTCGAGCCGCAGTTCTGGCAGGCGGTGTGCGAGGGTGTGGGACTCAAGGATCACGCGCGCAGCCAGTGGTCGCGCCGGAAGCAGCCGGAGATGTCGGCCGACTTCGAGCGGGTGTTCAAGACGAAGTCACGCGCGGACTGGCTGGATATCCTCGGTCCACTCGACGCGTGCGTCACCCCGGTGCAGACCATGACCGAGGTTCTGGCCGATCCGCAGATCCGCGCCCGGAAGGCCTTTGCGCCTCAGAAGACCGCGCGCGGTACATTTCTGTCCCCCACCTTTCTGCCTCAACTGACCAGCCGCAGCAGGCGTCGCGCCCCCAGGCACGGCGAGCACACACGAGACGTTCTTCTCTCTCTGGGGCTTTCGAAGGCGCGCATCGTACAGTTGCGCGACACAGGAGTGATTCAATGACCGGCATGCTCGCCACCCGTCGTCGCGAAGACGGCGTTCTTGTTGTCTCCCTCGATGTTCCCGGGGAGAAGCTCAACGTCTTGTCGCTTGGCCTGCTCGATGAATTCGAGGCGCTCTTCCAGACTATCGAGAAGGATGCCACCCTCAAGGGTGTCGTGATCACCAGTGGCAAACCCGAAGGGTTCATCGCCGGCGCCGACATCAAGCAGTTCGTGGCCGTCACTACCGTGGCCGAAGCGGTGGCTCTCGCCGGCAAGGGCCACGCCCTGCTGAACCGGATCGAGACTTCGAAGATCCCCTTTGTGGCCGCGATCAACGGCATCTGCCTGGGCGGGGGCACCGAACTCTCTCTGGCCTGCGCCGGACGCGTGGCCAGCGACGATCCCAAGACCGCCATCGGCCTGCCCGAAGTGCAGCTCGGTCTCCTTCCCGGCATGGGAGGCACTCAGCGCTTGCCACGGCTGGTGGGCCTTGCCCTGGGCCTCGACATGATCCTGAGCGCGCGCAACCTCAAGGCCGGGAAGGCGCTCCGCGCCGGGCTGGTCGACGAGGTGGTTCCCCGCTCGATCCTCGAAGACCGCGCCGCTGCACTCGCGCTTGCCATCGCGGGGGGCAAGATCCCGGAACGTCCCGGCATCAAGATGATGGAGAAGCTGGCCCGCCCCATCATCTTCTCGAAGGCCCGCTCCACCGTCATGGCCAAGACGGGCGGCCACTACCCGGCTCCGCTGCGCGCGATCGACGTGATCAAGGACGGCACCGCCACCTCTCTCGCCGCGGGTCTCGAACTCGAGAAGCAGGCCTTCGGTGAGTTGCTGGTGGGCGAGGTCTCCCGGGCACTGGTCAACGTCTTCTTCGCCACCCAGGACATCAAGAAGGCGGTGCCTCTGCCCGATCCGCCACCCGAAATCTCCAAGGTGTGCATCCTGGGCGCCGGACTCATGGGCGCGGGGATCGCGGGCATCGCCGCCGACTCCGGCATGCGGGCGCGCATGAAGGATCGCGATGATGCGAGCACCAGCCGCGGTCTCGGCTACGTTCGCTCCATCTGGGCCGAGCGGCGGAAGCGGGGAAGCCTCACCGCCCGTCAGCTGGAACAGAAGATGGACATGGTGTCGGTGACCACCGACTACTCCGGCTTCAAGCAGGCGGAGCTGGTGATCGAGGCGGTCTTCGAGGACCTGACCGTGAAGCGTCAGGTGCTCAAGGAAACCGAAGCCGCGACCTCCGACACCTGTGTCTTCGCCTCGAACACCTCCTCCCTGCCCATCACCGACATTGCCGCCAATGCCGCGCGCAAGGACCTGGTGCTTGGCATGCACTTCTTCTCGCCCGTGCACAAGATGCCCCTGCTCGAGATCATCGAGACGAAGGACACCTCCCGACGCGCCACCGAGGTTGCCGTGGCCTTCGGCCGTCGCATCGGCAAACACGTGATCGTGGTCGGCGATGGCCCCGGCTTCTTCACCACCCGAGCGCTCTCGCCCTACATGAACGAGGCCGCGCACCTGCTCGAGGAAGGTGTCGCCGTCGAAGCCATCGACAAGGCCATGAAGGACTTTGGTTTCCCGGTGGGCCCCATCACCCTGCTCGACGAAGTGGGGATCGATGTCGGAGCGAAGGTGCAGAAGATCCTGCACCACGCCTTCGGAGCGCGCATGGATCCGCCCTCTTCGATGGCGAAGCTCATCGCCGACGGCCGGCTTGGGCGCAAGAACGCCAAGGGCTTCTACAAGTACGTCGAGGGCTCCAAGTCGAAGGAAGTCGACGCCACGGTCTACGCCCTCATGCCAAGCGGTGCGGGCCAGAAATCGATGGACGCGAAAGTGATCCAGGAACGGCTGTTCCACGCCTTCCTGAACGAGTCCGCCTACTGCCTGCAGGAAGGCATTCTGCGCAAGCCCGTCGACGGCGACATCGGCGCCATCTTCGGTCTCGGCTTCCCGCCCTGGTGGGGCGGCCCCTTCCGCACCATCGACAAGCTCGGGGCGGGCAAGGTCCTTGAGACTCTGAAGCGCCTGCAGGGCCAGCACGGGGCGCGCTTCGATCCCGCGCCCATCCTCGCCGAGTACGCGGCGTCGGGACGAAAGTTCTATTGAACAGTCAGCCGCCCTCGACTGGCCTCGGCAGCGGCGCGGGTCGCCCGCCCAGGGCGAAGCCTGCCCCGCCCAAGTCTCTGGTCCACCCCGGACGTCTGCCCGGGCTCGTCCGCGTGCTCTCCAAATTCGGCGCCCCCTTTGGTAAACGTTTCACCCGCAACCATTTCGAGATCCTGCGCCTCGCCTACTCGGCCTACGCGGGTCTGAAGCGATCCGCTCCGCTGATCCGCGAGCGCGGCGTCAACATCTACACCCAGTGGACCGGCGACCCCGATGCCTTCGGAAGCGCCATCATGCTCGAGGCCATCCTACGAAAACTGGGGGCGCAGCAGGTCCACATCCTCACCGGCGCGCTGGGCCATCCCCAGAACGTGCAGATGGCGAGGGTGTGCGGCATCGAGTTCTTCCATCCGAACGAGGGCCGCATCGAAGGGGGGCTCGCCTGCATGGTCGACGCGTCTCCTCCCCTCGGGGCCCGCAACACCTCAGGGGTGAGGCCAGAGACGGACTTCTTCTTTGTGGCCGACCATCACACCGGACTCGAGGAGGTCGAGCGCCAGAGTCAGGAGAAGGGCGTGCGGTCCATCCGCCATGCCTTCGTCGGCCTCCCCGTGGGTTCCACCTCCGCGTTCATGGCCTCCATCGGCCTCGCCTTCGGAGTGTGGGACGACATCGGGGCCAAGGGTCGGGCCGCCGCCGCGCTCGGCATCTACACCGACACCACCGCACTCCTTCATGGGGCCACCGCGCTCGACTTCCGGATGTTCGAGAAACTCACCCGCGACGAGGAAACCCGCGACCTGCTTTCCGAACTCCGCGACTACCGCGTTCCCTCCGAGTGGTACATGTACAAGTCGATCTCCACGCAGTGGATGATGAGCCAGGGTGCCGTGAAGATCGCGCCTATCGGCCGCGTTCTCGACGCGCACCGCGACGTCATCGCCGAGATCGCGAGCGATCTCCTGCGCGTGGAAGGCACGTCGCTCGGCATCGCCGTGGCATGGACAGAGCGGGGGACCGAGGTCTCCGTTCGCGCCGATTCGCGGCTGCTCGGCTACGACAAAGACCGGATCATCCGAGTGGTCGAACATCTCCTCGAGAAGACCTTTCCCGGCCTCTCCGGCTTCAAGTACGAACGCCGCCCGCCCCACCGTGTGGAAGGCGGCGCGTGCACCCGGCACAACACCGCCGAGGATGACGCCTTCCATCTGACATTTCTCGACCAGCCCGTGGGTTACCCCGAACTCGATCATTGCCGCGGTTGCGCCCGCTCCCTGTTGAAGGCGCTCACCGAACTCAAGTTCCAGAACCCGGAAGAGATCCAGGGCCTGATTTGAGTTCCGTGGCCGAGCAGACGAAGCCGGCGGAGGCGCCGGTCGAGGAGGCCGGTCTGTGGCGGGTCATCCTCGCCGCCAGCGTGGGCACGCTTTTCGAGTGGTACGACTTCTATCTCTACGGGTCGCTCGCCATCTTCTTCGGCGACCTCTTCTTTCCTCCGGGCAACGACCGGGCGGCCCTGCTCGCGAGTCTCGCCACCTTCGGCGCGGGATTCGGGGTGCGCCCCCTCGGGGCCATCGTGTTCGGGCGGGTGGGTGACCTCGTCGGCCGCAAGTACACCTTCCTCGTCACCATGGTGACCATGGGTCTGTCGACGGCGCTCATCGGCTTCCTCCCCACCTATGCAAGCGTCGGCCTGCTCGCTCCCGTGCTCCTCGTGATCCTGCGTCTTCTCCAGGGTCTCGCGCTGGGTGGTGAATATGGCGGGGCCGCAACCTACGTGGCCGAACACGTGCCCGACCACAAACGCGGCTTCTACACGAGCTTCATCCAGACTACGGCCACCCTCGGGTTCTTCCTCTCGCTGGGCGTGATCGGGTGGTGCCGCACGGTGTTTTCAGTCGAGGAGTTCAGGGAGTTTGCCTGGCGCATCCCCTTCCTCGCCTCGTTCTTCCTGCTCGCGGTCTCTCTCTACATCCGGGTGAAGATGAGCGAGTCGCCGCTTTTCGCGCGACTCAAAAGCGAGGGCCGGACCTCGAAGAACCCGCTCGCTGAGAGTTTCCTTCACGCCAAGAATCGACGGCTTGTCATGATCGCGCTGTTCGGAGCCACCGCCGGTCAGGGTGTGGTCTGGTACACGGGACAGTTCTACGCCCTCACGTTCCTGCAGAAGCCGCTCAACCTGCACTGGACGCTCGCCTACACCATCGTCTCCACTGCCCTCGTTCTTGGCACCCCTTTCATCCTCTACTTCGGCTGGCTGTCCGATCGCATCGGACGCAAGCGGATCATGATGGCGGGGTGCGCTCTCGCCGCTCTCACCTATGTGCCGCTGTACGCCCTCATGCGTCGACTCGCGAACCCTGATCTGGTGGCCTCGGTGACCAGCCTCCCGAGCGCGTCGTTGATCGGTCTCGTGCTCATTGTCTTCATCCAGATGCTCTACGTGGCCATGGTCTATGGCCCCATCGCCGCGTTCCTCGTGGAGTTGTTCCCTACGTCGATCCGCTATACCTCGATGTCTCTGCCCTATCACCTCGGCAATGGCTGGTTCGGCGGCTTCCTGCCTTTGATCGCCACTGCCGCCACCACCTCGGCCTGGGCTGCTTCAACCTTCGGCGATGGCGCCATCTACACCGGCCTCATCTATCCCATCGTGATCTGCGTCCTCACCCTCATCGTGGGTGGCCTCTACATCCGCGAGACCAAGGACCACAAGATCGACACGCCGATTCACTGACCGCTATACGCGATTCACCGGGCCAGCAGGTTTCTCAACCTCTCGGAGACCAGGCGGCGTCCGGTGGAATCGAGGTGGGTGAAGTCGATGAATTCGTTTTCCGTGAGCGGACCGAGTTCCCGAGCTTCCACGAAGCGAACATCCGAACGCGAGCGTAGCCGCTCGAGGAGCGAGGCGTAGTGCGCCCGCACCTCCGGCCCGAGGGTGGTTTCGAAACCGGGGCGGGTGGGGAAGTCCACCACCACCAGCCGGTTGTGCGAGGCGGTTTCTCTTGCGATCAACCAGTCCAGGGCAAGGCTCTGGACGGAGGTGAAACGGGACAGATCATGGTCGGAGTCGACCCGGTTGATACGTTTCTCGAAGTAGGCCGCGGGTTGGCGGTCGGCGTCGCTGGTGCGACGAACGAAGGGGACGCTCGGCCCCTCCGGAATTCGGGGCCAGATTCCCTTCTGGTCCCGGTAAGCCTCGCGCAGGGCCTCGCGATGCCTCAGGGTCGGGGACAGGGTCTGGGCCAGGCCCGCCTCCAGAAGGCGCCAGTCGTCCGCCGTGACCTGCGACCACGCCCCCGACGCGGCCAGCGCGCGCACGGTCGAGGTGTCGATGAAACCGCTCTTCGGCGATTTCGACATCACGCCGGGGAAAAGAGCCACCACGAGCGTGCGCGGTCCCTTCCCCAGTTCTCTGGAAATGTGGAGCAGGTCGAGGGGCGCGCCGCCGCCGATTCCGAGATTGACGCAGGGACCCTGCCCCGGGGCGAGGACGTCGCAGTCGAGGCCCTCGCGGATCTGGCTGGACCCGAGGAGGATCAGCGGCGGTCCCTGGTCCGCTTCGATCAGACTGATGCGGGCCGCGACGCCCAGGGCGTCGGCGGTGGCGGTGCCGGGCTGAATCGCGAGCAGCCATCGCGCCACGCTCGGACTGTTCCAAACCCCTCGCTCGGCGGCCAGGAAGAGCCCGAGCCCCAGCAGGAGAGCGAGTGGCCTAGAACTGGAAATAGATGAAGGCATGGGAGTCGAAGCGGCCGAGCAGGATGAACAGGTACGTGAGGCCCGCGTAGAGAAGGCCGCGGATGGGCCAGGGGAGAGAGAGGAGCACGAGTTCCTTGCCCGAAACGTGCCGGGCCAGGTCGAGAGCCAGCAGAGGAACGATGGCGAGCAACGCGGGAGCGAGTTGAGCCCATGGCATGACCAGCCAACCCGTGGGGTCGATGAAGCGCCGGGTCATCATCAAGAGGGGCGAGTCCGGCGCGGCGCGGAAATAGATCCAGCCGAGACAGACGAAGTGAAAAGTGGTGACGATACGAAGCAGGTGAAGCGGCGTCGACCAGACCCGAGTCGTGATTTCAGAGGAGGCGCGGCCCAGACTCCGGAACCAGCGTTCGATGGCGAGGAGCACGCCCTGGTAGGCGCCCCACACCACATAGGTGATGGCCGCACCGTGCCAGAGCCCTCCGAGGACCATGGTGATCATCAAATTGCGATAGGTCTGCCCGGACGTTCCCCGATTCCCGCCGAGGGGGATGTAGAGATATTCGCGCAGCCAGGTCGACAGGCTGATGTGCCAGCGGCGCCAGAAATCGGTGATGGAGGACGCGAAGTACGGTGCGTTGAAGTTCTCCATCAAGGTGAAGCCCATCATCCGCGCCGCGCCACGCGCGATATCCGAATAGCCGGAAAAGTCCGCATAGATCTGGAAGGCGAAGGCCAGCGCCCCCACGTGAAGCACCCCCGGCCGGTAGCCGAGTTCCCGGGAGAACACGAGATCGGCGATGGGGGCCAGGTTGTCCGCGATCACCACTTTCTTGAACAGCCCCACCATGGCCAGGTGAAAGCCCTCGGAGACGTCGTTCCACGAGATGACCCGGGGCCGACCCATCTGGGGCAGCAGAACCTTGGCCTTCATGATGGGGCCCGCCACCATGTGGGGGAAGAAGGCCACGAAGAGAGCGAACTCGACGAAGCTTGCCGAGGGCTCGACGTCGCCGCGGTACACGTCGACGATGTAGCTCATGCTCTGGAACGTGTAGAACGAGATGCCCACGGGAAGGACGATCTCGAGCACGGGGAGGTTCGCCTGCAGGCCGATGCCCTCGAGCAGCGCGGCGAACGAACTCACGAAGAAGTTGAAGTACTTGAACGTGCCCAGGAACATCAGGTTCACGGTGACCGAGACCGCCACCCACTTCTTCGCTCCTTCGCGCGAGGCCTCCGAGGAGATGCGTCGGGCGAGCAGCCAGTCGACTCCGGTCGACAGCACGAGCAGGCCGACGAACCGGTAGTCCCAAAACGCGTAGAAGACGTAGCTCGCGCCAAGCAGCCACAGGTTCTGGGCCCTCATCCCCAGGAGTCGGTAGACCCCGTAGACGATGCCGAAAAACAGCCAGAAGTCGAGGGTGTTGAAGAGCATGAAAAAAGGGGAGAGAACTCTTCATTCTCTCCCCAGTCGCGTCCCTGAACGCCGTGGCGTCCGGCCGCGCGTTTACTTGACCGTGAAGGTCGTGGCCATCTTGGCGGTGCCCCACATCATGGCGAACTCACCGGCGTTGGCCTTGGCCTTCACCTCGATGGTGAACTGCTCCACCGACTGGGGCAGGGCGGAGGAGACGAGCGGCAGTTCGGCGGCCTTGGTCTTGGTCGTAGGGTCGGTGGCAATCACCGTCCAGTCGCCCTTGTCGTTCTTTACGGCGGTCAACACGTAGGAGCCCTTGGGCAGGGCCACTGCGCCGAAATGAAGATCGGCCTCCGTCTTCAAGGATGTGGGGGATCCCGCACCCATCCGCCAGGGGGTGCCGACCTTGGCCATGCCCAGCATGTCGCGGCCAGCCAGGACCGGGCGTCCGTATTCAACTACGACGGATTTGCCGGCGACGGTGGCTTTGGACTCGCCGCGCTGCTCCTGTGCGAGAGCGCCGGTTGCGGTGAGGGCGAAGGCAAGAGCCAGGGTGTGGGTGAACTTCATTCGTGGTTTTCTCCTTTTGAGAATCAAAGTGGGTCTTTTATTGTAGCTATACTGCCCGGACACCTCGAAGGCGGACCGGGCCAAGCCTCGTTCCCTTCACTGAGACGACCCTGCCGCTTCTGGAGACTTCATGGCCGCCAACATCTTTCAGACGAAATCGATCGAACAGCTCACGGGCGACATCGAGAAGGGCAAGGGACTCAAGCGAAGCCTGACCGCGCTCGACCTGACCCTGCTCGGGATCGGCGCCATCATCGGCACCGGCATCTTCGTCCTGACCGGAACCGCCGCGGCCAACCAGGCCGGCCCCGCCATCACCCTTTCCTACGTCCTGGCCGGCCTCGCCTGCGGCTTCGCGGCCCTGTGCTACGCCGAGTTCGCCTCGATGATTCCGGTGTCGGGCAGCGCCTACACCTACGCCTACGCCACCCTCGGCGAGGTCGTGGCCTGGATGATCGGCTGGGACCTCATCCTCGAATACGCGGTCGGCTCCATGACGGTGGCCATCGGCTGGAGCGGCTACTTCCAGCGCGTGCTCGCCAAGTTCGACATCATTCTGCCCACTTGGGCCCAGGCCGGGCCCGGCATCCTGCCCGGAGCGGTGATCAATCTCCCCGCCGTCATCATCGTCTTGCTCATGATGATCCTGCTCATCGTCGGGGTGCGTGAAAGCGCGCGCTTCAACGGGGTCATGGTCTTCATCAAGGTGCTGGCCGTCCTCATCTTCCTGGGCGTGGGCTTCTCCCACGTCGAGCCCACGAACTGGGAGCCCTACGCTCCCTACGGCTGGTCGGGTGTCATGGGCGCGGCCGCGGTTGTGTTCTTCGCCTACATCGGGTTCGACGCGGTCTCCACCACGGCCGAGGAGGCCAAAAACCCGCAGCGCGATCTGCCCATCGGCATCATCGCCTCCCTTTTGATCTGCACCGTTCTCTACATCGCGGTGGCCGCCGTCCTCTCCGGCATCATCCCTGTCACCGAGTACCGCAGCAACGAGTCGACGCTGCCCGGCCTGCCCATCCAGTCGCCGGAGAACATCACTCGGTTCCTGAACGCTCCGGTCGGCTTCGTCCTCGGCTCCCTCGGAGTTGGCTGGGCCGACGCACTGGTGGCCGCCGGAGCGGTGGCCGGCATCACCAGCGTCCTTCTGGTCATGCTCATGAGCCAGCCCCGCATCTTCTTCTCGATGAGCCGCGACCGTCTCCTGCCCCAGGGCATCTCTAAGATCCACCCCAAGTACGGCACGCCCTACATCACCACCGCCATCACCTGCATCGTTGTGGCCATCTTCGCGGGCTTCACCCGCATCGAAGTGGTGGGCGAGATGACCAGCATCGGCACGCTGTTCGCGTTCGTCGTGGTCTGCGCGGCGGTCATGGTCCTGCGCGTGAAGCGGCCTGATGTAAAGCGTCCGTTCACCGCGCCGGGCGGACAATTGACGCCGATTCTCGGCGTGCTCTCCTGCGCCTACCTGATGTTGTCCCTGGCTACTCTGACCTGGGTGCGCTTCCTGGTCTGGCTCAACATCGGCATGGTGATCTACTGGTTCTACAGCCGCACCCACTCGCCGCTTTACAACCCCGAGGCCGAGGCCAAGAAGGACGCTGCCGACCGCCGCGCCGACTTCCTGACCACCTGGGGCGGACTTGGCGTCTTCAATGGCGTGTGGATCACCCTGGTGGGCCTGATGACCGTGCTGGGCATCAACGGTGAGGCCACCGCCAAGTGGCACGAGGTCCACGTGAGCCCGGAGCAGGCGGCCATCGGCGGCTTCGTGGTTCTGGTGGTTTCCAGCATCCTCGTCTTCATGGGCCGCTCGAAGGCCAAGACCACGTAGGACGGCCTACTCGCGGTGGCGAGCCCGCGCTATGACTTGCTCGCCAGATGCTCCATGACCGAGATCGAGCAGATCTCCGCCATCTGTTCGAGGATGTTCTCCCCGTCCTCGATAGTGGCGGCGCCCGGATCGCCGAAGTAGGCATCCTCGCCGCCCGCCTCCTTGAACGTCTTCGCCCCGCTCTTCATCGAGGCCACGAGGCCGTCCATGGGGGGAATGCTGATGCGTTCGTGCTCACGCACGAGGGGGAGATTGAGGGCCATCATGGCCGAGGTTTCGAACGCGCCCGCGTGGTCGCCCTTGGCGAAGGCCGGTCCCATGTGCTGCGACCAGCGCTTGCGGGTGAGGTCGACAAAACAGGCGGAGACTCCCGCCTTCTTCGATTCCTCGACCACCTGCTTCAACACTTCGAGGTGGGCCGCATCGAGATGGGTGTTGACGAAGGCCACGGCGCGGAAGTTGCGCGTGGCGTTTTGCGCGACCTCCTTCAGGAAGTTGACCGCGGTGGCGCGCGACAGGGACAAGGTGCCGGGGAAATCAGCAGAGCGCTCGCACACGCTGTAGGAGATGTTCGGAAACACGATGGCGCGCACCCCGTGCCCCTTGAGCTTCCGTGCGGCTCGCTTCGCCGAGTCGATGGCGAGGTAGGTGGCCGTGGCCAAAGGCAGGTGGGGGCCGCGGGCCTCGGTGGCGCCGAGGGGGACCAGAGCCACGGCTTTCCGGTCTTCAGTGGCCTCTGCGACTTCGGGCCAGGTCATCTCGGCCAGTACGATGTTTTCCGCCATAACACTTGCACGCGCGCAGGGAAGGTGCCACCGGGCCACGCTTCGCGCGGTTCGTTCTCCTTATATTGCTCTAAGGTTTGTTGAGGACAGGGGAGGCGTTTTCCAGTGGCACGTTCGGCCGACACAGGGGAGAGCCGCCACCAGAGCGCCCTCCGACCATGCCACCGTTATACCCGACTCGTTGGACGCGCCACAAACGGGGATTTCAGTGTTCGGTGTCGTCCTTGGCCCCGGGGACCAGGGGAATGGGGGCCATCTCGGCTTCGATGCCCCGATTCGCCAGCCGTTCGAGCAGCTGGTTGAACCTGGTCTGATCGGGTGCAGGGGAGTCGCGCACCAGCGCGAGCGCTTCCTCGAGGTAGGCGACACTGCGGGCGAGTTGAGCCAGGGTTTCCGTGGGCAGCGGGGCCTCTGGATCGGCGGCGCTTGCGAACTTCTTCTCGTCGGCGAAGGTGCCGAGGACCTCGATCACCCGCGCGCAGAGAGAGTCGGCGGCTTCGTTCACCGCCTCGTGATGGAAGGCGGTTTGGGCCAGGGCCAGGGCGTCCTCGATCTCGTCGTCGCCCCAATCGTCGCGCAAGCGATCGAAATCACCCGGCCCCAGGGTCAGGCTCGTGCCCTGCTCGTCGGCGGCCGCCGCCACGTCGGTAATGAGTTCGATAAGGCGTCCCATAGCTAAACCAGGGGGTCCAGAAACGGACCCGGCCCCCCTGGAACCCCCTGGCCTGCACTTGGCAAGGCGTTACTGACGCTTTGTTCGCCTGAGTGAATCAGGCGAACAAAAGAATGAGTTGCCAAATTCCGGCCATTTCGCATCGCGTTGATTCTAGTCGTCATCACTTTCCGCCCGCGCCCTTGAGGTACTTGAGGAGTTCGGATTCGGTGGAGAGCACCAGCACCGACTTCTCGTCGATGGTCTTCTCGAGGGTTTCGAGCGACTTCAAGAAGGCGTAGAAATCGGCGTCGCGCTCGTAGGCGCGGGCGAATATCGAGGTGGCCTTGGCATCGGCGGCGCCCTTGAGGAGCTGGGCCTTCTTGTAGCCCTCGGATGAGGCGGCGAGCAGGTCGCGCTCTTTCTGACCGCGGATCTCCGCGGCCCGTCCCGCGCCCTCCGATCGGCTCTTCTCGGCGATCCGCTTCCGCTCCGAGATCATCCGCTCGAAAACCTTGGTCTGGACGCTCTCGACGTAGTTGATGCGCTTGAAGCGAACATCCACCAGTTCAACTCCGAACTGCGGAGTGATGGCGGCGGCCTTGGCCAGGATCACCGCAGCGATCTTCGACCTGCCGGTGACCACCTGGACGTCGACCTCGGTGCCTTCCTCGACGCCGCTCAGCTCCTCGGTGGCGTCGAAGGTGCGATTGGAAGAGCGCACCAGCTCGATCACGTCGAAAGAGGCCACGGCGTTCCTGGTCTCTCCGTCGACGATGTCATCCAGCCGGCTCTGCGCGCCGCGTTCATCCTGCACGGCCTGGTAGAAGCGGAGCGGATCGGAGATGCGCCAGCGGGCATAGGTCTCGATCCACAGATACTTCTTGTCGCGGGTGGGAATCTGGTTGGGATCGCCGTCGAACTCCAGCCAGCGCTTATCGAACCGGTTCACCACCTGGATGAAGGGGATCTTGAAATGCAGGCCCGGTGTATTCACGGCGTCGCCCGCCGGTTTGCCGAAAACGGTGAGAACGGCCTGTTCGGTTTCGCTCAGGGTGTAGACGCTCGAGAAGCCGAGGACCAGAAGGATGGCGACCCGGACCATGTTGTTGATGGTTTTCTGACTCACTGCTTCTTCTCCTTCGCGAGGCCGTCGAGTTGAAGCAGGGGAAGGATCCCCTTGGCTTGCTGGTCCACGATGATCTTGCTTCCGGACCGTTCGAGGACCCGAGCCAGGGTTTCGAGATACAGCCTGCGCCTCGTGACCTGGGGAGCCTTCCGGTACTCCTCGTAAACCGCCTCGAACCGCTTGCCGTCGCCTTCGGCCACGTTCACCCGTTCGAGGGAGTAGCCCTCGGCCGCGCGCACCTGCTGCTCGGCCTGGCCCTTGGCCTGGGGCACCGCGGAGTTGTAGTCGGCGAGCGCTTCGTTGATTGCGCGCTCCTTCTCCTGGATGGCCTGGTTCACCTCGTTGAAGGCCGGCTTCACCTCGTCGGGAGGATTGACGTCCTGGAGCACGAGTTGCTGGATCTCGATGCCATTCCCGTAGAGATCGCAGAGCTTCTGCAGTTCCTCGCGGGTTTGCAGGGCGATCGCCTCGCGTCCGATGGTGAGGACCTCATCCACGCTATGGTCGCCCACGACTTCGCGCATGGTGGATTCGGTCATGTCGCGGAAGGTATCGGTGACGTTGCGAAGGTGGAAGAGGTATTTGTAGGGGTCCTTGATCCGGTACTGGACGATCCACTCGACCACGGCGACATTGAGATCGCCGGTCAGCATCAAGGACTCCTTCTTAGACTCCTCGGTGGTCCGGAACTCCGAGTGCTGGCCCGCTGCGACGGTCTCGAAACCGAACTCCATCTTGAGCTGACGTTTGTCCGGAACGCGGATGATGCGCTCGATGCCGAAGGGCACGCGGAAGTGGGGCCCGGGGCCGGCTGTGCGCACATACCGGCCGAAGCGCTGTACCACCGCGACCTCGTCCGCGGCCACCTGGTAGAAGCCGGTGAAGAGGAAGAGAACCACGAGTCCGGCGATCACGTAGTTGCGGAACGCCCCGGTGCTTATCTTGGGCCCGGAGCCGCCGCCTCTCCCGTCGCCGCGGATCCGTTTCCCGAGGTCCGCCACCGCCTCCCAAAGGGGATCCAGGGGATCCTGCCGTCCATATTCAGCCATGGAGGCAGTATAGGGAGGGTGGCCGGTTTGCTAGGAGTCTGCCGCGCAGACTCCTAGCGGTCCGCGGCGGTCTCGCGCGGCAGGACCCTCAGGCGAGTGTAGGACTGAAGCACGGAGTTCGCCTCACCCAGATGCACGCGAAGGGTGTAGTCACCCGGTGGAATGTCTCCCGGAGTGAAGCCGAGGATGTACGACCTCCGGCCGTCACCTCCGTTCACGACCTTCTCCACAATGATGGCGCCGGGGGAGAGACTGTTGCCCTTGTCGTCGGAGAGCACGGAGCGGATGTCGACATCCACCGCGGGATCCTGAGCGGTGGTCGGGTCGAAGGCGATGAGCACCAGCTGCTCGCGACGGCCGGGCCTCACGCTCATGTCGGTGCGGGGCAGGAAGTGGGCCTCCCCCAGATTCAGTTCCACGGGAAGACCGGTCTGCTCTCCGCTGCGCAGCGCCACTTCCAGCCAGCCCTGACCGCGTTCCATGAACAGAGGGGGCAGCAGGAAACCCCGCGACGCCTGCCGCTCGGGAACCGTGACTTCGAAGAAACGAGTGGTCGACTCGCCGGACTGCGGCCGCTGGGCCAGGAACTTCAGTCGGTAGTCACCGGGAGGAATGTCGAAACGGCCCGCGAACGACAGCCCCTCGAAGTTGCCACTCTCGGAGCCGGTCCCGCCGGCCTTCTCCGCGTCGAGCCGGAGGAAGTGGGCGAAGTGTCCGGCCACATCTCCAGAAGCCGCGGTGGCGTAGCCGTACACTTCGAGCGGGCCTGCGGTGGCGCTGATGGAACTGCGCGGAATCTGCACCACGATGCCGAGGCTTTGCTTCTCGGCGTCGGTGGGAACGGGAAGGATGAGCACACGGAAAGGCACGGTGTCGATCTGCGGCGTGCCGTCGTCGCCCGCGACCAGAAGTTCGGCCGCTTCGAACTGGCGCTGCAGGGTGGGGGGCGGTGCGGCTTCGGCCAGGGCTGAGCGCTCGAAGAAGCCGGGGCGATGCGAGATGCGCATGCCCTTGGGCTTCATCTTCACCCGCAGTTTGCGGAAGCCTCCGTCGGCCTTCACGTCCCGAGGCTGGACTCCGAGCACGTAGTAGCGGCTGGTCATGTCCGCCATCTCGCGAAGAACGGGAAGGAGGTTGTTCGCGTCCTTGAAGAACCGTCCTCCTGTTTCCTCGGAAATGATTCCGAGGGAGTCACGACCGCCCGAATCTCTGGTGGCCATGCCCGTGGGGCCGGTCTGCAGGTATTCCTCTTTCTGGCCGATTCCCGCCACATCGATCGAGTGGACGACCGCGTCGGCGCGGGAGAGGCTTTGCAGCGAGTCCTGGACCATGCCGCGCATGCGCGCGTCCCCGTAACGAGAATCGCTGTCAACTTCCCAGATGCGTCCGGCCACGATGGCTTCGCTCGTTCGCGTCTGGTCCACCTTGTCCTGCCCGGCCAGCATCGAGCTGTTGAAGCCCGTGGAGAAGTACACCACCTGCTTGCGGCCGCTCACCCGACGCAGGGCGAGGCCGAGCTGATCGAACGACTCGAGCAGGGTCATGACTCGGGCGCGATACGACTGCTCCTCGGCGCTCCGCGCGCGGGTGGCGAGGGCGGCGATGACATCGTTGAGAAGGGCGGTTGGCGTGTCGCCCTGGTTGATGGAATCGCGCTCTGGCGTGAGATCGGTGGCCGAGAAATCGGCGGCGATGGCCAGAGGATCGGAAATTTTGGTGAGGCTCGCGGTGCCGAGGGTGTGGATCGCGTGTTCCACCACACGCCGGTCTTCGGTGAAGTTCGCGACCAGGCGGATGCCGCGAAGGAAATCGAAAGTGGCCACACCCACGAGATCGGATTCAGCCAGACCGTTCCGTACGAATTCCTTGGCTGCTCCGCGGGCCCGGGCCAGGCCGAAAGGATCCGTGAACGACTTGTCGAAGAGAAGGAGGAAGCGCCGGCGCGCGGCTGAGGTCTGCCTGATCTCCTCCTGCAGTTCGGGAGCGGTGGTGTCGATGAACCGGAACGACACCACGTCAACATCCTTGCCGTCCTGTTGAACGCTGAAGTCCTTGGCGGAGAGCCCCTGGACCGCGTGTCCTCCCTTGCCCGACACGAACACCGGGACCTGGACCAGGGCCACGTCCGTGCCGAAGACGAGCGGCTTCTTCTGGTCGTCCGCGTGAGTGGGGGAGAAGGTCGTGACGCCGAGCACCAAGCCGGCGATGAACGACCACGAACGGCTTGAGGAAGAGAGCATCACGTTAGCGCCTCCGAAATCAGTTGGCCCAATGGAACCACACTCGGTCGCTTCACGGCAACCAGAGGCGCGACGGCCGTGCGCCGAAACATAGAATCCGAGGTACTGTGGCCCAACCCCAAGACGACTCGTCTTCCGAGAAGACTCCCGCCGGAACCTTGAACAGGAAGGCGTCGCGCGGGAGGGCCGCGCAGATCGCATCGGTTCTCGTCATCGTCGCGGCGGCCGGTTTCTTCATGATGCGGCCGAAGAGCCTGCCCAGGGATCCCGGGCTCTCGGTGCTGCTCATCTCCATCGACACCCTGCGCGCGGATGCTCTTGGCGTCTACGGAAACCGCAAGGTTCAGACTCCGTGGATCGACCGCCTGGCCCGCGAGGGCGTCCGTTTCGAGCAGGCCCACGCGCACAATGTGGTCACTTTGCCCTCCCACGCCAACATCCTCTCCGGTCAGTATCCGCTCACCCACACCGTCCGTGACAATACCGGCTTTCGTTTTCCCGCCGATCAGGAGACCATCGCCACCCTGCTGAAGGCGCGCGGCTATGACACCGCCGCGTTCGTGAGCGCCTTCGTCCTCGACTCCCGCTTCGGACTCGACCGGGGCTTCGACCGCTACGACGATCAGACCGCCACCATCGAACAACAGTCACCCTTCGTGGTGCCGGACCGCAAGGGTACGGAGACGGTGGCGCGAGCCGTCCGCTGGATTGAGGAGCATCAGGACCGGCCCTTCTTCGCTTTCGTCCATCTCTACGATCCTCATTTTCCCTACCAGGCGGGCGAGCCTTTCGGGTCGAGGCACCAGGCGGATCCTTATTATGGTGAAGTCGAAGCGGTGGACGCGGCGCTCGAGCCGCTCCTGAGGCCGATCCTCGATGGTCCACGGGGGAAGAAGACGCTGGTGATCCTCACCTCAGATCACGGCGAGTCGCTTGGAGAACATGGCGAATCGACGCACGGGACCTTCGCCTACGAACCCACCCTCCACGTCCCCCTCATCTTCCGCCTTCCCGGCGTGGCCGGTGTCGAAGTGGAGGCGCCCGCGCGGCATATCGACATCCTTCCCTCCATACTCGACGCGCTCGGCATGAGCGCGGTCAAGGACCTCCCCGGGACAAGTCTGTGGCCGGTGGCTCTCGGTGGGCCGGTTGCGGAGGGCTTCACCTCGTACTTCGAGTCGCTCTCCACTTCGCTCAACCAGGGCTGGGCCCCCCTGCGGGGAGTGTTCGACGGCCGCCACAAGTACATCGATCTTCCCCTGCCCGAGATCTACGACCTGCCGGCCGATCCGAAGGAGGAGAGAAACCTCGTGGCCCACGAGCCGGAGATGCTGGACCGACTCCGCGCTTCGTTGGCGCGTGAGCGCGAACGTGATCGGGGCGTGAACCGCGGGGCCGAGGACGCGGTGACGCTCGAACGCCTTCGCGCTCTTGGTTACATCGCGGCATCGTCCCAGGCGGAGCAGAAGGATGTGTATGGGGAGGCCGACGATCCCAAGAATCTCATTGAGATCGATACGCGTAGTCGCGCGGTGCTCACCGCATTCATGAGCGGACGCATCGACGAGGCCATCGGCCTTGCCCGGGAGAACCTGCGCCAGCGGCCCGACATGGCGGGGGCCAGCCTGCAACTCGCGTATCTCGAACGCGCCCGCGGCAATCTCGCCGCCGCCATCATCGCCGCGCGCCGTGCGGTGGAATTGAAGCCTCTTGACGCGGAAGGGCTGGCCCTGCTCGGCGCGTACCTGACCGAGGCCGGGCGGGCCCGGGAGGCGGTGGCCCTGCTCGATCCTTATGTCAAAGGAGCGGCCCTCGACTACGACGTGGTGACGGCTCTCGGCCTGGCTCGAGCGGCCCTGGGCCAGACCGCGGAGGCGCGGGAGGCCTTCGAGATGGCGCGCGGTCTCGATCCCGGTAACGCCATGGGGTTCGTTAACCTCGGGACTCTCGCATTGATGACGGGAGACCGGGTGGGAGCGCGGACTGCCCTGACCCAGGCCCTCGATCTCGATCCGCGAACTGCCAAGGCCCACAACACGCTCGGAGTGATGGCGGCCCAGGAGGGGAGGCTCGACGAGGCCATCGTCCACTGGCGCACGGCCACCGATATCAATCCCCGCGACTACCAGACACTCTTCAACCTCGCCTCAGTCCTCGATCGCCTCGGCCGGCCCGCCGAGGCTGAGCCTTTCTTCCGGCAGTATCTCGAGGTCGCTCCCCCGGCCATTGAGGCTCGAGATATTGAACGCGTTCGCCAGCGCCTGGGCCTCAGTCCCGCCCGCTGATCATCCAATAAACAGGATCCGCAGGATTTCTTTTGGATGTAGCAGACGAGTTCTCGGTTCAACGATCCGTCGGGTCGGTTGCCACAAGAGACTGAGTTCCTTATAGTTGTGAGTAATGCGGGTCCAATTGGGCCCACTGGTATCGAGCTTGCTTTGTCGTAGAGCACGCCGTTCACAGTCCCCCATCGTCCAACAACCTTTACTTAGGAGTATCGAATGAAGAAAATCTTCACTCTCGGCCTCGCCATTCTTTTGATGGCAAGTGTCGGGGCTTTCGCCCAGACGGCCTCGGGCAACGTTTATGGCAAGGTCGTCGACCAGTCGGGCGCAGTTCTGCCCGGCGCTTCGGTCACGATCTCTGGCGAAGCGGGTTCGCGCAGCAGCGTCACCGGCGCTGACGGCACGTTCCGTTTCCTCAACCTCGATCCCAACGACTACACCGTCACGGTGAATCTGTCGGGCTTTGGCAGCGCCAACCGCAGGATCACGGTCCAGACCGGTCTCAGCGCGACCCTCGACATCGCGATGAAGGTCGGCGGACAGTCGGAAACGGTTGAAGTCACCGCCGAGTCTGCCCTCGTCGACGTGAAGAAGCGCGGCACCAGCGCCAACCTCACCAGTCAGGACCTCATCTCCGTCCCGAACTCCCGCGACCCCTGGGGCATCATGAACCAGGTCGCCGGCGCTCTGGTCGACCGCGTCAACATCGCGGGCAACGAGAACGGCCAGCAGGCCTCCGTGGCCGGCAAGGGTTCCTACGCGGGCGACCGCGTGTGGTCGCTCGACGGTCTGGTCATCACCGACATGGCCGCCACCGGCGCTTCCCCCACCTACTTCGACTTCGACGCCTTCCAGGAAATCAACGTTTCCACCGGCGGCGGCGACCTCACCATGCAGACCGGCGGTTTCGGCATGAACATGGTGACCAAGCGCGGCACCAACACGTTCCATGGCGGCGGCCGCTACCTCGTCACCGACTCCAAGTGGCAGTCCAGCAACCTCCCCGACTCCCTGAAGACCGACGCGCGCCTTCGTGGCGGCAAGGGCCATTGCGAAGCCGAGGGTGGCGCTTCCGCCTTCCGTGAGAACGGCGACAACATCGACTCCATCAAGGACTTCGGTTTCGACCTCGGTGGTCCGATCATCAAGGACAAGCTGTGGTTCTACGGCACCTACGGTAAGCAGGACATCAAGAACTGCCGCTTCTCGGGCACGTTCGACGACACCCTCCTTCCCTCCTACAACTTCAAGCTCAATTGGCAGGCCGCGTCCTCCACGATGGTTTCCGCGTTCTACTTCCTCGGCAGCAAGCAGAAGTTCGGCCGCGGCGTCGGCTTCGCCGTCACCGAAACCGACGACTTCCTCTGGAACCAGGACAACGCGTTCGAAGATGGCGGCCTTCCCGGCGGTCTCTGGAAGCTCGAAGTCAACCACACATTCTCGCCGAATTTCTTCATGTCGGCGAAGGGTGCTTACTATGACACGGGCTTTGGTCTCTTCGCCCGCGGCGGCGCGGACAAGACCTACACCATCGACTACGCGAGCAGCCAGGCCCTCGGGTCCTATCTCGACTACCTCGCGGTTCGCCCGCAGACCACGATCAACGTGGACGGCTCCTACTTTGCCTCCGGCATGGGCGGCAACCACGAGCTGAAGTTCGGCTTCGGCTATCGCGACTCAACGACCACCTCGCGGAGCAACTACAACGGAAACGAGTTGAACGGTACCTACTACGGACCCGGCACGGGTGGAGGCAGCAACTACGCCACCGCCACCCGCGACGTGAATGTCAAGTACAACGGCAAGTACTCCTCGATCTACCTCGGCGACGTGTTCACGAAGGATCGCTTCACATTCAACGTCGGCGTTCGTATCGACAAGCAGAGCGCGAAGAACCTCGCCTCCGAATCGCCGGGCAACAAGTCGTTCGCGACCCTGCTCCCCGCTCGCACCTACGACGGCAGCGACACCCTGATCGACTTCACGGACATCTCGCCTCGCCTCGGCTTCTCTTACGCCCTCGACGAGGCTCGCAAGACGGTGCTCCGCGGATCGTTCGCCCGCTACGGCGCTCAGCTCTCCTACGGGAACGTGACCACGGAAAACCCTCTGTCCAACGCGGGCATCGGGTATCCCTGGAACGATCTCAACGGAGACAAGTTCCCCCAGCCCAACGAAGTGAATACCGGCACGGTGCTCTTCTCGTACGGGATCAACCCGGCCAATCCGAGCGCGGCCGGCGGATCTCCCAACAAGATCGACACCGACCTCAAGAACCGCTACGACAACGAAGCGATCCTTGGCCTCGACCGTGAACTGGCCCCGAACTTCGCAGTGGGCGCCGCTATCACCTACCGCAAGACCTCGGGTTTCCAGGCGACTCCTCGTCTCTCCGCCCTGTGCCCGACCGGTACCAACTGCGCCACCATCCCGGCCAGTGCCTACACCGCGAACGCCATCCAGACCCGCACCGCGGGCGGCGAAACGTTCACGGCGCGCACCTTCTCGCCTCCTGCGGCTCTCATCTCTGCCGGTGGCGGCGGTCGCTATCGCACCAACCGTGATGGCTACTCCAACACGTTCAAGGGCTTCGAGTTGACCATGAACAAGCGGATGTCCAACCGGTGGGGCGCCCGCGTGGCGTTCTCGCTGAACGACTGGGTCGAGAACTTCGACGGCGCTCCCGTCGGCGCGAACGGCAACCCCTCGTCGACCGACACCGAACCCCTGAAGAACGGCGGACCCGTTTCCGTCCTCTCCGGCGGTTCCGGCAAGGCGGCGTTCTACTCGTCCTACGTGTGGCAGCTCTACACCAACTTCATCGTGCAGCTGCCCGGCGCGTTCGACCTCTCGGCCCAGATCTTCGGCCGTCAGGGCGGCACGTTCCCGGTCAACATCACGACCAGCGCAGGCAGCGATGGCGGGGCCACCCGAGCCCTTTCGGGCAACGTCGACGACAAGCGGTATGACAACCTCTGGAACCTCGACTTCCGTCTCGCGCGCAACACCAAGTTCAACAAGATCACGCTCACCCCGTCGATCGAGTTGTTCAACGCCCTCAACAACGATGTGGTCCTGAGCCGCGCCCGCAACGCGGGTTCCGCGGCCACCTTCAACCGCATCGAAGAGCTGATCAGCCCGCGCATCCTCCGCATGGGCGTTCGCCTCTCGTTCTAGGGTAACGCTGATGGGCCGGGCCCTTTCAAGGGGCTCGGCCTCATCAAAGCCCCGGTGGCCGAAAGGCCCCGGGGCTTTTTCTTTACCTAGAGTGGATACTGATAACGTCCCCCATGCCAAGGCTCCTTCGCCTCGTGGCGCCGCTCAGCGCCCTAGCACTTCTCCATTGCCGGGAAGCGCCCCCGGTGCCTCCGCGACACCTCGTCCTCGTGACGATCGACACGCTTCGCGCCGACCGTCTCGGAGCCTACGGAAACAAGTCGGTGGAAACGCCCCATCTCGACGCGCTCGCTCGAGACGGAGCCCGCGCTCTAGACGCCAGCGTGCCGGCTCCTCTGACCCGGCCGTCCCACATCTCTCTTCTCTCCGGTCTCTATCCCGCCGAGCATGGCATTCGCGACAACATTTCCAAACCGCTCCGCGAGGACGTCCCCACGCTTGCTGAGAGGTTGAAATCCGAGGGGTTTGCGACCGCGGCTTTCGTGTCGTCCGTGGTGCTCTCGAAGCAATCCGGGTTGGGCCGAGGTTTCGACACATACTCGGATCATTTTGACCTTGGCGCCGGCGACGGCGACGCGCGTCCTTTGGACATGATCCAGCGACGCGGAGACCTCCCGACCGGCGAAGCCATCGCGTGGCTCGAGACCAAACGCGATTCGCGAAAGTTCGTCTGGCTTCATCTCTACGATCCCCACGCCCCCTACGAACCGCCCGAACCCTACGCCTCACGCTACGCTGATCGCCCCTATGACGGAGAAGTGTCCTGGTCCGACGAGCTGGTCGGCCGGCTGGACGAAGCACTTTCCCGTCTGGGGATCCGCGACGAAACGCTTCTGGTCGTCACGTCCGACCACGGGGAAGCGCTTTGGGAACACGGGGAGGAAACCCACGGCTACTTTGTGTACGAGTCGAGCCTCGCGGTTCCGTTGCTCCTCCGTGGTCCGGGGATCGTGCCCGGCCTGGAACTGCGCACGACCACCCGGAGCGTCGATCTGGCGCCTACCGTTCTCGACCTTCTGGGCGTCTCTTTAGGGGCGAGAGCGCCCATGAGCGGTCGCAGCCTCGCTTCCACGTTGCGCGGTGGTCCGGAGCCTTCACCGGTGGAGACGTACGCCGAGTCCCTCACTCCGCTCCTCCACTATGGCTGGAGTGACTTGCGCACTCTTCGCGATGGACGTTTCAAGTACATTCTCGCGCCGCGTCCCGAGCTTTACGACTTGAAGGTCGACCCGGGCGAGACCCGAAATCTCATCGATTCCTCGAAAGCCCAGGCGGCCGCACTTCATGGTGCTTTGGCCAAGCGTCTCACCGCTGAGAAGGCGGCGTCTGAATCCATTTCGGCCGCTGCGGAGGTTCCGCCGGAGATGCTCGAGCAACTCGGCGCCCTTGGTTACATCGGTGCTGGAGGTGCCGGACTCACCGCAAAGACCGGCGTCGACCCAAAGGACAAGCTGGACGACTATTTGAAGATCAATGCCCTGATGCGCGAGGGACTGACTCTTCTTCGGGAGAAGGACCCCAAAGGCGCCGCCGCCAGATTTCAGAGTCTCCTCGCCCGCGGGACCGACAGCTTCGAAGTGCGCTACTACCTGGCTCAGGCCTTCTTCGACCAAAGGCGGCCGCGCGAGGCGGCTCCTCATTTTGAGGCCGCCATCGCGCGTCTGTCCTTCTTCGGAAGGGCCTACGTCAGTCTCGCCATCTGTTACACCGCTTTGGGCGATCCTGGCCGAGCTCTCGAAACGCTCAAGAAAGGCCGGGCCGCGCTCCCCAAGAGTCCACAGATCCTGGAGGCCCAAGCCACCTTGTTTCGCGACCTCGGGCGGCCGCAGGAGGCGATCGTGGCCTACGAGGCGGCCCTGCCCCTCGCCCCCAGGAATGCGCTGCTCCGCGCGAAACTCGCTGAGATGTATCGCAATGCCCGTGATCCGGAGAAAGCGATTCGGCTTCTTCGGGAGGCGGTCGAGATCAACCCTGAGCCCGCCGGCTTCTGGAACTCCCTCGGCATGGCTCTGGGGGCGAACGATCAAGCGCCTCAGGCCGAAGCGGCCTTTCGCGAGGCCGTGAAGCGTGATCCCCGTAGCGCTCAATACGCCTACAACCTGGGGCTGACCCTCCTGCGCCTCGAAAAGCGCGGCGAGGCAGTGTCTTTGTTCGGCCGGGCTCTGGAGCTTGACTCCGGTTTCGCGCCCGCGCGGTCCAGGCTGGCCGAACTCCGCCAAAGACCGTAAGCTCTTGGCGGACATCGGCCGCTGATATCGTCGAGTGCTCCCAGATGCTGGCCACCGTTCTCCTTCTCGCTCTTCAAGCCGCGCCGACGGACATCATCCTCGTTACCATCGACACGCTCCGGGCCGACCGTGTTGGCACTTATGGCTCGAAGGCGGGGGCCACGAAAACGATGGACGCCCTGGCCGCTCGCGGCGTGGTAGTTGAAGAGGCGGTGGTTCAGGCCCCTCAGACCCGACCCTCCCATGCGAGCCTCCTCACCGGGCTCCTTCCTTTTCAACACGGCCTCCGCGACAACGCCTCTCCGCCCCTCGCGAAGTCCGTCCCCACCCTCGCGACCACGCTGAAGGCGAAGGGCTACGCAACCGCGGCCTTCATCGCGGCCTATCCGGTTTCGCGTTCGTCCGGCCTGGATTCCGGGTTTGAGGTGTTTGGCGACCCGTTCGGCGGCGATGCCGACTTTCTGGCTGGGTCCGGCGACCGTAACGAACGGCCGGCGCGCGAAGTGATCGACGAAGCCCTTGCATGGCTCACGCGCCCGTCGACCAAACCGCGCTTTGTTTGGATTCACCTGTTCGAGCCGCACTTTCCTTACGAACCCCCGCCGCCCTTCGACCGAACGTTCGCGACCGCGCCCTATGACGGGGAAGTGGCGGCGGCCGACGCCCAGCTCGGTCGATTCCTCGACCGTTTCCCACCATCCGACTCAAGACTTGTTGTCGTTACTTCAGACCACGGCGAGGGGTTGGGCGATCATGGCGAAGACGAGCATCATCTTTTCGTCTACGACTCCACACTGAGGGTGCCGCTGATTCTTGCCGGAGGAGGACTGCGAGCAGGCCTCAGGGTGCGCGGGCAGTTCCGCAGCATCGATCTCATGCCCACAGTGCTCGAACTCGCCGGGGTGGCGAGGCCCGCGGTGACAGGGGTGTCGCGGGCCGCGAATCTGCGCACGGGTGCGAGCATCCCGGACAACGAGTCGTATGCGGAGTCCCTTTATGGTGCGATCCATTTTGGCTACGCGCCCGTTCGCGCGTTGCGCGTGGAAGGTTTCAAGTACATCGACACGCCGAAGGCCGAGTTGTATCGGGTGGCCAGCGATTCGGAGGAAGGCGTCAACCTGGCTGGCACGCGCGCCCCGCTGGCCGGCGCCCTCCGGCGTCGACTGCGTGAGTTGCACGGAGAGGACGCGGGAAGCGCCGCGACCACCGCCACTCTGGACCCCGCGGCCATCGAGAGACTGGCCGCCCTCGGGTATGTCGGTGGGACGGCGGCGCCGCCACGCGTGGCCGGAAGCGCACTGCCCGATCCCAAGGACCGGGTGGACCACTATCACCGCTACGCCCGCGCCGTGAACGCCGCCCTTCTCGCTCGCCGCCGCGGCGACCCGCCCGCGGTGGTGGCGGCTCTCCAGCCCGTGGCCCGCGAATTCGCCTCCCACTACAGCGTGGTCTCCTTCATGGGAGAGGCCCTGCTCGAGATGCGTCGTTTTACGGAGGCCCTGCCCTATCTCACCCGCGCCCGCGATCTTTCGCCGAAGGCGGGTCCGGTGTGGGGACGCCTGGCCGAGGCCTTCGCCGGTGCGGGCCGCGCGGCCGAGGCTTCAGGCGCGGTGGACCAGGGCCTCAAGGTCTCGCCCCGCTCCACCGACCTGATCCGCCTTCGCGTCGCCTCTCTCATGCGCTCCGGCAAAACGGCTGAGGCCGCCGCTTTCCTCGATCAGGCCATCCGCGCGAACCCCCGCGATGGACTGCTACACGCGGAGCTTGCCAGCCTGCGCCGCAATTCAGGGGACCTCGCCGCCGCCGATGCGGCCAGCGCGCGCGCGGTGGAGTTGTCGCCATCGAAGGGTGACGCCTGGGTCTCCCGGGGGCTGGTACTGGGCGCGCTTGATCGCACCGCTGACGCGGTGGCCGCCTTCGCAAGAGCCCGGGGCCTTGAGGCGTCGAATGCCGATGCCTGGTTCTACGCCGCGGTCCTTGAGCTTCGTGGGGGCAACAACGCGGCTGCGCTCGAGTTGCTCCTTCGCGCCGAGGCTCTCGATCCGTCCCGTCCGGGCCTGCGCGAGGTTCGAGCGGCCGCCCAGTCAGGACGCCCCGCTGCGTCCGCGGTCGCCACTCCGCGGGCGGGCGCCGTGCCGTTGCGTCTGATCCGGGTGCGAACACGGGCGTCGGCCGAGGAGGCGTTGCGGCGCGTGAATTCAGGTGAAGACTTTGCCCTGGTCGCCAGCGCGTTGTCTCTCGACGCAAGTGCCGCCAAAGGCGGCGACCTGGGGTTCGTCGTGGTGGGCGACCTCGGCGAGCCGCTTCGATCGGCAGTGGCGGCTCTCGGTCGGGGCCAGGTATCGGGTGTTCTCGAGACAGCCCGAGGTTTTGTGCTGGTGAAACGCGAACCCTGAACGTTGACGGGCCGCCAAGCGAAGGCCGGATTCCTGAGTGGCTCCGCTGCGCGGACCCACTCGAGAGCAAAGTCGCTGCGCTCGTTTGTCACTCCGGCCGGAGCGATCGGGGGTTTGGGGGGCGAAGCACGGCGTTGTGTTGCGGACTGCGGCCCCCCGCCTCTAAAGGAAACTTCCGTCGCCCTTGCCGATGAGGACGGATACTGTGTCGCCGCCGATGTTCGTGACCACAAGGTCAACGCGCCCGTCGGCGTTGACGTCCGCGGCGATCAGGCCTGCTGGCTGGGAGCCCACCGCGAAGCGGGTTTCACCCGAGAAGCCACCGAGTCCGTCGCCCTTGAGCACTGACACTGAGTTCGAGCCCTGGTTGGAAACCGCGAGATCGAGGATGGAGTCGCCATTGAAGTCGGCGGCGACCACCGTGCGCGGTTGGCCGCCCACCGTGAGTCCGAGACCTGTGGTGAAGGCGCCCGAACCGTCGCCGGTGAGGATGCGCAGAGTGGCCGCTCCGCTAACCGCCACAACAATGTCCATGCGGCCATCGCGATTGAAGTCGCCGAGGGCCAGGCCGAGGGGGCGTATTCCCACGGCGATCCGGGTCTTCGCGGCCAATCCGCCCGATCCGTCGCCGATTAGGATGGAGACGTCGTCGTCCTGGGCATTCACAGAGGCGATGTCGGTGAGGCCGTCGCCGTTCAGGTCGCCCGCGGCCAGCGCGAAGGCCGATCCGCCCACCGCCGCACTGCCGGCGCTGCGGAAGCCGCCGCCGGTATTGATGTAGACCTTGGCCTGATCGGTTCCCTCATCCACCACCACCAGGTCGGCAAGAGCGTCGGTGTTGAGGCGGGCAGCCACGAGGGCGCGAGGCTGGGTGAGTCCGCTGATCGCCGAAGAGGCGATCCCGAAGCCGCCATTCCCATCGCCTTTGAGCAGCGAAACCACGCCCGACCCGAAGTTTGCGAGTGTGACGTCGAGCAGACCATCGCCGTCGAAGTCCGCCAGCGCCGCGGCCGCAGGCTGTGTGCCGCCGGCCGCGAACTGCGCGGCGGCGAGGAAGCCCGCCGGACTCTGGTAGCGGAGGATCGAGACATTTGCGGAGTTGTAGTTCGCCACCGCGACATCCGGCGTTCCGTTGCGGTCGACGTCTCCGGCCTGGATGGCGATGGGCTGTGAGCCGACCCTGTAGGCGGCGCTTGTAGCGAAACTGCCCGAACCCGCGTTTAGAAGGATGGAAACGTCGGAGGCTCCGAGGCTGGTGGAGATGAGGTCGAGACCGGTATCGCCGTTGATGTCGACAGCGCTCAGGGTTTGGGTTGAGGCTCTTCCCGCAATGGCGGCTCCGGTGGAAAAACCGCCCCGGGCATCGCCAAGCGCCACCGTGATGTCACCCGAGCCGAAGTTCGCGGTGGCCACATCGCGCGCACCATCGAGATTCAGGTCCGCTGCGACGATGGCCGAAGGCTCGGTTCCGACCTTGAGCAGGGTGACCGAGCTGAAGTTGGAGGTGGCGGTCTGAAGGAGCAGAGTGACGCTGTTGGAAAGACGGTTGGCGATCACGATGTCGGTGCGGGCATCGGAGTTGAAGTCCGCGAAAGCCGCGGCCGAAGGGCCCTCGCCCACCGTCACCTGCAGGGCCGCGCCCAGCGCCGCGGGTCCGTTCACATACACGTAGACGCGGCCGCCGTTTCGGCTGCCGGCCACTAGGTCGGTCCGGGAGTTGCCGTCGAGATCGAAGGCGGCCAGGAAGGAGAGGTCGGCCGGTCCCGAAACGAGGCTGTCGGAGACAAAGCCGTAGTTACCGTCGCCGTGGAAGATCTCGATGGCGGTGGACCCCGCGGTGGCGATGGCGAGATCGGGGATGGCGTCACCGTCCCAGGTGCCCACGGCGAGCGCGATTGGCGTGCCCGAGCCTCCGATGGAAATGGTCCGCGCGGTGGTGAAGGTAGTGGCGTTGCCCGCGAGCAGAGTGACCGTCCGTGAGCCGGCGTTGAGCACGGCCAGGTCGGTGGTGCCGTCGAGGTTCAGATCGGCGGCGATCAGGGCGATGGGGGATGCGCCCACGGTGAAGTCGACGGTCTGACTGAAGGTGGTGCTGCCGTCCCCGATCAGGACCGAGACGCGGTTCGACGCCGAGTCGGCCACCGCGAGGTCGATCTTGCCGTCCTTGTTCCAGTCTCCCGTCGCCACCTCCACCGGCTGGCTGGGCGCAGCGATGTGCGCGGAGGGAACGGCCTGAACGCTGACCCGGGTGAACGAAGCACCCTGCGTCCCGCCCTCCGTGGATGCGGCCAGAATCAAGCCCAGGCCCAGGGCCAGGGAGGACGGGAGGGTTCGGGTCATTGCAGGTTCACTGTAGCGGTGATGGTTCCCGTGGCTCCGGCGTCCGTCGCCACGGTGAACGCGAGTGTGATCACCGCTTCTCGGCCGCCGTTGGGAAGGGTGTAGAAGAAGGTGAAGGGGATGGCCATGTTCCCGTTGACGTCGATCCGGTTACCCGGAGCGCGCACGTCGAAGCGGAACGCCTCGTCAGTTCCCGTGACCGGGGTGATCACGATGCCTCCGGAAGACTGCTGGAGATCGGCGGCGATGGCCTGCAGAGTGATCGGAGAGGGATTGGTGGTAACCACCGTGGCAACGAACGAGGCGGCGTAGGTGTAGGCCGGGTTGGTGGAGGCGATCACCGTGACCGGGTTCGGACTCGCGGTGGCGGTGACCGTGGCGCTGTCCGTGGTCTCGGTAGTCTCGGTGGGGGTGGTTGGGGTGTCTTCGCCGCACGCGCTGGTGAAAAGGATCAGTGCGGGCAGGGCCCAGACAAGGCGGTTTCGTGACGAAATCATTTGGGTGGTTCTACTCCAGATAGGGGGACGCTACTTCTAGCGCGAACTCCTTAAGCGCGGCTAAAGTCCCCTCTTCGATGAGGATACCCCGAAGGACTGGGAAGCCCCGAAACCCCGGCAGGGGACGTCAATCGGACTCGATGATGCGCAGAGTGCGCATGGCCTGCATGGAAATGCGGGCGGCCACCTTCGAAGCGATTTCGGAGAAAGCGATGGCCGCGGGAGCGTCGGGCGCCGCCACCACCACCGGTGTTCCCTCGTCGCCGCCGCTGCGCACGCGGGTGTCGATGGGCACGTCTCCGAGCAGTGTGATCTTCAGCTCTTTGGCCAGAGTGGCTCCGCCTCCGGCGCCAAAGATTTCGGTGCGTTCCGAGCAATGGGGACAGGCGAAGTAGCTCATGTTTTCGACCACGCCCAGGATCGGGATGTTGAGTTTCTGGAACATCGAAACGGCCTTGCGCACATCGGAAACCGACACGCCCTGCGGTGTGGTGACCACTACTGCTCCCGCCACTCCGACACTTTGGGCGAGGGAGATGGCCACGTCGCCCGTGCCCGGAGGCAGGTCGACGAGAAGGTAGTCGAGTTCGCCCCACGCCACATCGCGCATGAACTGCTGGACCGCGCTGTGGAGCATGGGGCCGCGCCAGATCACCGCTTGGTCTTTGGGCACGAGCATGCCGATCGAGAGCGCCTTGATGCCGTGCGCCATCGGAGGGATCATCTTCTGGTCTTCGGTCAGTTCAATGGCGCCCGGTTCCATCTCGATGCCGAGCATCTGGGGGAGGTTCGGACCGTAGACATCGGCGTCCATCACCCCCACCCGCGCGCCCTTCTTCGCGAGTGCTATGGCGAGGTTGACTGTGGTGGTGGATTTGCCCACCCCGCCCTTGCCCGCACCCACCGCGATCACGTTGCGGATGCCGGGTATGGCCTGCGAGGTCATGCCCCCACGCGCCCGCACCTGGGCGGTCATGTTGACCATCACCGAGGACACGCCTGGCATGGCGCCCACGAGCGATTCGGCCTGGGCCTTCATCTGGTCCTTGACCGGACAAGCCGGGGTGGTGAGTTCGATGGTGAGATCGACCGACCCGCCTTGGATCTTGACGTCCTTGACGAAGCCAAGGGTCACGATGTCCTTGTGGAGATCGGGGTCCTGGATGGCCTTGAGGGTTTCGAGGATGGTTTCCGGGGTAAGAGACATTGTTCCTTTACTCGCTGATGGCGAGGGCAGCATCGACGGCTTTTTGCAGTCCTTCGAACTTGCCGGGCGGCGAGCCGAGGAACTTCTTGACGATCTGCCCCTTCTTCCCGATCACGAATGTGGTCGGAAAGCCCTGCTTGGCCTGGTATTTGTCCAGCAAATCATCCTCGCCCAAGAGCTGGGTGTAGGCGACCTTGGTCTTCTGCAGAAACTCCTCGATCTCCGCGGGCTCACCGGAGTCGAAGATCACGCCCACCATCTCCACACCGCGCGCCTTGTTCTTCGCGTAGAAATCGGTGTATTCGGGGATCTCCTTGATGCACGGTGCGCACCACGTGGCCCAGAAGTCCACCACCACCACCTTGCCTAGATACGAGGCGAGGCTGGTCTTGCCGCCAGCGACGTTTTGGAGGTCGAAGGCGGGGGCCTGGGTGTTGATCTGGGCGGGAGGGGCGCCACAGGCGGCGCCGACCGCGAGGAGACAGACGACGAGCGCAAAACGCAGCGAAGGCATATGGGCGAGTATAACGACCGGGCCCGATCGAACCCCTCAAAGGGCAGTCGCGCGGCGTATCGTTTGGCCAATGATCGAGACTCTCCGCCTTCGCCCACGCTTCCTCCTGGCCGCCCTCGTCCTGCTCGCGCAGCCCGCCACGGCCGGAAACCCCGCGCCTCCGGTTGAGGAGGCCCTCTTCGAGAAACTCCGCGCTGGTCTTGCCCGCGTGGACGCGGGACTCGACGGCGTGTTGGGGGTTGTCGTCAAGGACCTGACCACCGGCCGGACACTCGAGATCCGCGGCGATGTCGTCTTCCCCCAGGCCTCGTCGATCAAACTAGCGCTCGTCTACGAGTTGTACCAGCAGGCGGCGGCCTCGAAGATCGATCTCCACGCGCTCCGCTCCCTGCCCAACATCCGGGCGGCGGGCAGCGGCGTCCTGCCTCTTCTTTCGGACAAGGTTCAACTGACGGTGCGCGATCTGGCCGTGCTCATGATGGCGCTCTCCGACAACGCCGCCACCAACATCCTCATTGATGAGGTCGGTTTCGCCGCGGTCAACTCGCGGATGGACGCGCTCGGCCTTCCGAAGACCCGGCTGCGTCGGCGCATGATCGACCTCGCCGCGGCGCGTCGGGGCGAGGAGAACCTCTCCACCCCGCGCGAGATGACCCTTCTGATCGAAGCGATCCGGAAGGGCGACGGTTTGTCCCCGGATCTGGCCGACGATATGCGCGCCGTGGTGGGCGTGCCCAAGAGCACCGGTTTCCGTGATCCTCTGCCTGGAGGCCTCACTATTCTCGACAAGCCGGGGTCGCTTGAAGGCGTGCGCACCGCCACCGGGCTCGTGGATCTGAAGCACCGTCCTTACGCGCTCGCCATCATGACCACCGCGCTGCGACATGATCCCGACGGCGAGAACGCAATCCGCGAGATTTCAAGGATGGTTTATGAGACCTTCGACCGGCTCGATCGCGCGTCGCCGGAAGGGCGGTTGCTTGGCCGATAGCCCATGTACGCGACGAGCTTCATGCCGGTCCCTGAGGAAACTCCGTCTGCGATCAGTCGAAGGGACCTCTGCTCAGCGTCCCGCTGGGGGCGTCCGCGTATCAATGACGCCCACAAGCGGCACACCATCAGCCTCGGGCATCTCGAATCCCAGGAGCCTTGCGATGGTGGGCGCCAGGTCGATCTGACGCACCAGGGGCAAAGGCACACCGGGTCGCACGCCCGCCCCGGAGACGATCAGACCCGTGAACATCCGCGGCTCGGTGGGCAGGAAGCCGTGGGCGCCCCGCCTCGTGGTTCCCACGAGGAAACTGTTCTGCGCGAAGCCGTCTGACAGGTAGTAGCCCTCCGCGGGCTCGAACATGAAGAGGGCGCCCGGATCCGCCCCAAGCGCCTCGAGTTCTTTGCCGCCGACCACGCGGAACATTCCTTTGTAGCGGGTGCGGGCCAGGTTCTCGAAGAGGGAGATGACCCGTTCCGCCATCGCCGCGTCGGCGGGATTCTGAATCCGCACCGCCATGCCATGCAGCAGCGCCTGCCATTCGGTCACGTTCCCCTTGTCATCGGCCTTGAGCAGACCGGCTTCCCGCAGAATCACGTTGGGCTGAAAGAGAGCATGCACGCGCGAGAAGCCGTGGTCGCCGGTGATGACGAAGGCGGTGCGAGCCCTTATGCCCGCTTCCTCAGTGGCGCGGATGATTGCGCCGATATGGGCGTCCACTCGTTCGAAGGCGGCCCTGGACTGGGGCGATCCGGGACCGTGCGCGTGTTGGGCGGAGTCCGTCTCCATCAGGTGCACGACCATGAGATTCGGCTTTTCCGTGCGGATGATGCGGGCCGCCACCGCGGCGGCGAATCGGTCACGCTTGATCGGATCCACGTTGTCACGCTCCCCGAATCCGCCCAGATCGGCGACCACCGCGTCCACGAGGCCCGGAGTGGAATCGCCGCGGGCGCGGGCGAGCCAGGTGGAGTCGGACGGCGCCTGGTTGCTTTCCGGATAGAGCACGTCCATCGAAGCTCCCACCGAGACCGGCCATGACACTCCCGCGGTCTTGAGCCCATGGCCTCGGGCCACGTCCCAGATCGCGGGTGTCTTCACCGCCTTGTTCTCGAAGTACCACATGCGGGACCCGGTGTTTGGATCGAAGATGGTGTTGCTGACAATGCCGTGCCTCGCCGGCCACACGCCGGTGACGATCGAGGTGTGCGAGGGATAGGTCATCGAGGGATAAGCGACCATCACGCCATCGGCGGCGCTCCCGCCTTCGCGGAGGGACTGGAGGTGTGGGAGATTCACTCCTTCGCTCGCGACGTCTCGATAGACGGCGGGGCGGAAGCCGTCGATGGTGATGAGGATGACGTGGTCCGCCGGTCGACCGGGCGAAGCGGCGGCGACGGGGGCAGGAGGAGTCTGAATCTGGCCTGCGCTTGTCGTCGCCGCCACGACGAAGAGCGAAAGGGCGAGGTGCGGGTGGAACCGGCGATGGGCGGGATTCATGGCCCGCGAGGATAGTCCCGGGCGGAGTCAGTTGGTGCGAAGAGCCCCTAAGACCATCTGCGGATTTCGGGATTCGGGTTGAGCGCGGTGTTGGAGAGAGCCGCCGACGGGAATTTCTTGCCCCGGGGTTAGGCTAACCGTACCTGCATGTCACTCCTTCTGGCCATGCCTTCGTTACTGGGTGCGCTCCTCAGTCTGGGGGTGGCCTTCTCGTTGTGGCGCACGCGGCCCGGCCCGGCCTGGCGGTGGGGGACGGCGTTCGGTCTGGCCGTCGCCTGGTGGTGCGTGGGCCAGACCGCCTGGTTTCTGGCCGGCAACGTTCCTGCGCGGCTCCCTATCGCCATGGTGCAGTATGTCGGGATCTGCCTGGCCTCTCCGCTCTGGCTGATGACGGCGCTTGCCTATGTGGGGCGGCGCCAGTGGCTTCGACCGAGGCGTCGGCTGCTTTTCTTCATCATTCCCGCTATCACCATCGCCGCCGCCATGACCAACGAGTCTCACCATCTGCTCTGGGTGCGTTTTGTCGTCGGACCGGTGCAGACTGAGATCTCCTACGGCTCGTGGTTCATCGTGCACGCGTCGTATTCCTACACCGCCGCGGCTTTGGGATGCCTGATCATGGCCGCGCGCCTCGCTTCGTCTCCGCATTACCGATGGCAGCTATTCGTGTTGTTGCTGGGGGTGGGGATCGTCGCCGCCATGAACCTCCTCTACCTCACCGGCGGGGCCGCGTTGCCTCTCGACCCGACGCCCGCCGCCTTCGCCTTGTCGTTCGCCGGCTTTGCCTGGGCTCTGGCCCGTCGCCAGTTCCTGCAACTGCTGCCCATGGCTCGGGGGATCACGTTCGAGACGCTGCGGGACGGGCTGATCGTGGTGGACGCCTCCGGTCGAATCGTCGACATGAATGCGGCCGTCGAAGGACTCCTGAACGCGCCGGGTTCGGCCCTCGGAGCGTCGCTCGCCCAGGCGATCCCCACGCTCGACGTCACGGCCTTGACTCGGGAAGGTGCGGTGGAACTTCGGACCGGCTCGGGCAAATGGCTGGAGGCGCGGCGGTCGCGCATCGGCGCCGCGGGAGACGAGGTCGAGGGGGCGGTGGTAATTCTCCGCGACGTGACTGCCGAGCGGACCGCGCAGGAGGATCTGATGCGGGCCCAGGAGAAGCTTCTCGAGGCGAATCAGGAGCTTGAGAGGCTGGCCCTCACCGACTCGCTCACCGGTCTCGCCAATCGACGGGATCTGCTGGCCCACCTCGACGAGGAGATGTCCCGCGCGCGACGGCACGGTCGGCCGGTCTCGTTTGTGATGATGGATGTCGATCACTTCAAGCGGGTGAACGATGTCCACGGCCACGCGGCCGGGGATCGTGTGCTCGTGGGGGTCGGAAGGCTGCTGCTCGCGCAGGTGAGGCCGGGCGATCGGGCCGGGCGTCTTGGCGGCGAGGAGTTCGGTGTGCTGCTGCCCGACACCGCGCTCGACGAGGCGTGCGAGGTGGCGCGGCGGTTTCGCGACGCGTTGAAGGCGGCGCCTGCCGCGGCCGACCACTTCGATCTCCGTGTGACCATGAGCTTCGGTGTGGCCACGCTGCGTCCCACCGACCCTACGGGCGAGGCTTTGATGGAGCGCGCAGACCGGGCTCTGTATCGGACGAAGAGAGAGGGTCGCGACGGCATCACGCGAGAAGCCGCCGAAGGGTTCGAGCGGCTGCCCTGAACTTGAACTAGCAAACCGACGCCCTGACAGCAGGTGGTCCGAGGCCTGAGCCCTGGTGAAGTTCTAGACCTACCGGTGCGAAAGGGCGAGGCGGCGGAGAACCGCGGGCATGGTCAGGGGATCACGATGGCGGGCTGGCTCATCTGGTTGAGGGCGGCGATCTCTCCGGCGAGCAGGGCCTTCCACTCCGAGGCGAGGGCGTCCATTTCTCCCTTGTAGGTAGCGAAAACTTCGCGCGCGCCCTGGGTGGGCACACCGTCGTTCTCGATCACGAACGAGTACAGAGGCGAGATGCGCGAATAGAGCATGGCCCCGCCCTTGAAGGCGAGGATGTCGTAGACCACTTCGGCCTTCGGGTTGTGAAGTTTGCCTTCGAGGGCGTCGAGCCGGGGGAGCAAAGCGTCCGCCCGCTTTACCCAATCGGCGGCCGCGGGATCGGCCTTTACGAGGTCCCGGCGCGCGATGGTCTGCGCGCGCACGCTGCGGATCCCTTCCACCATTCCGGTCAAGCGCGTGATTTCGTCGCGCATGGCGAGTGAGGAGGCGAGCTGCGTCTCGTAGTCGGCCGCACTCATCGAAACCCGCGGATCGGCGCTCACCACTACGGGCTGGGTGTAGGACTTGCCGTTGACGTTGAGGCGCGCGGTGTATGTCCCGGGGGAGGCGAGTGGCCCCACTCCGGGTTCGCCGAGGTCGATCTTCGCTTGCCAGATCGTCTTGGCGCCCTCGTGCCGGAAGTCCCAATAGGCGCGCTGGACGCCCGCGTCGTTCTTGAGGTCGGCCTCGTTCGCTTCCTCGATCCAGCTGTCGGGATCCTCTACCGGGAAGGGCATGGGCTCAGCCACGCTCTTGAGAGTGCGGATGACGGTTCCCTTCGCATCGAGGATCTCAACGGTGAAGTCCCTCTCCGACTTCGCCTTCAAGAAGTACTCGATCATCGCCGCCGCAGGTGGGTTCTGACCCTTCACTCCGTAGTCGTGGAAGTTGCCCGCGTAACGCCAGCGGGTGGCGGGTGCCACCGGGAACAGATAGGCCTCCGCGGCCTTGATCTCGGGCTTCCACTGCCGCAGGGCGGTGAGGTTGTCGAGGATCCAGAGCGCGCGCCCCATGGTGCCCACCACGAGGTCGTCGCCTTGCACGCGCAGGTCGCTGACCGCTACGGGGGGAAGGTTCAGTTTTAACGGCTCCCACGAAGCACCGCCGTCTCGGGAGAAGATCACACCCCGCTCCGTGCCGACATAGAGCATGCCGCGCTTCTTCGGGTCCTCGCGGACCGCGCGGAGATACACGTCCTGCTTCATCGAAGTGGAGAGCGTCTTCCACGTCTTGCCGTAATCCGCGGTCTTGAAGAGGTAGGGCCTCATGTCGTCGAAGCGATGGGCTTCGATCACGACATACGCGGTTCCGGCATCGAAGGGTGAGGCTTCGATGAGCGAGACAGTGGCGAAGTCGGTGAACCTCGGCATGTTGGGCGTGACGTTCGTCCAGGTTTTGCCGCCATCCTGCGTCACCTGCACCAGGCCGTCGTCCGAACCCGACCAGATCAGGCCGGCCTTGAGCGGCGATTCGGCCAACGCGAAGATCGTGCCGAAATACTCGACGCCGGTGTTGTCGCCGGTGATCGGACCTCCCGCCCACTGCTGCTTGGTCTTGTCGTTGCGGGTGAGGTCGGGGCTGATGATGGTCCAGGTCTGCCCCGCGTCCTTCGTCTTGAAGATCACTTCGCCCGCGTGATACACGGTCTTCGGATCGTGCGGTGAGATGAGGATGGGGGCCGTCCACTGGAAGCGATGCTTGAGGTCGACGGCGCCGTGGCCGGAACCGTTCTCAGGGTAGGCGGTCACGTTGCGCGCCTGCCCGGTCTTGCGATCGAAGTGGGTGAAGATGCCGAGGTACTCGCCGGCGTAAACAACATCCGGATTCCCGGGCTCGGCCTGGGTGTGGCCCGCTTCGCCGCCGCCTACATCGAACCACTCGCCCTTCGCGATGCCGCCGCCCTTGAGGGAGTTGGAGGGACCAGAGGCGGTGCCCAGGTCCTGCATGGCTCCAAGCACGCGATAGGGGACCGATGTGTCGGTGGCCACATGGTAGAACTGGCCGAGCGGAAGATCCGGAGTGAACCAGCTCTTGCCCGCGTCGGCGCTCACCGAAACGCCTCCGTCGTGGGCCAGAATCATGCGCGCAGGGTTCTTGGGATCGATCCACGCGTCGTGGAAATCGCCATGGTGCGCGGTCACGCTCTGGATGGTCTTGCCGCCGTCGATGGTCTTGAGCAACGGCACTTGGGGAAACCACACGATGTCGGCGTTCGTGGGATCGATGGTGATGGCCGAGTAGTACCAGGCGCGCTGACGCAGAGCGCGGTGGGGATTCGCCAGCGTGAATGACTCGCCGCCGTCGTCCGACCGGTAGAGGCCGCCCTTCTCCGCTTCGATCAGGGCATAGACGCGCTGGCCGTCGGTGGCCGCGACCGCGCAGCCGATCTTGCCCTTGATGCCAGCGGGAATGCCTTCGTCTTCGCCCAGTTCCTTCCAGTTGTCGCCGCCGTCACGCGAGGTGTAGAAGCCGCTGCCCGGGCCGCCGCTGATCATGTCCCAAGGTTTGCGACGAGCCTGCCATAAGCCCGTGAAGAGAATCCGGGGATTGTTCGGATCCATGCAGACGTCCGAGGCGCCGGTGTCTGCGTCCTTCTTGAGGACCTGCTGCCACGTCTTCCCTCCGTCCAGCGTGCGATAGACGCCCCGCTCGGGATTCGGTCCGAAGGCGTGGCCGAGCACCGCAGCGAAGGCGATGTTCGGATCCTTCGGATGCACCACCATGGTTCCGATCTGGCCTTCCTGCTTCCAGACGTGGGTCCAGGTCTTGCCCGCGTCCGTCGACTTGTAGATGCCGTTGCCCGCGGCCACGTTGCCACGGATGTTGGCTTCACCCGAGCCCACGTAGATGACGTTTGGATCCGAGGGGGCGATGGCCAGAGAGCCGATCGAGGAGATGTCCATGTCGTCGAAGATCGGCTTCCACTGGATGCCGCCGTCCGTCGATTTCCACACACCGCTCGACGCGGTGGTCATGTAGTAGGTGAAGGGATCGCCCGGCAGGCCGGCCGCCCGGGTGGCGCGTCCGCCCGTAAAGGGCCCGATCAGCCGGTACTTGAGGCCGGGGAAATCCACCGGTGGCTTCGGGGCGTCCTCTGCTGCGGCCCCGATGGCAAAGGCGGCGAGGATCAGCGTGGAGAAAAAGCGGGAGCGTGGCAGCAAAGGGGCCTCCTCAGGCGATGTGGCGGAATTCGCGCCGGATCCTAGCGGACCTCCGCATCAATAAGGGGCGGGCTCGTGTCGTTTGACGGCGTGGCACCCGGGCGGTAGCTTTCTGCCGCCATGAGCCTTCGCCTTCTCTGTTCCAGCCTCCTTGTTCTCGCCCTCGCAACGCCGCCGCTCGCGAGCGCGGCCGACGGCGAAGTCAGCTACGCCACCCGACTCGGAAAGAAGAACCGCGTCTACGTGGACGTGGAGAATGGGTCGGAGGCGAACATTCAGGTGACGTCGATGGTCGTGGTCTTCTACGACAGAGACAAAGCCATCCTCGAGAAGAGCACGATCCCCTGCGACGCCGATTGCGCGGTGGACGCCCGCGACGCCGGGTCTTTCGGACCCATAGACGGCCCCGATGGCTGGCACACGGTCAAGGTCACGAATGTCCTGTACGAGGAAGCGGAGGAGACCGCCCCGCAGCCGAAGCCCGCGCCGCGATCGACCACAGCACCGAAGGCGCCGCCGGCCTCGAGCCCAGGTCCACCCCCGGTTCCGATCCCGATCGACGGCAAACGCGAGTCCTTCGACGGGTACGCCGAGTGGTGGCGCGATGACCTGCTCATCGTGGATGGCCAGCGTGTGCGGCTCGGCGCGGGAGCGAAATTCAAGGGGTCGAAGGAAGTGAAGACATTCTCCGACATTCCTCTCGGCCACGAGGTGAGGGTGAAGGGCCGGCGTGATGCCCAGGGGGTGCTGATCGCCGACGAGGTGGAGACGAAGCAGAACGGAGACGCGTTGTTCGAAGGCGATCTGCGCACCGCCTTTGACGAGCGGGAGCAGAAGTACCTCTCCGAACGTCGCATGTATGAAGAAGGAGACAACGGCCAGCGCGCGGACTACGGCCGGCTCTACACCCGCGGCGAGCACGTCGACAGGGTGCGCGGGATCCTGGATCGTCTGATCCCCGGCTATCTGGCCGAGCGGGATTTCCGGATCTACGTGGTGGAGAACAAGGAATGGAACGCGATGGCCGCGCCCAACGATTCCCTCTACATCTTCACCGGCCTGCTCGACGACATGGACGACGACGAGGTGGCCATCATCCTCGGCCACGAGTTGGCCCACGCTACCCACGAACATTCGCGCAAGGGCTTCAAGAAGACGATGCTCATTCAACTGGCCGCACTGGGCATTGCCGCCATCGCCGAGGAAGCGGTGGACGGCAAGAACAAGCGTCAGGTGATCCAGGTGGCGGCGATGCTCGGGGCCAGCGCGTGGGCCAACGGCTACGGCCGAGGCCACGAGGACCAGGCCGACCGGGTGGGCATGCGCTACGCCAACGAGGGTGGTTTCGATGTGCGCAAGGGACCTCGTTTGTGGAACCGGTTCGCCGAGAGGTACGGCAACGACCCGAAGCTCCTGAACTTCTTTTTCAGCAACCACTCGGTGGCCCAGGATCGGGCCCGCAATCTCAACCGGGAGCTGGCCCTCAACTACCGCCGCTGACCTCGGATGGTGTGGTTCTCCTCTGGGGGCGGAGCAGGCGTCGAAGCAGGACGCTCTGAAACGTCGGCTCGCTGTAGATGCCGTGGTGGTCGGCGTCTCCGAAGAAAACGTGCGAAATCTCGGGCAGTCCCCAGTCGCGTGAGCCGTCGATGTCGAGATGCGATCCGAGTACGCTTGACCGGGCCACTCGACCATCCCCCGCCTCGAACATAGCCTCCGCCTCCGCACCCGTCCGGGGTGCGAACAGCGGACTTTGCCCGGGGCGAGTGGGCGCGATGGCGCGAGTCAGGGTGGGCAGGCAGTCGCCGCCGAGCACCGTGACCGGAGTGGGGCAGACCGTTTCCGGCGGCTTCGCCATGGCCAGGTGGAAAGCCCGCGCGTGGTCGATCAGGGCGGCGATGAAGGCCCGATCCTCGTCAGTGTTCTGACCGCGCGGGCTCCACGGGCCCCAGCCAAAGCGCTGCCAGGTGGCGGCGTCGTGCAGGTCGGCGCCGAGTGGATCACCTTTCCCGTTGATTAGCGGGTTCGCGCCCAAAGGCGGCATCAGCTGATAGATCGCGGGCATGTGGGCGATCACTCGAGCGGCGAGGGTGGTGTTCGACATGCCCACCGGATGGCCGTTCAAGGCAGCGTCGAGGGAGAAGATGCTGCCGGCGTTGGGTGTCGCCACCAGGATGAGCTGGGAGATGCGCCGAGCACCCGCCCAGGTCACCGGTCCGCCCGGTTCGGCGTCGCCGTAGCGCAGGTAATAGCGGGCGATGAGGCCGCCCATGCTGTGCCCGACCAGATTGAAGCGCGCATCCGGTTCGCGCCGCGCTACTGCGAGAGCGTCAAGGTATTCGCCGAGCCGCCGCGCCGATTCGACGAGATCGCGCCGCCAGTCGTACGTGAAGACATGGAAAATGGCGCCCCGCGTTCCCGTACCCCGCTCATTGCGGTGGAAGCCCGCCTCGCGCATTAGGCCAAGCAGGTCCGCGTACTCGGTGAAGCCGAAGAGACGGGGAATCATCTCGTCGACGCCGATCAGGCCGAACGGTTTCAGGCTGTCGCGGCTGGTGTGGAAGGGAAGGGTGGGGGGCAGGCGCAGGTCGTGATGGCCAAGCACGTTGCCCACGTTGAGCCAGGCCGCGGTTCCGTCGGGGCGTTCGAGACGGCTGCCCATGATGCCGGGCAGGATGACGGTGGCCGGGAGGTCGGGATGTTCGCGCGACTCGCGCAGCAGTTTCGGGCTGAAACGCCGGCCCGGTTTCAGCGCGTCGTAGAGGAAGGCGCCCGCGACCCCCGCCACCACGCCGCCCGCGAAATGAAGCAGGGTGCGACCGTCACCTCGATCCGCCATGGATAAATTGTAATCGCCACCGGCCCGCTCTCTTCTATTCGCTCTTCTCCCGCCGCAGCGCCTCCACGTCCGCGACCAGGCGCTCCAGCTCGAACGCATGCGTTCCGTTGTAAATCCCGCGCAGGTGTCCTTGGCCGTCCACGAGGATCACCTTCTCGGTGTGCAGCAGGCGACCCGGGCCGGCCACAGCTCCCGTATCGCGCTGGTCGTCGGCGAAGTAGGAGTCCGCGATCACCTTGCGGATCTCGCTCAGTTCGCCGGTGGCGAGACGCCAGGTCGCAGGATCGATCCCGCGGAGCTTTCCGAACTCGGCCAGCACCGCCGGCGTATCGGTGAGCGGCGTGACGGTGTAAGAAACCATCATGACATCGTCCTGGCCATGAAGTGCGGTCTGCACCGGCTTGAGCCGCTGGACCAGAGTGGGGCAAAGCCCTGGACACGAGGCGAAGAGAAAACTCGCCACGTGGATCTTTCCTTTAAGGTCTTTCTCGCTGAATCGCCGGTTCTCCTGGTCAAGCAGTTCGAAAGGAGCGACGCGATGGGAGGCCTCCGACCAGCGCGGAGTGAAGTCTCGCGACTCGTAGTACGGCAAGGCGGTGGCCGAGGACTCGGCCGGGCGCGCCAGAGGAAGGACGGAAGCCGCTCCGAGGATGAGGGCTGCCCCGAAAAGGCCGGTGCGGGCGCGCATCACATTCCTCCATGGACGGGCAGGCACGGCTTTGAATTGATGAGGCCGTAGTGCCTCCCGTTCCGCGCTTCGTAGTTCAGGAACAACTCGCCCTGCGGAGTCCACGCCTGTTGCCGGCCGGCCTCGCGACCCTTCGCATAGTTCTTCAGTTCGGCCAGCTGGCCGTTTTGATGCCACGACCGGTACGCGCCCTCAATCATGTCGCCCGCGAAGAAAGCCTCGACCCGCGGGGCTCCTCCCGGCCAGAAAGCCACGTGGCGGCCGGACTTGCGGCCGTCGCGCCAGCTGGTTTGAGCGAGCAGCGTCCCGTCGTTGTCGAAGCTCTGCACGATCCGGTCGGGGTCTCCCGGGACCAGGCTTCCGGCCTGGCCGAGGGAAGAGAGTCCGAGAAGGGCTACGAGCGCGAGGCGGACCATGACTAACTCGCAGTTCCCGGAGCGCCGCGGAAGCAGCCGGCAATGTAGGGAGGCGCCGAAACGATGTGGTAGTGATAGATCCCGCCCGGGAACTCCGGCGTGGTTCCTACGTGGCCGTTGCAGGTGTCGAGGCCGGAAGGCACGACGCCTCCGGCATCGCGGGTTCCGTACACCGGGAAGCCGTCGAGCAGCACCCCAAGCAGACGGCTCGAGCCCTGCGCGGTCAGGTAGAGGGGCTCGATGTGGTAGTGATACACGCCGTTTTGCTGGGGATGGCCGTTGTAGCGGTCGAAGCTCTGGATCTCCTGGGTGAGGGGAGCCTGCTGTGCCGCGTACTGATTGAAGAGAGCCACGCCGTTGATCGAGACCCCCATCACGCCCATCGGGGTGTCGCTGGCCGTGCCCACCTGCGGGTTCACAGGCACGCGGAGCACCATGTTCTGCGACACGATGCGATTGGGGTTCACGACCATGCCCGCGTGCGGGGCCTCATAGCCGGTATTGCCCGAGCCGAAGTAGGGACTCGAGTGGTCGGGCACTGAGGTTGCCCGAAGCACCACGAAGTTGCCGTCGATCGAGGCCTGCGCTCCATAGAACTGCGAGTAGTGGGAAGGCAGGCTCGAGGCCGCAGTGGCGGGCGTCGGTGTCGGCGTTGCCGATACCGTAGTGGTCGTCGTGGTCGCGGAGGGCGCGGTGGGTGAACTCGATCCGCAGCCGGGAGCGGCCAGGGGCAGGGCCAGGCAGAGACCGAGGATCGCTGAGGGCCGGGCTTTTGGGGCGGGGGTTTGGTTTTGGAGGTTCATGGGTTTCATGAAGGAGTAGACCGGCGAGGCGTAAAGCCTGTGTGGGCGACCGCCCTTCTTTTCGTAAGGATTCGGTAAAGACCGCGCGCTCGTCGATCTTTACGCCCTCCTTACAAAGAGATCGGCCGGCCTTCACACTTTCCTTACCCGGATCTGTTCGAATTCGAGGTGGCGACACCGGATGACCACGAACAGGAAGCCAAGAGCCAAGCTGCCCCTAGCCCTAGGCCTCCTCTTCCTCGCCGCGGTGCTAGGGGCCGCCGTTCCCTCCGCGGTGCGGGCGGCGGCCTACGGTGATGGCCGCTCTGAATCCGGGGCCCGTCTCTTCCGCGCCATGTTGGCTGCCGACGTCGATCTCGAGAAGAAACTCGATGCCGAGGGCGCCCTCGGCATCGCCATCGTCCACACGGGCGATGTGGATCGGGCGAAGGCTCTTGGGGACCTCGTGGCCCGACGCGATGCGAAGCGGCCGTCAGAGGCGATCAAGGGGCTCCCCGTGCGCATCGACATCGTTCGCGTCGAGGAGCTTCAGACGACCGGCCCGCGGGCCGTGGCCGCGGTGTTCATCGCCGAGCCCCTCCGCCGTGAGGCGATTGACGCCCTCGTCCGCTTCGGGGTCGAGCGTCGTGTCATCATCTACTCCCCGTTCGAGGGCGACGTCGAGCAGGGGGTCGCGGGAGGTTTGTCGATCGAGGCTCAGGTACGGCCCTTCGTCAATACCGCCGCGCTCCGGGCGGCCCAGGTGACGCTCAAGGAGTTCTTCCTCAAGGTCGCGAAGGCCTACCCATGACCGTGCGCGAAACCGTCAGAGGCGAACATTTCGGCCGTGGAGCCATGGTGGCGGCCACCCTCATCTTCATCGTCCTTGGTCTCTCTCTGGCCACGGTGATGACTCTCTACCGAACCGCCGTCCTCGAGCCGCGATTGCGCGACGAGGCCCAGGCCCAGGCGGAGATCCTGTCGCGCTCTCAGGCCGGTTTCATCGCGGGCGTCCTTCGAAACACTACGCCCGAAGGGCGAGGGGCGGCCATCGATGCGGCGCTCGACGAGTTGCTCCTCCTGCGGGATCCCGCTTCGAACCAGGCCTATTTCGACTTCGTGGCCGTGGAGCTGGATCACGAGGTGCTCGGCGTTCCTCCGGGCACACTCGACCGCGGCAAGGGCGATCTCGCGTCCGCCTCCGCGTTCGCCACCTCGGTCGCGCTCTACGATCCCACGACCTCGGAAGTTCTCGGCCTCGCCACCTTCGGAGTGAGCAGCCGCCTGTTTCGTGAACTCTCCGCCAAGGTCGGAGATGAACTCTTCCGGGTCACCCTCGCTGTCCTCGCCCTGCTGTTCGTGTTGTGGATCGCACTGATGGTGGTGCTGGCCCAGCTTGACGGTCAGACCGCGAAGCGGTTCGCGGCCGAGCGCGAGCTGTCGCGCCAGGAGAAGCGCTACGAACGCCTCGTGAATAACCTCAATCAGTACTTTGTGTACCGCAAGGACGCGCAGGGTCGCCTGGTCTCGGTGAGCGACTCGGTGCAGCGCGTTCTCGGCTTCACTCCGGAGGAATTCGCGGCCCGGCACACCGAGGGCATGCGGGCGGCCTCGTCGGGCTCAGAGGCTCAGTCGGGTTCCGAGGTTGAACTCGAGGACGCCCACGGCCATCGTCATCGCATCGAACTTTCCGAGGTGACGGTGGCAGGGGAGGACGGCGCCCTCTTGGCCATTGACGGCATCGCCCGCGACGCCACCGCGGAGAGGCGCTTCCGCGAAGAACTCCAGCACGCGAAAGACGAGGCCGAAGCGGCGAACCAGGCGAAGAGCCGCTTCCTCGCCAACATGAGTCACGAGATCCGAACCCCGCTGAACGCGGTCCTCGGGATGACCGGTCTCGCCCTGCGCTCGATCCGCGCCCCCAGGGAGCGCGACTACCTGGAGAAGGTGCGGGTGTCCGCCCGTCTTCTCGTGGAGATCGTCGAGGACATCCTCGATCTCTCGCGGATCGAGTCGGGAAAGCTGGAGCTCGTCACCGAGACCTTCGACCTCGAGGAAATGCTCGACGAACTCAGCGACGTGATCGGCGCGCGCGCGGGCGTGCGGGACCTCGAGGTCATGTTCCAGCCCGTGGGCCGCCTGCCGAGGCATCTTTCGGGCGACGCGGTGCGGCTCAAGCAGGTGCTTCTGAACCTGCTCAACAACGCGGTGAAGTTCACGGAACGCGGCGAGATCGTGGCCCGGATCGAGGCCACGGAGATGAGGCGTGATCGCGCCGTCTTGCGCTTCACCATCACCGACACCGGCATCGGGATTCCCGAGTCCCACCTCAAGACATTGTTCGAACCCTTCACCCAGGTCGACAACTCCAACGCTCGGCGCTACGGGGGCATGGGCCTTGGCCTTGCCATCTCGCGGCGGCTGGTGCGTCTGATGGGCGGCGACATCGAGGTGACCACCCGCGTCGGCCAGGGCAGCACCTTCACCTTCACTGCCACCTTCGGCCTTCCCGAAGGGGCGTCCGAGTCGCGCCGCCTGCCCGAGGCGCTCACCGGTGTCCACGCGCTGGTGGTGGACGACAACGAAAGCGCGCGGCTCGCGCTCTCCGGCATGCTGGAAATGCTGTCCTGTCGGGTGGACACGGTGGCTTCGGGCGAGGAGGCGATGCGGGTCTTCGCGCAGGCCAAGGACCGCTCCCCTTATCGCATCGCTCTTGTCGACTGGAAGATGCCGGGCATGGACGGGATCGAAACCGCGTCACGTCTGCGCGATCTCGCGGGCGAGTCGCCTCTCGGCCTGATCCTGGTGACAGCCTACGATTGGGAGGAAGCCGCGAAGCGGGGTGAAGGCGCGGGCATCGGGACCGTCCTGCACAAACCCCTCTCGCCCTCCGGGCTGCATGACGCACTGGTCACCACCCTCGCCCCGGGGGAGCGGCTGCGGGCTGCGGCCCCAGGGGCCGCTCCCACGAACTTCGTACCCGGGCAGACCGTTCTTCTGGTCGAGGATCAGGCCATCAATCGCGAGTTGGCCCGCGAACTGCTGACTCACGCCGGGCTCGTCGTGAGGGAGGCCACGAACGGCCGCGAAGCCCTGGACGCTCTCGAGCGAGGCCGCCCCGATGTCGTGCTGATGGACGTGCAGATGCCCGACATGGACGGCCTGGCCGCAGTGGCCTTCATTCGCGCCAACCCGCAGCTCGCATCGCTTCCGGTGATCGCGATGACCGCGCACGCCATGCTGGGCGATCGCGAGCGCTTTCTCGCCGCGGGCATGAGCGACTACGTGGCCAAGCCCATCGAGGAAACCCAACTCTTCCGCGTGCTCGGCCGCTGGCTTCGTTCACAGTCGGGAGACGCGGCCTCCACTGCCCTTAACCTCGATCCCGCCCACAAAGCAGAGGAATCGTCGTCCTCTGTCGCGCTCGATCGCGCCGCGGGCCTTCGCCGCGCCGCCGGCAATCGCGCCCTGTACGACCGGCTGGTGCTCAATTTCGTGGCTGAGGCCCCCGATCTGGTTGATCGCCTTCGAAGCAATGCGGCCCGTGGCGATGCCGAGGCGGTACGGCGGGACCTGCACACTCTCAAGGGAAACGCGGCCACGGTGAGCGCGCTCGAGATCGCCACGCTGGCTGGAGGGCTCGAAAGACGGGAAGGTCTGCCCTCGGCCGATGCCCTCGACGCGCTTCTCGCCGCGGTGGGAAGGCTGGGCGCCCTGATGCCGGCGCCGGCACCGCCTCTCGCCTCTACTCTCGCTACGAACGACGCGCCGCCGGTCCGCCTTACGCCGGAGCAGCGAGCGCAAGCCCTCGAGGCACTGCAACATCTCGCCGACCATGTAGCCTCCGGCAATCTCGCGGCCCGCCGATCGTTCGCCGATCTGCACAGCGCATTGGGCGGGGCCTTCCCCGGACCCCTGCGCGACCTCGAGAATGCCCTGTCCCGTCTCGACTTCCCGGCTGCCACTCGGGAGATCGAATCACTTCTCCCCCTGCTCGATTCCGAGGTTCGTTCATGAGCCCCAAGCCCCGAGTTCTGATCGTGGACGATCAGCCCGCGAACGTCCACGTCCTGGCCGAGGCGCTTGGGAACGAGTACGAGTTGCTGGTGGCCACCACCGCGGCTCGCGCCCTCGAACTCGGGCCAAAGGCGGATTTGATCCTCCTCGACGTGATCATGCCGGACATGGACGGCCGCGACGTGTGTCGAAGGCTCAAGGCTGAAGAGGCCACCCGTCCGATTCCCGTCATCTTCGTGACCGCGCTGGAGCAGACCGAGGACGAGGCCGAGGGCTTCGCGGCGGGGGCGGTGGACTACATCGTCAAACCCATCAACCCCGCGATCGTGCGAGCGCGGGTGCGCACCCATCTCGAACTCAAGGCGGCCCGCGATCTGCTCGAACGTCTGGCCAAGGTGGACGCTCTCACCGGGATCGCCAACCGCCGCCGGTTCGACGAGGCGGCGGACGAAGAGTGGCGGCGCTGCATGCGGAATTCTCAGGTTCTCACCGTGGCCATCGCCGATATCGATCACTTCAAGGCCTTCAACGACAAACACGGGCATGGGGGCGGCGACGCCTGCCTCCGCCTTGTGGCCGATGCTCTGAATCGCCTGGCCCGGCGGCCCGGAGAGTTGGTGGCGCGTTACGGCGGCGAAGAGTTCGCGTTTCTCCTCCCCGACGTCGATCTCGAGGGCGCGCGGCAGTTCGTGATTCGCACTTTGGGCGCGGTGTTGGCGGTGGGAGTGGAGGGATTGGCGCTTCCCGGTGAGGTCGGCTTGAGCGTAGGGTCGGTGACGCTGATCCCTTCGCCTCTGCGTTCCGTGGAGGAGGCGCTGCGCGTGGCCGATGAAGGCCTTTACAAGGCGAAGCAGACCGGCCGTCGTCGAGGTGTTGTGTGCGATCTGGAGACCGGCGCCTCCGCGACGGTGCTTCCGGAACTCTGAGGACAGGACATGATGACTTCCACTCCCAAGATACCCATCCCTGGCCTGACCAGGGCCCTGGTCCTGCTGGTCCTGATCGTCAGCGGGAACGCCGAGGCGCAGACCCGCAACGCAGCCGAGCCTCAGCCAAAGCCTTCGCCCGCAGCTGTCCAGACCACGGAAGACGCCGAACTCGAGGGGCTACTCAAGATCCTCAGCGAGGAAACCGCGGTGGCCACCAAGACGCGTATGAACGGCGACTACGTGCCCGGCATCGTCACCGTGCTGCACGGCGACGAGATGGCCGCCCTGGGCGTGCGCTCGGTGTGGGACGCACTCTCGATGGTTCCCGGAATCGAGGCGGTGCGTGATCCCGCGGGTGTTCCGTCCCTGGTGGTGCGCGGAATTCAGTTCCCGTTCAATTCGGGGAACGTAAAGGTGCTCATCGATTCCATGCCCGCCACCCGCGACAACGCGGGAATCAACAGCATCGTCCTTGACCTTCCCATTCAGCTGGTCGAGCGTATCGAGGTGATCCGCGGCCCGGGGTCGGTGGTTTATGGTGACTTCGCGTACATGGGTCTCGTTCACATCATTACCCGCAAGACGGGTCTCGGCCTCTATGCCCGGCCCGAGGAGGGCGGCGCCTTCTCCGGGGGATTCTTCGGCGGCGGCCGGACTTCTTCGGGATGGGAGTACGCGCTCTCCGTCTCCGGTTTCGGCGGAGGATCGGCCGACGTGCCCGCTCGTCGTGAGGTTGACGATGTTCGCGGGTTCGGATTCGGATCTCTCCGTTACCGCGGTTTCTCGCTCGCCGCCTCGGTGGCCACTCGCGAAGTCGACGATCTGAGCTCGACCCTCCCTTCCTTCGATGGCCAGCAGACCCACACTGTGTTCGACGCCCGCTACGCCTTCGACCTCTCGAAGACCGCGCGTATGGAGGTCCGCCTCAACGACCGCATCAGCCGCTTTCGCACCGGGACCTCGGACCTCGATGGTGACGTCATCGAAGGCGGTCTCGGCCTCACCTGGAATGGCGCCTCGAAACAGTCGTGGCTTTTTGACGCGTCGTTTACCCGGTCCAACATCGACCGGGCGGTGTTCCGCACGCCCGCTCCTCCGCCCATGCCCGGGGCGCCTCCCCCACCGCCCCCGCCGGTGGGCTTCAGCATCCGCGACGAGAGGCTCGCTTTTGCCAGTGTGATGGCCCAGAACACCATCGAGGCCTCGTCGAAGGTGGATCTGACCGTGGGGGCTCGCCTCGACCGGTACGGCGACGTCGATACCCGGGTCACCCCGCGCGCCTCTTTCGTTTACCGCGCCTCTGATCGCCACATCGTGAAGTTCCAGTACGCCGAGGGCTTTCGTGCGCCAAACTTCTTCGAGCTGTACTCGCGAGGCTTCCGGCAGACGGCCTTGAACTTCGAGGTCAACCGGACGTTCGAACTCAACTACGTGCATCGTCGTCCCGAGATGGTGGTCCGCCTCACCGCCTACCATTCGCAGCTCGCCGATCTCGTCTTTGTGGTCGGGATGGACGCCCAACGCCGTTCGGTGTTCGAGAACAGCCGCAAGGCCCGGGTGGCGGGGGGCGAAGTCGAGGTCGAGCGTGAGATCGGAAAGAGGCTCAAGGCGGTGGTCAACGCCTCGTGGTTCGACACCCTCGACTCGCGCAATTCCCAGAATCGCTTCGTCGAGCGCGACACCATCCCGAGCCTCCTTGCGAACATCGCCCTGATCGCCGCTCCTCTTCCGAAGACTCGCCTCACCGCGCGCTGGTTGTACGTTGGCGACCGGGTTGCGGCGATCTCTCCGGCCTACAGCGAGTTCTCCCTCACGGCCTCTCAGAAGAGCGTCGTCGCGCGCGGGCTGGACCTGCGCGCGGGTCTGCGCCTTTCCCGTGGCCGCGGCGTCATCTTTCCGCACGTCCTGCCCACCTCTACCGTGGCGGCGCCCTACGAGTTCCCGAAGGCCTTCTTCGAACTCTCCTGGAGCCGCTGACCAGCGATACCCCATGCGACCCGCCCGCCCCCGCGTCCTCATCGTCGACGATCAAGCGCCGAATATCGACGTGCTCGCGGAAGCGCTGGGGGAGGGCTACGAGCTGTTCGCGGCCACGTCGGCCGAGCGGGCCATCGAGCTGGCTGCTTCGGGCATGGATCTCATCCTGCTCGACGTGGTCATGCCCGAGCAGAACGGTTTCGATCTCTGCCGCGCCCTCAAGGCCCGCGAGAAGACCCGGGCCATTCCCGTGATCTTCGTGACTGCTTTGGGCGAAGTCGAGGACGAGGCCCGCGGCTTCGAAGCCGGCGGTGTGGACTACATCACCAAGCCGATTTCTCCGCCCACCGTGCGCGCGCGGGCGCGCACCCACCTCGAACTACGCGGTGCGCAGAAACGTCTCGAGAAAGAGGCCGAGGTGTTGGCTGAGAACCTCCGACTCAAGGAGCACGTCGAACGCCTCTCCCGTCATGACCTGAAGACGCCTCTCACCAGCGTCATCTCGATTCCCCAGATTCTCCTCGACGCCCCCGGGCTCACCGACGAGCAGGCCTCGATGCTCCGCTCGGTGGAGGCGGCGGGATACCGGATCCTCGACATGGTGAATCGTTCCCTCGACCTGTTCCGGATGGAGTCGGGAACATACGAGTTCCATCCCGCCGGGGTCGACCTGGGTGAATTGGCGGAGCGGGTCGCGCTCGACCTGAAGCCTCTGGCCCGCGAGCGCGACGTCGCCTTCGATCTGCCCGCGGTCCGCGGGGAGGCGGCCACGGCGAAGGCCGAAGAACTCTTGAGCTACTCGATGCTGGCGAACCTGGTCAAGAATGCGGTCGAGGCTTCGCCGCGCGGCGGGGTGGTGCGAATTCAGGTCGATACTCATGACACATTCGTCCGCCTCGCGGTCCGGAATCCAGGCGCCGTGCCCCTGGCGCTTCGCGAGGCCTTCTTCCGCAAGTACGCGTCTTCGGGAAAGAAGAGTGGCACCGGCCTCGGCACCTACTCCGCCCGTCTGATGGCGGAGACCCAGCATGGCCATATCGAGATGTCGACTTCGGACGAGTCCGGAACCGTGGTGACGGTGAGTCTCGAACGCGCGGGAGTTCCTTCATCGACCGACTCGGAAGGGGGGGCGCAATCCGAGAGCCGCACCGAGGCCCGACCCGGCCAGCGCGTGCTCATCGCGGATGACGACGAGCCGACGCGTTTCGTGCTCGCGCGCTTCATTGGCGAGGCGGCCACGGTGGCTTTCGCGCGTGACGGGGACGAAGCCATCGTCCAGGTTGGCACCTTCGATCCCACCGTCGTCATCCTCGATGCGGAGATGCCCGGTCTCGATGGTCCGGCCACCGCGACGCGTTTGCGCGCGGCCGATGTGGCATCGGGCCGGCCCCGTCGCCGTCTCATCGGCCTGTCCGCTCACGACGACGCGGCCATGCGGGAGGCCTTCCTCGGTGCGGGCTGCGACCTGGTCCTGGTAAAGCCGGTGACCCGAGCGGCAATTCTCGAGGCGGTGTGGGCCTGTGATCCCATGTCAGAGCGCGCGTCCGAAGATGTGCCTGACGCGTCCGAGGTCGTGGGCGTGGAGGCAGATCTCCTGCCCATGATTCCGGCCTTTCTTCAGTCGCGCCGCGAACAGGCGCGGGATCTGGCGGCGGCCCTTGACGACGAGGCCCTCGAGCGCGCCCGCGGCCTGGCCCACAAGCTTCGAGGGGGTCTCGAGATGTGCGGTTTTATGAAAGCGGGCGCGCTCAGCCGGACCATCGAAGACCACCTCACCAGCGGCCGGCCCGCGCGCGAGATCGCGGACCAGGTCCGCATCCTGCGTGATTATCTTGACCACGTGCGCTACGAGCCCCGACCCACGAATCCCTGATTTGGAGAACAAAATGACCGAAGAAACGCCGCGCCCCCGGATCCTGCTCGTCGATGACGACGCCGAACTCCTCGACCTCATGCAGTCCCGTCTGCTCGCCCTCGGAAGGTTCGAGGTGATGGCGGTGCCCCGGGCGCGCGAGGTCCTCTCCCGCCTGGCCGAGCTGCGCCCCGACCTCATCGTCTCGGATATCGACATGCCGGGCATGGATGGAGGCTCTCTGGCTGCGGCCCTGCGCGAACGGGAAGCGGGCCGCCGCATTCCCATCCTCTTCCTGTCGTCGATGATCTCGGTCGAGGAGAGCGAGGCTGGCCACGGCCAGGTGGGCGGTTGGCCGATGTTGTCGAAGAAGACACCCTTCGCGAAGCTCCTGCTGGCCATCGAACAGTCCCTCGAACCGGCGGCGGAAGCCGGGAAGGCGAGCGGAGACTGATGGCGGCGCGCATTCTGCTCGTCGACGACGATCCAGAGGCCCGCGACCTGGCCCGGGCCGTGCTCGTGGCCGCTGGACATGAGGTCGTGACCGCGGGCGACGGACGTGAGGGGCTCGAGCGGGCGGTGGCCTTGGTCCCCGACCTGGTGATCACCGACGTGCGCATGCCCGAGGCGGACGGCTGGGCCCTCGCCCGGTCGCTGCGGTCGCATCCGCGCACCGCGCTTGTTCCCATCATCTTCCTGACCGCACTTGATTCCCCGGACGACGCGCTCCAGGGTTTCTCGCTCGGAGCGGACGACTATCTGCCCAAAAGCGCTGCCCTCGTCGATCTCGCGCGCACGGTGCACCGGGTCATGTCGCGGAGGATCGAACTCCAGGAGATGGTCGACCGCGGTCTCGAGGCCGCTTTCCGGGGCGACCTCGAGAAGCTCGGCCTTCCGGCCATCCTCTTCCTTCTCGAATCCGTGGCGAAGACCGGCACGTTGCGCCTCACCTCGCCGCGCGGGCGCGCCGTGCTCTTCCTGCGCGAAGGCGCGGTAATCGGGGCTGAACTCGTCGACAGTGAGGCGCTGCGCGACGCGCATCTCGTGTACCACGCCGCCACCTGGACGCGAGGGACATTCGAGTTCGTCGATGGTCCGGTGGAGGGCGACGACGCTATCCGCATGTCGACGCCCGAGTTGCTTCTCGAAGCCGCACGTCGGCAGGACGAACGGCAATGATCGCGGCATGATCCGCGCCGCACGAAGCGTCGCCCTCGGCGCTCTTCTGCTCGCCCTCTCCTTTCCATCTTCAGCGTGGGCGATCGACTGGCCCACCGTGGGCCGACTGCCCCTGCGCGTCTTCACCGACCGCGACGGTCTTCCCCAGAACGCGATCACCGCCATCGCTTTTGACAGGGATGGCGCGCTTTGGATCGGCACCAAGGACGGGGCTGCGCGCTACAACGGACGCGCGTGGACCTCGGTGTCGATGCCCAAGGGCTGCGCCTCGAACTGGATCCAGGCCCTTCTTCAGGCCCGGGACGGATCACTGTGGTTCGCCACGCGGGGCGGAGGGGTGGCCCGTCTGCTCGATGGGGCGTGGAGCGTTTACACCCAGGCCGAAGGACTCCCAAGCGCCGAGGTGTTCGCCCTGGTCGAGAGCGTCACTTTCCGAAAAGAGCCGGTGGTGCTCGCGGGCACCGACCAGGGCCTCGCCTGGTTCGATGGCGCGCGTTTCGTCTCTGTGCCTCTGCCCGAAGGTTCGCCCGCGCTGCGGGTCACTTCCTTCTTTGAAGGAGGGTCGACTCCCGATGTCGCCGGACTTTGGCTCGGTCTTCGCGATGGGATCCTCCGTTTCAGGAACGGAGTCTGGACGGTATTCGACCTCGCCGAATCCGAGGTGCCGCCGAACAATCCGGTGCGCGCCTTCGCCTTGACCACCGCCTTTGACGGGCGCGAGGCGCTGGTCGCGGCTCCCACCCATCCCGGTTTGCTTCAGTTCCGCGAGGGTCGCTGGTCGCGACGATCGCTTGAAGGTCCGGGGATCGGCATGCTCCAGGCGCTGCTCACCACCCACGACAAGCACGGCGCGGACACACTGTGGGTGGCGGGGCAGGCGCGGCTCGCGCGCATCCACAAGGGGCGGGTCGACTCCTTCGGCGCCGAATCAGGATTCCCCGCCCAGGGTTTCTGGAGCCTGGCCGAGACACCTCCAAACGGGGGTGAGCCCGCACTGTGGGCGGGCATGGCGGGCGGTGGTCTCGTACGCCTCCAGCGCGAAGGCTGGACCACGTTTGACGCGCCCAATTGGCTGAAGGAGTCGTCGGTCTACGGACTTCTGGAAACGACAGAGCCCGACGGGAGCCAGGTGATCTGGGTGGGAACGAATCGTGGCGGCCTGGTGCGCCTGTCCGATCGGGGCCGCACGGTCTACTCGGGGAAGGACAAGGCTGGTTCGGATACCGTACTGAGCCTGCTCGAAACCAAGTCGAAGTCCGGACGCCGTACTCTATGGGCGGGAACCACGGGTGGCCTCGGCATGCTGCGCGAAGGACGCTGGTCGCTCTTTCCGTTGTCCGACGGCCTGGTCGGCGCCACCGTGAACGCTTCCATCGCCAGCCTGAATGCCGACGGCGAGCCGGTGGTGTGGCTCGGAACCGGCGATGGCCTCGGGCGGATCGAAGGGGATCGTGTGCGCAACATGACGAAGGAGATCGGGCTCGTCGATCCCCGCGTGAATGCGCTGCTGGAGACAAACGATGCGGGGCGCAATCCCACGTTGTGGGTGGGAACCGAACGGGGACTCGCTCGTCACGCCAAGGGAGTCACCACCACCTTCACCACGAGAGAGGGCCTGCCCGCCGATGCCGTCATCTCACTCTCGGAGGTTCGTGAATCAGGCCGACGGTCTTTGTGGATCGGAACCCGGCTGGGCGTCACCCGGGTGGACCTCGATGACACTGCCGGGGCACTCGCGGCCCCGCCCATCCCCGTTCTGCCCAACAACACCATCTATCAGATCCGCCAGGATCTTCAGGGCCGCATCTACCTCTTCACCAACAAGGGCATCGCGCGGCTCGCTCCACGGGCGCCCACCGTGGACGATCCCTCGCCTTACGAGATGTACGTTTTCACCACAGCGGATGGCCTGCCCTCGGCCGAATGCAACACCGGCGCGTCGATGGTCGACTCGCAAGGCCGGGTCTGGGTGGGCACCATCCAGGGAGCGGCGGTCCTTGAACCGCACCCTTCGATGCCGGCCCGGCCTCGACCCCTGCGCATCGAGCGGGCCGTGAACGCCCGCACGAACGCGCCGCTGTCGGAGGGTGCGTCGCTGGCTTATGACCAGGGCCAGCTCACCTTCGAGTTCGCGCTGCTGAATCTCTTCCGGGATGAAGACACGCGTTATAGCAGCCAGCTCGTCGGTCTCGACGCCGAACCCTCGGCCTGGACCGCGGACGCCAAGAAGGAGTACACGAGCCTTCCCGAAGGGCAATACGTCTTCAATGTCTGGGGACGCGATGTGAGCGGGGCCGTCGCCGGTCCGGTGCGGCTCGGCTTCACCGTGCGCGCAGCGCCCTGGAGGACCTGGGGGGCCTATCTCGCCTATGCGCTGACGCTGGCGCTCCTCGTCTCGGCGGCCTTCCGGTGGCGGGTCCGCTCGATCCGCCGCCGGAATCTCGAACTCGAAGAGGTCATCACCGCGCGCACCCGCGAACTGGGTGAGGCCGTCCTTCGCCTGAAAGAGTCGGAACAGACCGCCCTTCAGGCCAAGGACGCGGCCCTTCAGGCCAGCCGGGCCAAGAGCACGTTCCTCGCCAACATGAGCCACGAATTGCGGACGCCTCTAAACGCGGTGATCGGTTTCGCTCAGGTGCTCGAGCGACGCGAGACCCTCAAAGGCGCAGACCGGGAAAGCCTGCGCATCATCCACCGCTCGGGCGAACACCTGCTGAGCCTCATCAACGATGTGTTGTCGCTGTCGAAGATCGAGGCCGGCGCGCTGGCCCTCGTCCATCGCCCTTTTGACCTGCCCGCTCTGCTCCAATCGGTGCGCGAGATCATCCGCGTGCGCGCCGAGGGCAAGGGGCTCGACTTGCGGTTCGAGGTCGACCACGATTTGCCGCGGGTGGTCGTGGGCGATGAAGCGAAGTTGCGTCAGGTGTTGATCAATCTGCTCGGCAACGCGGTGAAGTTCACAGACCGTGGGAGCGCTTCGCTCCGCGTGAGTCGCAAAGACGATCTCACCCGCTTCGAGGTCGAAGACACCGGACAAGGCATCGCCGAGGCGGAGCAGCCGAAACTCTTCTCGGCCTTTGTGCAGACACACAGCGGCCAGAGATCGAAGGAGGGCACGGGCCTCGGCCTCGCCATCAGCAGGCAGATCGTGAACCTCATGGGGGGCGACATACAGGTGCGCAGCACCGTTGGCCTGGGCAGCGTGTTCAGCTTCGAAATCGGCCTGCCTGCCACCGACGAAGCGTTGGCGATGGTGGAACGGCGGGTGATCGGCCTCGGCCCCGGACAAGTCGCGCCACGGATCCTCGTGGTCGACGACACCGAGGAGAACAGACTGCTTCTGAAGCAGCTCCTTACTTCCGTCGGCTTCGAGGTGCGTGAAGCCGCGAACGGGCATGAGGCGGTGGAGTGTGTCGAGACGTGGCGTCCCGCTCTGATCTTCATGGACGTGCGGATGCCGGTGATGGACGGTCTTACGGCTACCCGCCGAATCCGCGCCTTCGAAGCCCATTCGGGCGCTCCGCGCGCGGCCATCCTGGCCCTTACCGCCGGGGCCTTCGAGCACGAGCGGGAAGAGATGCTCCGTGAGGGCGCCGACGATTTCGTGGCCAAGCCCTTCCGCGTCGCCGCCATCTTCGAGCGGATCGGTCAGCACCTGCCCGTCACCTATGTGTATGCCGATGGGGGTGAGGGAGCTGCGGGCGAGGCCGCGGCGGACGGCGCCTCGACCCTGAGCCCCGAGCGTCTGCGCTCCCTCTCCGAAGCGCATCGCCTCGAGTTGCACGAGGCACTGGCCGCGGGACACGTGCGCCGGGCCCAGGCCGCGGTTGAAAAGGTTCGCCTCGACGATCAGGCCCTCGGAGCGGCGCTGCTCACCGAGGTGCAGGCCTTCCGCTTCGACGAACTGCTGACGCTCCTCGAGCGGAGTGAATCGTCGCGCTAGGCGCCGCGCTACTGAGGATCAGGCCGTTCGAGCGCCCGGCGCTTCCATTCCGCGACCTCAGCCCGCAGCTTTTCGTTGGCCGCGAGCGCCCGCGCCAGGCGGAGTTGAGTAGCGATGCGCGCGAGCACCTCGGAGGCATCGAAGGGCTTCACCAGATATTCGACTCCGCCCGCCTCCATGGCGCGGGCCTTCGCCGCGGGGTCGTCGTCGGCAGAGAGGAAGATCACCGGGACCTTTCGCAGCGCCTCGTTCTTCTTCAGCTCGCGGCAAACCTCGTAACCGTCCTGGTCGGGCAGGTTCACGTCGAGCAGCACCAGGTCGGGCGGCTGGCGCTCGATGAGAGTGAGGGCGCGCTGGCCGCTGTTGGCAACCCTCACCTCGTAGCCCGCGTCCTCGAGGATATTGGCGAGCAGGATCAGGTTGGCCGGCGCGTCGTCGACCACCACGATGCTGGCCGGGGCGGTTTCAGAGGGTCTTGTCACCCGGCCTCCTCAGGCGGTAGCCCACACCGCGGATGGTTTCGATGTGGCGCGGCGTTTTCGGGTCGTCGCCGAGTTTGCGTCGCAGGGAGGAAACGTGGACATCGATGGAGCGGTCGAAACTCTCGAAGTTGCGGTCCGCGATCTCGAGCAGCAGTTCCTCGCGCGAGCGAACCCGTCCGGGCGAGCGGGCCAGGCAGAACAGGATGTCGAACTCCGCGGTGGTGAGGGCGAGAGGAACTCCTTTGAGCGACGCGGCGCGAGTGGAGGGGTCGACGAACAGATCGCCCACCGCGCACGAGAGCGGTCGCGGCGCGTTTTCGCGCTGGGCCACGGCCGAGCGGCGCAACACCGAGCGCAGGCGGGCCAGCAGCTCGCGGGGCGACGCCGACTTCGCGAGGTAGTCGTCGGCGCCGATCTCGAGGCCCGCGACCCTGTCCGGCTCGTCTCCCATGGAGGACCACATGATCACCGGAATCGACGATCGCTCGCGCACCCGCCGCAGCACTTCGATGCCGTTGAGCCCGGGCAGCCGGACGTCGAGGATGACCGCGGCGAACGAACCGCTGAGCGCCTTCTCGAGGCCAGCCAGCCCATCGGCGGCCAGTTCGATTTCGTAACCGAGCGGGCCGAGGTAGTCCCGCAGCAGGGCGGACACCGCGACGTCATCGTCCACGATGAGAACCCGGGTAGGGAGAGCCTCCATGGCGCCCTGATTCATCGGTGTTCCGCCCTTGCTGAGCCGCGTGAACGTCGACTCAGCGGATGGCGGCGGCGGCGCGGAGTTTCGCGACTCCCGCGTCGAGCGCGGCCACGATCCGCTTCGACTCGATCTCGAACATCGCGAGGTCCTTTTTCTCCACCGCCTCCCGCAGCGCGGGGTAGGGCCAGGGAGCGTAACCGGTGGTGAGACCGGGGCCGATGAGCTGGTGTTTGAACCAGGGGCGGCCGGGCAGGCCGTCCTTGTTGAGGAAGGCGCGTTCGACCTGGTTGAGCGCGTCACTCAACTTCGCGAGGGCCGAGGCATTGCCGCCTTTGAGCAGCGCCTCGGTGGCGGCGTCGGCGGCCCGGCCCGCGGCATCGAGTTCACTCACCGCTTTGAGCAGGCGCGCGAAGTCGGGAGCGAAGCCCTTGGTCGCGGTGCGTGCGCGCTGGACCACGTCCACGCGGATCTCGTCGAGGTCCTCCTTCATGGCCGCACCGTAGTTCGAGAAGCGCAGGGGAGCGACGTCGGCGGTGGCGGTGCGGAAGGTGAGCAGGCCGAGGTAGCGAGCGGCGGCCTGGTGATAGAGGAACTCGGGATCGCCGTACTTCGCCATCCAGTTGAAGTTGTCGTAGACGGAGTGGTACACGCCGTAGGGGCCGCCGAAGCTTCCGTCCACCGATGGGATGCCGAGATGGTCGATGAACGCGGTGTAGTCGGAGCCCGAACCGAGGCGTCCGAGCTGCAGTTCGAACCCTTGGTCCTGGCCGCCGAGGTGGACGGGCTGAGCTGACGCCCACTCGCCCTTGGAACGCTCCTCCCACTTGGCGCCCACCGTTCCACCCTGACGCGGCTCGGGAACCTCGGCCACCGCTTCGCGGACCGCGTCGCGCATCGAAGGCGTTCCCGAAGATCCGAAGTGGGGTCCGGTCACGGCGGCGTCGATGTTGAGATACGCCACCGCCTTGCTCGACAACATGGCCGCGTTCTCCTCCACCCATTCGGTGGAGCCGACGAGGCCGTACTCCTCGGCGTCCCACGAGCAGAGGAGGATGGTGCGCTTGGGCTTCCAGCCCGCCTTCATCGCGGCGCCGAGGCCCCGTGCCACTTCGAGCATGGCCGCCGTGCCGGAGTTCGGGTCGACGGCGCCGGGAGTCCAGGCATCGCGATGGTTGCCCACCACCACCACCTGATCGGTGGTTCCCTGGATCTTCGCGATCACGTTGTAGATGGGCTTCAAGCCTTCGTCCATCTGCACGTCCATCTCCACCGCCGCGCCACCTGGGCCGATGTGATACGAGAAAGGAAGTCCGCCCTGCCACTCGTTCGGGACCCGCGGTCCACCCAGTTCGCGCAAAAGCTTTTCCGCTTCACGGTATGAGATGGGCAGCGAGGGGATCTTCGGCACATTGGTCATCTGATCGCGGGTGATGCGTTTCGCTCCCGCGACGGAGGGCAGGCCGCCCGGAGTCGACGGGTCGCCGGGCTGGATCGACAGGTACTGCACCGAGCCGCGCTGAATGGCGGAAGGCGGGCGCATGGGACCATCGGGGTACATGTCGCCCCGCATGTAGCCATCGTCGGCAGGGTCGGAGAAGATCAGCACCCCGACGGCTCCGCGCTCCTGCGCTTCCTTCACTTTGAGGCCGCGGAACGCGCCCCCGTAGCGGACCAGCGCGATCTTCCCCTCGACGGAGAGACCCAGGGTCTTCAGACGATCATGGTCGGCGGGCGAGCCGTAGTTCACGTAGACGATCTGGCCGTTGGCCTTGCCTGAGGCGCCGTAGCCGTGAAAGGCGGGGAACTGGCCGCGCGAAGTGGAGTCCTTGTCGCCGGCAATCGGATCCTCCATCAGAGAAAGCTCCTCTACCCGAGGCTCGACCATCTTGAGCGAGACATGTTTGGGATGGTTCAGAAAGACGTCGTACTTCACCATCTCGGTGTCGAGGCCGAACTCCTTCATCTTGCCGTTAACCCAGTCGGCCACCTTCTTCTCGGCGGGAGTGCCGGCGACGTGCGGCTCCTCGGTCAGCTGAAAGAGCCAGCGGCGCGCGTTCTCCGGCGTGGGCGTGTCGAAGGCGATCTTCTCGAAGCCGGCATTCAGCTCGGTGGTGGCCCGGGTGTACCCGACGGGCAGACTGGCGCGATCCGACGCCAGGGCAAGGCTCGGCGTGGACGGGAAAACGGCAAGCAGAACCAGGGCGGACAAGTGGCGCGGATGGCGCATTCGGACTCTCCTCTTAAAGATGGAGAGCGGATTGTATCGGCGAAAAGCCCATGGGCGGCCGTAGCTGGCCCGTCGCCCGCCACGATGCGCCGGCGGTCACGCGAATGGGCTGGCAAACTGCCCTTGCTCCACCTACGCTCTCCCTATCGAACCATGTTCCAGAATCCGGCCACGAACATCGAACCCTCTCTGCCCGGGAACTGGTGGTGATTGTGATTCTGGCGATTGGTCTGGACTGGCTGACGCCATAGGTCGACTGCCTGCAAAGAGATGGCAAAACCGTTTGACACGTTCGAGTCACCACCGCGCTTCACCAGTCGGGAGCGCTGGCTTCTCGCCCTGATCCTCGTCGCCGCAGCCGGTCTGCGCTTCATTGGATTGAGTCACCATCTTCGGCGCGGCACCGGGGTGTTCGACGAAGGCAACAATTTCGTGGCGGCGGTACTCGGGATGTGGACGATGCATTCGGCGGACCCCCACGTCTACTCCGGCTACGCCGGCTTCTTCAACTGGATGCTCTTTCTGCCGATGGGCCTTGGCGAACGCCTGTATGGAGAGCCGGGGGCCTTCCTCGCCGGCCGGCTTCTCGTCGCGGCCTTCTCCGTGGTCAATGTACTGCTCATGGCCCTCGTCCTTAAGAGACGGGGGGGGACGGCGGCGGCGCTTTTCGGAGCGGCCCTGCTCGCGGCGTCGCGCGGGGAGGTGAGTTCGGCTCACTACATCACCGCCGACATACTCGTGGCGACTGCGTTTCTGACTCTTCTTCTCATCCGGCCCCATCGCGGGGGCCGTCCTTCGCCAACGGCAGCCACGGGCGTGGTGTTGGGTCTGGCCGTGGCGATCAAGTACACGGCGCTGGTGCTGACCCCGGTGGCGATCTTGGAGACATTTCGGGAGGGAGGGGTGCGCGCCGTGCGACGGGCGGCCGGCTTTACGCTGCTCGCTTTCGCCCTCGCCGCGCCTTTTGCCGTGCGCGGTCTGCTGGCCCAGGACGATCAGGGCGCCGGACTCCTGCATGCGATCCGCGCCTATTACGGCTCCGCGGTGAGCAGCGGTAACCACCTTGGTCATTTCGGAGAGGCCACCGCGACGGCTCACGTGAACGTCGGCAGCCTTGGGTTGCTCCTGGCCCTCCTGTCCCCAGCGCTCGCGCGCCGCCGCTTGGATCTTGTGTCTCCCATTGCCCTGATCATCGCCGCCGAAGTGGCCATGGCCCCGGCGGATGTGGTGTACCCGCGCCACGGCCTTCCTGCTTCCGCGGCTTTCGTCTTGCTCGCCGCCCTGGCCTTCGATGGTCTGTGGAAACGCTTCGCCGTGTCCTGGACGGTCGTGGCCGCCAGTGCCGGCCTTCTGATCATCCAGCCGCTGTTGGCGGCCTGCGCAGTCACCCAGGGCTACCTCAGGCCGGCAGAAATCGACCGGGCCGCCGACTGGATCGAAGCGAATGTTCCCGCAGGGCGTCGCATAGTCACGTCGCTAGAGCGATTTCGGCTCGGAGACGGTTACGAGGTCCGCTTTGGCCCGCAAGTCAGGCACTTCCCGGAAGCCGAACTGGCCTTCTTTGATGTGGTGGTGCTGGTGGGACCGGAGACGACGAGGCTCCTGACCGGCTGCAAGGAGGTCGCGCGTTTCAGTGATGTTGGCAATGAAGGTGGTGCTCTCGTGATCAAGGCGCCCTGCCGCGAAAAGTCGGCGCGGGTCAGAGCACCCACTGACATCTTCCCGGAAGGAACTGAGGCAGCGTGGGATCCGGATCCAAACACCTCCGCCCGGTTTGGCGAGGGCGCGATCCAATTTGGCGCGAGGTGGCAGGAGCCCGTCGAGGCCGCGGTGATTCATCTGCGCGTGGGTGATTCGCGGGGAGAATGGCCTCAACGACTCCAGGTGTCACTGCTGGACAAGGGGGGCGAGTGGCGGCTCGTCGACCCCACTCTCCTGCGCCCAGGGCAGCGTCGCAAGCAGCTGCCCCCGTTCGGCCAGAGTTACGTCTTGCCTGAGGAGTCAGGGGGGGTGTTTGGAATCCGTTTCGAACGGGTTCGCGGAGGAGAGTTTTCGGTGACCGATGTGGCGGTTTACCGGCCTCCCGGAATCTGAATGTCGATCCGTCCCGATCCTGGACACAGAATCCTATTGATTCGATGCAGGAAGTCCCCGACTACTCGTGTCGAAGCGCCGACACCGGGGCCACCAGGGTGGCGCGGCGCGCCGGCACCCAGGTGGCGACCAAGGCGGCCACGGCGAGGATCACGAAGGACAGAGCGAGGACCGCGGGATCGAAGGGGCTCACCTGGTAGAGCATCGAACTCACCAGCTGCCCCGAGGCGAGTGCCAGCAGAACTCCGAGACCGAGGCCGGCGCCTGCGAGTGCGGCGCCCTCGCGCAGGAACAGTTCCACCACACCGCGGGCCGACGACCCGAGGGCCATGCGGATACCGATCTCACGGGTGCGCCTCGCCACCACGTACGACTTGAGCCCGTAGATTCCGATGACGGCGAGGATCAAGGCCGCGAAGCCGAACAGCGAGAAGAGTCGCGCGCCGCTGCGCACGCCCCACAGGGGCAGGCTGTCGTCGCGGAAGGAGAGCAGTGTGGCCGCGGAGACCACAGGGAGATTGGGATCGAGGGCACGCAGTTCGCGGCGCACGTTCTGGACCATGGTCGAGGCAGTCGCGGGGTCGGCGCTCTTGATCCGAACGTGGAGGTTCAGGCTCGACTGGAAGTTCGCGCCGACCGGCTCATAGAAGAAGGGAACGGGGGCGGGGTCGAACAGGCTGTGACGCAGGCCAGGGGCCACGCCGACCACCTGTAGGGCCTCAACCGGGGATTCGGTCGCCCCGTCCTGAGAGATAGTCACTCCCTTGCCGGGTCCGCCGCCCGCTCCGTACTGCACGGTGCGGCCGATGGGATCTTCGCTGCCGAAGAGCTTCTGGGCGAGCGGCTCGCTGATGATCACCGGCTTGAGGCCGGTGGCGCCCACCTCTTCATTGGTGTCGAACTCACGGCCGCGCAGCAGGGTCAGGCCCAGCGACTTGAAGTAGTTCGCGCCGATGATGACGTGCTGGGCGCTGATGCCGTTGGCCGCGCCCGTGCCGTCTCGCTCCGGGTCTCCGGCTTTGCGCACCCGACGCGAACTCGAAAAGGCGCCAAAGGGCACAGTGGACGCGACACTCGCCGCCTCCACTCCGGGCATGGCCCGCACACGGTCGAGCACCGAGCCGTAGAGCTGCTGCGAACGCGCGCTGTCGTAACCGGCGAGGGCGGGATCGAGTTCGAAAAGCAGGCCCGAGTCGAGCCGGAACCCGGGATCCGATTCGGCGGCGGCGAGCGACCCTCGCACGAAGAGACCGCCGGTGGCGAGGAGCGCGAGGCTCAGGCCGATCTGCAGCACCACCAGGACGTTGCGCGGAGCGAGCAGCCAGAAACGCCCGCGGGCGCTGGAAATCGCCCCACCCTCGCCCGCTTGCTCCTTGAGTTGAGGGAAAACGTCAAGGCGCGAGAGCTTCAGGGCGGGGCCCAGGCCCGAGACCACGGTAGCGAAGAGACAGAACAGGAAGGTGGCGCCGAGCACGCGCACATCGGGGGTCAACGGAAACACGATGGCAAGTGGGGCCACCGCGATGAACGACGACACCAGCAGCCGGGTGAGGGCGTAGGCGATGCCGAGCCCGAAGACGCCACCGAGCATGGCCAGAACGAAGCCTTCGGTCAGGAGCTGCCGGATCACACGCCAGCGTCCCGAGCCGAGGGCGAGACGCAAAGCGATCTCCTTCTGCCGCGCCTCACCGCGGGCCAGGAGCATGTTGGCGAGGTTGAAGCAGGCCACGATCAGCACCACGCTCGCCAGGGCGAGCAGGATGGCGTTCGCGGCGGCGATGGGTGTGTCGGACTGCGGGTTCGTGCTGACCGACATGCGCGAGAGGGGAGCCAGGGCTACCATGTGGTCCTTGTTCTCCGCGGGGTACGCCTCGGCCAGCCGGGTTCCGATGAGCTTGGCCTGAGCCGAAGCGCTTTCAATGGTGGCCCCCTCTTTGAGCTGGCCCACCAGGATCAGGTTGCGATGAGTGCGGTCGGCGAGCTTCGTGCCCTGGCTCTCCTCCGACTTCTGGAAGTCGTTGAGCGTGGCGTCGTACAGGCTGAGGGGAAGCCACAGTTCGGGGGCGGCCAGGGCCATGGTGCCGCTGAAGCCGTCCGGCGCCACCCCGACCACGGTGAGGTTTCGCGCGTTGACCTTGATCTGGTTGCCGAGGATGTTCGCGTCCCCGCCCATCTTCTTCCACAGGCCGTAGCCGAGGATGGCGACCGGAGTCTCGCGGCCCGGCGTTTCCTCGTCGGCGGAGAAGGCTCGGCCCAGATGCAGGCGCACGCCCAGGGTCTGGAAGTAGTTCGAGGAAACGGTGTCGCTGAACACCCGCCGCGTGGTTTCGCCTTCGGTCAATCCGACCATGGCGAAGTTATGGGCCATCACGCTCTCGAACGATTCGTTGCCGCTGCGGATGTCGAGGTAGTCGGGATAGGAGAACGCGCGGTACGAATCGGGGCGGGTTTCGTCCTTATGGAAGAGACCCACGATGCGCTCGGCGGGCACGCCGGCGATGGGCCGCAGCAGGATCACGTTCACCAGCGAGAAGATCGCGCTGTTGACCCCGATGCCGAGGGCCAGAATCGCCACCGCGATCCCGGTGAAGCCGAGGTCTTTCTTCAGGCGACGCAGGCTCAGCATCACATCGGTCTTGAAATTCATAGACGGTTCTCCAGTGTCTCAGGAATACGGGAAGCGGCGGCACAAAGTTCCGCGAACATCGCCCTGCTTTCGGGCGTCTGTCATCTTCCCCTTGTTGGCCGTCCTCCTGTGTAAACTCTCACACAGGAGCCCACACATGGCCACGAACCTCAACATCGACGACGCTCTCCTCGACGAAGCCCTCGCCGCCTCCGGCAAGAAGACCAAGCGCGAGGCCGTGACGATAGCGCTCAACGAGTTTGTCCAGCGCCGCAAGCAGAAGAAGGTGCTCGAACTGTTCGGCAAGCTCGACTGGTCGCCGAACTACGACCACAAGAAAGAGCGCGAGCGAGTGTGAGCGTCCTGGTCGACACTTCGGTGTGGTCGCTGGCCCTGAGACGCGACACGCCGGAGAGGACTCGCGAGATCGAGGCCCTCACTGCGGCGCTCGAAGCGGGCGAAGTTGTCCTCATTGGCTGCGTTCTGCAGGAACTTCTGCAAGGCTTTCCCGCGCGGGACCGTACCCAGCGCCTCATCGACTACCTCGCACCCTTCCCGCTGTTGAGCCTTCACCGGGGCGACTATGTCTTCGCCGCGGAGATCCGAAACAAGTGCCGAACGAAGGGCATCGCGGTCACCACGATTGACGCCCAGATTGCCGCGACCTCGATCAACCACCGCTGCCGGCTCCTGACCGCGGATCAGGATTTCACAAGGATCTCGAAGCTTTTCCCGATCCGTTTCGCGTAGTCGCAGCGTTCCCAGGGTCGGCTACCGCCCCTTTGGGGCGTCTATCATCCGTTCAACCAGCACGGGGAGGGTTGATGTCCTCAACCGACGATTCGGAGACGAAGGCGCGTCGATCCGGGGAAGCGGCGGAGCCGCCGGTCGAACCGCGCCCCGAAGCGATCGCCCGGTTCGCGCCGGGGAAGCTTCTGGCCTCGCGTTATCGAATCATCGCCCCTCTTGGGAAGGGAGGCATGGGCGAGGTCTATCGCGCCGACGACACTCGTCTGGGTCAGCCCGTCGCCCTGAAGTTCCTGCCCGCGGCCTTCGCCGCGGATTCCAGCCGGCTCCAACGTCTCGTTGACGAGGTTCGCATCCGCCGCCAGATCTCGCATCCGAATGTCTGTCGCCTCTACGACATCGCTGAAGCCGATGGCCACCACTTCATGGTCATGGAGTACGTGGACGGCGAGGATCTGGCCTCGCTGCTTCGCCGGATAGGTCGACTGCCGGGGGACAAAGCGCTCGAGATCGCGCGCGGCGTGTGCGCCGGTCTTGCCGCGGCGCATGACAAGGGGATCATCCACCGCGACCTGAAGCCAGCGAACGTGATGATCGATGGCCGCGGCCAGGCGCGGATTGCGGACTTCGGCCTGGCAGCGCTGGCCGGAAGCGGCGGCTCGGACATGTCGGGCACGCCGCAGTACATGGCGCCGGAGCAACTCACCGGTGACGGCGCTTCAATGCGGAGCGACGTTTACGCCCTCGGCTTGGTGCTCCACGAGATGCTCACGGGGAAGCGCGTTTTCGAGGCGAAATCGCTGGGCGAACTGCGCGCTCTTCACGCCGCCTCGAAACCCCTGAATCCTTCGAGCAGCGCGACCGATGTGGATCCGGGCCTCGACCGCGTGGTCACTCGTTGCCTGGCCCGCGACCCGAAGGACCGGCCGGCCTCCGCGCGTGAAGTGCTTCTGGCGCTCCCGGGCGGGGATCCGCTCCAGGCCGCGCTTCTCGCGGGAGAGACTCCGTCACCGGAAATGGTGGCGGCCGCGGGGAAGGTTGGTGACCTGCGGCCGGCCGTCGCTTGGACCTGCCTTATCGCGGGACTCCTCGGCCTGCTCTCTCTTCCAATCCTGGCCGGAGAAGTCATGATGTTTCGGCGGGTGTCTCTTGCGAGATCGCCAGAATCCCTCTCAGACCGGGCCAGGGACGTGCTTGCACGACTGGGCTATCCCGCGGCCCCGGCCGACAGCGCATCCTTCTTCACAGGAGACGCCGACCTCTTGGCCCACTTTCGGGTCCAGGACCCCACGTTGGCGCGGCAGACGCTGAGCACGATCCGACCGGGCCCGTATCTCTTTCGATACCGGGCGAGCGCCAGCCCCCTGGTCTCGACGAGCTGGATTCCCACCCCCCCGTGGGGCGGCCCCGCTGAACTCGGCCGCGTTCGTTGGGCCGATCCGCCGCTGGACGTGCCCGGCATGACTGGGGTGGTCCTGGATCCACACAACGGACGCCTGACCGCCTTCACGGCGGTACCGCCGCGCTTCGATCCTCTCCCTGCGCCCGGCCCCGACCCGGACTGGACGGTCGCACTCAACGAGGCCGGATTCGATCCGGCTCGCCTCCGGCCATCCGGATCGCGCTGGGCCTCCCCAGTCGATTCGGATCGCAAGGCCGCGTGGGACGGGACGCTCATCGACCAGCCGGAGGTTGTGTTCCACGTCGAGGCCGCAGCCTACCGGGGACGGCTCGTCTATTTCGAGATGCAAGGGCCCTGGCTCAAGCCTCCCCAAGGCGCCGCGGGCGGATCCACAGCGCTCTTCGCGGTGACCGTCCTCGTCCTGCTCCTGGGCTGCGTCCTCCTTCCGGTCGCGGCCCTGCTGGTGCGTCAGAACCTCCGCCTGGGCCGCGGCGATCGAAAGGGCGCCAGGTCGCTGGCCGCCTTCGCCATGGTGAGCCTCATCCTCGCGAACCTGTTCCGTGCCGACCACACCACCCTCCCCCTGCTTGAGTTACACCTTGTGACGCAGATCGTCAGCCAGGCGGTGTATACCGCCGCCTTGGTGTGGCTCATGTATCTGGCTCTGGAGCCGTCCGTCCGCCGTCGCTTTTCCCACGCCCTGATCTCTTGGAACCGTCTTCTGGGCGGGAAGTTTGCTGATCCGTTGCTGGGCCGGGACGTCATGGTGGGTACGCTCGCGGGCATCGTCGCCGTGTTGGACTTCGGGTTCGACGCACCCCTAGTTCTGCTCGGACAAGCGCCCCTTATCACCAGCGGGGTCGGCCTCAGCGCCTTGAACGGGCCGCGGCATATGGCCTATTTCTTCCTGGTGAGCGCGGTCATCGGAGTCGCCTATTCGTTGTTCACGCTTTTCACCTTGTACCTCTTCCAGTCGCTGTTGAGGTCGGCGTGGCTCGGACGCCTGGTGCTGTTCTTCGTGATTCTCGCGCCGTCGCTTACCCTTGGGGAAGGGATGATCCCTGCCGCCATCGAGGGCTCCGTGTTCGCGGCGACCATTGTCTTCGTCCTCGTGCGGTTTGGGTTCGTCGCCTCCGCCCTGACTTGGTTCACGGCCTTCGTGCTCCTTCGGACGCCGCTGACCCTCGACGTTGCTTCCTGGTACGCCGGCCGCTCCTTCGCCGTCCTCGGCTTCTTCGCCCTGCTCCTGTGCGCCGCCTTCTTCACCTCCCTGGGCGGAAAGCCCCTCTTCGGGAAAGCTCTGCTCGATGACTGAAGCAGGCGGAACAACGCCATGAAGTTCCTGCCCTTTGTCTTCAAGCATCTCGCCGCCACCTGGGTGCGCACGGGGAGCACCATCATCTCGATGGCGCTGTGCGTCTTCCTCTTCTGCACGCTGCAAAGCGTGTTGACTCACCTCGATGGCTTCATCGAAGGCCGGAGTCCGCGGCGCATCGTGACGCGGAATGCGATGAGCCTCATTGGCGTGGTGCCGATCACTCACGGCCCCAGGATCGCGGGTGTGCCGGGCGTCACGCGCGTCTCGTCTCTCATGGCATTCGGCGGCGTGCTCATGGCCCGCAAGGAGGGCAAGGTCGACCCGGGCGCCAGTGGTGAAACCGACTGGACCAGGGTCTTTCAGAATCTCGCCGTCGAAGCGGAGCCGTTTTTCGCCATGAACCCCGAGTACATGGTGGCGCCCGATGAGTTCCGCGACTTCATGAATGACCTGCAGGGCTGCGTCATCGGCCGCCAACTGGGGGCGAAGTTCGGCTGGGAGATCGGCGACCGCTTCTTCCTTCAGAGCTTCGTCCCGGGGATGCGCAAGAAGAGCGGACCCTTCGAGTTCGTGGTGAGAGGTTTCCTCGATACCGACCTTCGCAAGTACCCGGGCACCGAAACGAACCAGATGTTCTTCCACTTCAAGTACCTGAGCGAGAGCCTGGGCGGCCTGGCCCAGACCCAGTTCTTCATGGTGGAGATCGACGACCCCGCCCGCACCGCCGAAATCTCCGCTGCTATCGACGCCATGTTCGAGAACTCCGGCGACGAGACTTACACCGAAACCGAGAGCGCCTTCAGCGCGAACTTCATCTCCATGGTGGGGGATCTGGGCGTGCTGGTGAATGGAATCGGCCTCGCGGTGTGCTTCACCATCCTGCTCGTCACCGCGAACACCATGAGCATGGCGGTGCGAGAGAGGCGCAAAGAGATCGCGGTCCTGAAGACGGTGGGCTTCGGGAGCGGCCGGGTCATGAGCCTTATCCTCGCCGAGGCCCTGATGCTGGGCGCGGTGGGCGGCGCTCTCGGGGTCGGCGGCGCGTTGTGGGCCATCTCGGCCCTGAACCGCGCGCCCGGCCAGACCGTCCTCGGCTTCTCGCATCTCGTCTTGACTCCCGAGGTGGCGCTTTTCGGGGTGGCGGTGGCGGTCGGTCTCGGTCTTTGCGCGGGGTTCCTGCCGGCCTGGGGCGCCTATCGGGCCCGCGTGACGGAAATGCTGCGGACCACCTGAGCCATGACCCTGCCTCTCGCCTACAACATCCGCAACGTCAGGGAACGGTGGACGGTCGCGCTCCTCGCGGTCGCGGGCATCGCGCTCGTGGTCGCGGTGTTCGTGATCCTCACCGCCATGTCGCAGGGGTTCGCCACCGCCCTTCGGGGAACCGGCCGCGATGACAACGCGATGATCGTAAGCCGCGGTTCCAACTCGGAGGTGACCTCGATGGTCGAGATGGAGCCGCGTCTGGCGATCCTCCAGCAGGTCAGGGCCGCGCTGGATGCCGATGGACGTCCACTTGCCTCGTGGGAAGGGGTGTCGGTCATGGCCCTTCCGCGCAAGTCGGACGGGAAGCGCACGAACGTGGTGCTCCGCTCGGTCACGCCCCAGGCCTTCGCGGTGCGCACGCCGATTCGCTACACGGCGGGGAGGGCTTTCAAGGCCGGCCTCGACGAAGTTGTCGTGGGTCGCCGCATCATGGACCGCATCGAGGGGCTCGAACTCGGCGGGACCTTGAAGTACCGCCGCCAGGTCCTTCGCATCGTGGGTGTCTTCGAGGCGGAGGGCGCCGCCTTCGAGAGCGAGATCTGGGGAGACTACGAGGTCCTTCGCTCCGCCCTGAGGCGCGGGGTGGGATCAAATTCACTGGTCATCCGGGTGAGCGACGCCGCAGAGATCGCCCGCCTCGACGGCTGGCTGCGGTTGCAGCAGAGCGGGACGCTCAAGGCCCTGTCCGAACGCCAGTACTACGAGGACCAGGCGGGACCGGTGGCGAAGACCATCCGGCTCCTCGGCGGTCTGGTCGCGGTGGTGATGGGCATCGGCGCGGTGTTTGCGGCCATGAACACGATGTACCGGGTGGTCGCGTCACGAACGCGCGAGATCGGAACACTCCGCGCCATAGGATTCTCGCGCGGCGCGATCCTGATCTCATTCGTCCTCGAGTCCGCGGTGATCGGCGTGATCGGAGGGGCGATCGGCTGTCTCCTCGCCTCCACGGTTCACGGTTATTCGACCAGCACCTCGAATCTGCAGAGCTTCAGCGAGATTGCTTTCGCCTTCGCCATCACGCCCCAGATCCTCCTGGCCAGCATGAGCTTTGCCCTCGCCATGGGGGTGCTTGGGGGGCTGCTGCCCGCGGCCCGCGCGGCCGCCCTGCCGATCGCCGAGGCGATTCGCGAGAGTTGAGAGAGAAAAATGGGACGACCTGAGAGAAATCGCTTGACACTTACTGTGTAAGGCACAGTACAGTACGGCGCATGGTTCAGCGCTTCCATGCCCTCGACGCCGTTCGAGCCTTTGCTTTGTTGCTCGGCGTCGTCCTGCACGCGACGATGTCGTTCTTCCTGCCCATCCCCGCGCAGGACAGCTCGCGAAGCGCGGCCCTGGCCGCGCTGTTCTTCGTGATCCACACCTTTCGCATGAGCCTCTTCTTCATGGTGGCGGGGTTCTTCGCTCGGATGGCGTTCCATCGCATCGGCCCGCGCGCCTTCGTGAAGGACCGGGCTCGGAGGATCGTGGCGCCGTTGATGGTGGGTTGGCTCCTCCTTGCCCCGCTTACCCTGGGGCTGGTGATCCTGGGATTCACAAAATCGTTCCCGGACGGGCTTCCCGCGGGCATGGATGCGACCGCGAATCCACAGCAGGGCTTCCCCCTGATCCACCTCTGGTTCCTCTACTACCTGTGCCTCCTGTATGGCCTCGCCCTGGCGATGCGAGCCGGCTTTGCCGCATTCGTCGATCCCCACGGACGCGTTCGGGCCCGAGTCGACGCGGTAGTCAAGGCCTTGCTTTCGAACTCGTTGGCTCCCATCGTGCTCGGGGCGCCGCTTTGCATCGCACTTACTTCAGACCCGGCCTGGCCGCTGTGGTTCGGCATTCCTGCACCTGACCAGGGACTCCTGCCACAGATCAAGGCGATCATTGGTTTTGGCACGGCCTTCGCCCTTGGCTGGCTGGTGCAACGTCAGACGAGCCTGCTCGATCTCTGGCGTGCGCGGTGGGCGGTAAACCTCGCGGTCGCCGCCTGTCTCTCCATCGTCTGCCTCGCCCTCGTCGGCCCGACGCCGGCGGCGAACCCACTCGTGTTTGATGGACCCCCCTGGTCCCGAGGTATCTACGCGCTCGGCTACACCGCTTCGATCTGGTACTGGACCTTCGGGCTGATCGGCCTGGCGCAACGGTTCTGCGACAAGCCCAGCCCGCTCCGTCGCTATCTCGCCGATTCGTCGTACTGGGTGTATCTCGTCCATCTACCCATCGTCTTCGGACTTCAGGTACTCGTGATGGACTGGCCCCTTCACTGGGCGCTCAAGTTCCCGTTCATCATCGCGACCACGCTCGTCCTGACCCTGAGCAGTTATCACTACCTGGTTCGGCGCACTTTCATTGGGGAGATTCTGAACGGGAGAAAGCGCCCATCGGGGGGCGAGGACCTCCGTCCCGCGCAGGCGCCCGCGATGACGGCCGGTGAGCCGACTGAGTCCGGTCACGCTCTACCGCTTGCTCAACTCGTGGGCGTCACCAAACGGTATGGCACGACCACAGCGCTCGATGAATTGTCCCTGGTGGTGAGGCCCGGAGAAGTCCTCGCCCTGCTCGGGCCCAACGGCGCGGGCAAGTCCACGGCGATCGGATTGTGGCTCGGCATACTCGAGCCCGACGCCGGAACCGCGACCTTGATGGGAGGATCCCCGTTCGACGTCCAGAGCCGTCTCGGCATCGGGGTGATGATGCAGGAGGTGAGTCTTGCCCCCATGCTGAGCGCACGCGAGCACATCACGCTGGCCTCGAGCTATTACAAGAAGCCGATGTCCGTCGAGGCGACCCTCGAAGTCACCGGCATTACACCCTTCGCCGACAAGCGATACATCAGCCTCTCCGGTGGCCAGAAACGTCAGGTGCAGTTCGCCGTCTCCGTCTGCGGCCGCCCGAGACTCCTCTTCCTCGACGAGCCGACGGTGGGCCTCGACGCGCTGGCTCGCGAGGCCATGTGGCGGACCATCCGGGCGCTCATCGACGACGGCTGCTCGATCGTTCTCACCACTCACTATCTGGAGGAAGCGGAGGCTCTGGCCGACCGCGTGGCCATGATCGCCAAAGGAAGGTTGCTGGCCGAGGGCAGCATCGAGGAGATCCGCGCTCTGGTCACGCGTGGCCGCATCCGCTGCGCAAGCGCGCTCGAGGTCGAGCACGTGAAGCGCTGGCCCGGAGTCATCGAGGCCGAGCGGAAGTCGCCCCTCCTCCACCTGACGACGACCGACACCGAGGCTGTGGTTCGACTCCTGCTCGATGCCGATCCCGGCCTGAGCCGGCTTGAAGTCCAGCAAGCGAGCCTCGCCGAGGCGCTCGCCGAGATCACCAGAGAGGCCGCATGAACGTCACTCCCTTCGACCGCGAACCCCTGCCGATGAGCCGACTGCTCCGCGCCTACGCCATGGAGGTGAAGCTCGAGACCATGGGCGCCCTGCGCGACACCGGATTCGCCCTGCCCTTTGTCGTGATCCCGGTAGCTCTGTACCTGCTGGTTGGCGTGATGATCAACGGCCAGGCTGAGCAAAATGGCCCGCTCGCGCAAGGCTTCGCGAACTACCTGTTCGCGGGCTTCGCGTCGATGGGGGTCATGATGCCGGGCATCTTCAGCGGCGTGATCCTCGCGCAGGAACGCGGCGCCAATCTCCTCAAACTCAAACGCGCGCTGCCGCTGCCTCCGGGCGCCACCATCGTGGCCAAGGTGCTGATGTCGATGGGCGTGGCCTCGGTCGCGGTGACGCTGGTCGCCGTGGCCGCCCTGGCTGCCGGGAAGCTCACCATCTCTCCCGCGCAGGTCCTGGTGGTGTGGGCGGTCCTGATCGTCGGAACGATTCCCTTCTCCGCGATCGGGCTCCTGATCGGAGCGCTCGCTTCCGGCTCCGCGGCGCCCGCGTGGGGAAACCTCCTGTTCCTGCCCATGATGCTGCTGTCCGGCCTGTTCCTTCCCCTGCCCGAGTTCCTCAAGACCTGGGTCCTGGTCTGGCCGGCCTTTCACTTGAATCAACTGGCCCTCGGCCTTGCCGGCGTTGAGCAGTTCACATACATTCCTCCCGCGCTCGCCGCGGCGGTCCTGTGCGGAGTGAGCGTGCTTTGTGGCGGGCTCGCGGTCCGTCGCCTGGCCAGAGTGGGATAGGCGGCAGGTTTGATTGACCTCCTTTGCTCGCCACAGTACCGTGCAGCCCGTGGCTGATGCCGATGCTTTCGGAAAACTGGAACTGGAGTTGCGGCGCGGCGTGGTGGTCCTCGCCGCACTCTCGCAACTGGGGGCGCCGCGTTACGGCTACGAGCTGCGGCAGGCCCTGGCCGACAAGGGCATGCCCATCGAGGAAGGCACGCTGTATCCGCTGTTGCGCCGCCTGGAAACCCAGGGACTTCTGAAGAGCGAGTGGAGGATTGTCGACGGGCCGCCCCGTCGGTACTACTCGCTCACCGCGGATGGCCGGAAACTGCTCAAGAAGCTCACCGAGTCGTGGCAGGGAATGAACGAGGCCATGGGTCGACTCCTGAAAGAGGTCGGACAATGAACGCGAACGATCTGATCGAGGCCTACGTCAGCGACGTGGCCGCGCAGCTGCCGCGCAAACAGCGAAACGACGTTGCGTTCGAACTCCGGCAGCAGCTCCAGGAGGAGCTGCAGGCGCGGGCCGAAGCCACGGGCCGCGAGCCGGACGCCGTCATGGCCATGGAGATGCTGCACGCGTTTGGCCGACCGTCTGATGTCGCTGGCCGCTATCGGCCCGCGCGTAACGTCATCGATCCCGCCGACGGCGATGCGTTCCTGCGCGCCACGGTCATCGGCATGGCCATCATCTGGTTCCTCGGGCTCCTGCGCTTTGCGCAGAACGTCGGGGCCGGAGTCCACATGCTGAGCGCGCTCGGCATCTGGTGGGTTGGCGCGGTGATCCCTTCCTTGTGGTGGCCCGGCTTCCTGGTTGTTGGCTTCGCGATGTCCGCCTGGGTCCGTCGCCGGTGGCCGCAGACCTCGGCGTGGAAGCCTCTTGGCGGGGATCTCACCTACGGCGCCCGCGCGGGAATGGTGATCGGCGTGGTTGGCATCCTGTGCGGTGTCTACGTGCTCGTCGAGCCCCGCGTGATACTCGATGTGTTTCTGGGCGGTCGGGCGGCCCCGGCTGCCTATGAGGCGCTCACCTACAGCGAGACGTTCCGCAGCCGCCAGGGTCCCTGGCTGCTGGCGCTTCTCCTTGTCAACATTCCCATTCTCGTGCGCGTGATCGTGCAGGGGCGAGACTCGACACTCATTCGGCGCACGGAGGACGTGCAGAGTTTCGTCCTCTCCCTCGTGATGATCTGGACGGTCCTCGATGGCCCGGTCTTCGTGACCGAGGCCGCGGATCGCACCACCAAGTTCTTCCTGGTTCTCATCTCGGCCGCCACGCTGGGTGGCCTCGGGTTCAAGCAGCGCCGAAGCGTCCGGCCGGCTCCAGACGAGGCAGCGCGCCGATCCTAGGAACCCGCACGGTTCACCTTGTTGGCCATCTCCTCGTCAGTCATGCCGTAGAAGCCGGCCCGCGTGCGGACCCGAAGGTCAGGCCGCGTGACCCTCAGCCGGATCTTGTGGAACTTCGGCCTGCCGGACTTCTTCGAGAAGGCCCGCTTCGGGGGCTCGAAGCCGATCAGGTAAAAAGCACTTTGATCGAGAAGCGCCTCTGTGAGCCCAGTCTGCAAGGCGTTGGTGTTGACGGTCGCCAGGCCTCCCGTGGCTTCGGCGAGATGCTGAAGCGTTCGCTGATTCGCGAGATGGGCCTTCCGCCGCGCCCCAACCATCGGCGAAACTTGCTGCACGTTCGCTCCATCGAGAGCGCTCGCCTCGTGTATGGCGAGACCTCGTGGGTCGACGGTGTAGAGCACCACAGAGGCGCGATTCGCCACTTCTGCCACTGACCGAAGAGCTCCCTCGATATCCGAGTCGCTGAAAAGCGAGAGCAGCGGCAGATCAGAGTCAGATTCAATCCCGCCTTGGAGGGACAGGCCTTCGGAGATGAAGACCACCGCCTTTCGGCCGGGCAGAGCCCGCAGTGTGTTGATGGTCGAGCTGAGGGACAGGAGTCTGTGACGAAATAGCTCTGAGGCTCGTGGGTCTGCATCGGGCAGGGAATGACTCGTGATGTTCGCGTCGTTCTGAACGCTCTTCGTGGAGTGGCTGCCCTGCGCGCTGTTGACGTTGTACCGGAGCGCGTTCACCGCGCCCGCGAAACGCTCCTGTCTGACAAACAGGGAGAATGCCAGGGCCGAATCGCTGGTGGTGCGAAGGCCCGCACGTGGATTGAACCGATGCCAATCGGCGGCAAAACCTGCCAGGGCCTCCTTCGCCGCCGTCATGCTGGCAAGCGACAGGCTGAGGTCGTCCACGAGGAAGACCACGGTGCTCAAGGCCTGGCGCCCCCTCGGGGCCTCCGGGCCTGGTCCTACGCTGGGGGAGGCGCTTGAAGTCTCGGCTGCCGAGGCTGCTGGTGTTTGCTCAAAGAAGGCGGCGTTGGAGATTTCTTGCCTGACGCCGTCGACCTCGAGAACGAAGTCCGCAGCGCCAAGGTCCCGAACGAGCCGGCCCTGCTTGTCGGTGACAACCGCATCCATCTGGATCAGATTGATGCCGACCTGGATCACCAGAGGCGCCGTCTGGCTCGCGGGCGGGAGACCCTGAGGCCCCCCTGTCGAGAGAGACGCGAACGCGATGGCCGTCGCAATCGAGAACGGAAAGACGCCCGCCCGCGCGTTCACCCTCATTGGGCGCGCGCGATGGGGCCGACCGGCGCGCGGTCGTTCACTTCCTGATCCGTGACGCCGTAGAAGCCCTCGCGTGTGCGCACACGTAGGTTGGGCCGGTTCACCTTCAACTTGATCTTGTGGAACCTCGGCCGCCCCCACTTCCTGGCGAAGGTGTCATAGGGAGGTTCAAAGCCGATGAGGTAGTACGCGGCTTGATCTCGGAGCACATCTCCGAAGCCGCCCCTCAGATCGTTGGTGTTGGCGATGGCAAGGCCGCCGGTGGCGTCGGCGAGTTGCTGCAAGGAGGCCTGGCTGACGATGCGATCGGCTATGCGCTCGTTCACGACCTGGGTCAACTGGTTCGGGGTTGGGTCCTCGGAGGCGCTCGGGCCGTCGAGCATCAGGCCGCGCGGATCGACGGCATACAGGACGACGGAAGCCCGGTTCGCGACTTCGGTGATCAGCCGCACAGATTCGTGAATCCCCGAAGTGCCCAGGAAGAGTGAACTCAATGCGCCCTCGGATCCGAGAGGACTCGACCCGGAGGGTATTGAGGTGAAGCCTTCGCTCACGAGGACCACGGCCTTCCGTCCGGGGACCGAACGCAAAGAGTTGATGGTGGTAATGAGGCTGTAGAACCGCTGCCGCATGTTCGCGTGAAGAACCGCGGGGTTTGCCGCCAGGTTCTCAGCCATCATCGCGGCCATGCGCCCACTTGAGCCCCGGTCGCTCAGCATCGAACCGACCGACCTGATTCCCTTGTTGCTGCGGATGTTGTAACGAAGCTGCGCGGCTGCGTTCTCGAACTCGGGGGCGTTGTTGAACAGGGTGAAGGTCATGGTTTCGTCGCTGGTGGTCCGCACCGCGGCCCGGGTGCGCGACTCCTCCCACTCCGAGGCGAACTTCGTGAGCCCGCGTCGCGCCTGGTACATGCTGTTGAAAGACATGTTGAGATCGTCGATGACGAAGACCACCGTGTTTCCTGGAGACGGCTCAGACCCCGCGGCTTGCTGAGGCGCGTCCATCTCGGTTTCCGCATCGCTCACGGCGGCGGCGACGGGGGCTCCGAAATGGATGGCGTTGGTGAGCGGACGTCTCTTCCCGTCCACCTCCAGGGTGAAGTCCTCGGCCCGCAGATCAGTGATGGGTCGCCCCCGCTTGTCCGTGACCGTGGCGTCGATCTGAATCAGGTCGACCCCGACCTGGATCACGAGAGGTGGCGGTGTTTGCGGCGTGTTCTGAGTGGCACGGACACTGAAGCTGGAGACCGCGACCACTGCCGCGCCCAATAATGCGAGAACGCCCGCCCGTGTTTTCATGAGCCGCTCCGATCTGGTAAGTGCGACCAACGTACACCCGCTACGCGTCGCAACCCAAGGCGAACGCGATGGCAGCGCACACCTGATTCAATCGTGCCTCGCTCAATCGAGCCACTCTGCGACCGATCTGTTCCCTTCGGACGGTCGTGAGGTTGTGGGCGTTAACCACGCACGGACCTTTCATGCCGTCATCGAGATCGAGCAGGGCCTCGGACTTGACGCCTCGGATTGTCGAGGTGATGGGAGCGACGGTAACCCAGCCGAGGAACTCGAGACTCGAGCCTCGAGTGAGAACGACCACCGGCCGCTCCTTGTCTGGCGGCTTCATGCGCAGCAGCCGTATATCGCCGCGTTCTAGTCTTCCGGCCACGCAGTCACTTTCTCGAAAGCCGACATCTCGTCGCCCTCCGGCATCGCGGCGTAGGCGGCGCGTTCGCGCTCCTCGTCGTCCTTGAGACGACTTCTCTTCAGAAGCTCGCGAAGGGCGGTTCGGAAGAGTCGAGACCGATTGGTGCGCAGCCTCTTCACCTCGCGATCAGCTGCTTTCAGGAGGTCTTCCTCAAGAACAATCTGGATGGTCTGCATATGTGGATCCTACTCCACAGTCGACTGTCGATACCGCCGCGGAGCAGGCCGCCCTCCCCGACCGCCTACTGCCGGGAGGGTTTGCCCGGCCCCATGGGCGCTCGGTCGTTCACCTCTTCGTCGGTGACGCCGTAGAACCCATCGCGCGTGCGGACGCGGACATCGGCCCGGTTGACCTTGAGTCTGATCTTGTGGAACTTCGGTCCTTCCGCGTCTTTGGTGAAGGTCTCGGCCTTTGGCTCGAAGCCGATCAGGTAGTAGGCCCCCTGATCGCGGAGTACATCGCCAAAGCCACCGGGAAGATCGTTGCGATTCGCGATCGCGAGGCCGCCCGTGGCGTCGGCCATATCCTGGAGGGAACCCTGGCTGTCAAACCGGGCCAGGGCACGGGCGCGCATCAGTCTGGCCGACACCGCGAAATCCTCCTCGGAGGCGTTCGGGAAGTCGACCACCAGGCCCTGAGGATCCACCGTGTAGAGGACGACCGAGGCGCGATTCGCAACCTCGCTCGTCAACGCCACCGCGGCGCGGTTCTCCGAGTTGCCGAAGAACAGCGAGGTAAGTGGCGTCTTGAAACCGAGCGGATCCGCACCCTGCGGTGCTGTCGGGAAACCCTCACTTACAAGGACCACGGCCTTCCGCCCCGGAAGCGACCGGAGAGCATTGATCGTGGAAACCAGGCTGAGCAGCCGCTGCTGAAGGTTCTCTGATACCTTCGATTGGTTCACCGCAGTCGCCGCCTCCACATCCGGAGCCGCACCCCTCTTGGCGCCTTGCCCGCCGCCAAGTCGCGCCGCGCTCCTGCCGCTCGCCATGCTCTCCACGATCGGCGGCCTCGACTGGATACCCTGATTGCTCCGCGTGGTGTAGCGCAGACCGGCCGCCGCCTTCTCGAACTGATCGGGGGTGACGAAGAATGAGATCGCTTTGGCTTTGTCGCTGGTCTTGACCAGCGCCGCGCGCGCGCGGGAGCCTTCCCATTCTGAAGCGAACTTCGTCAGCGCCCGCCTGGCGTGGTACATGCTGTCGAAAGACAGGCTGAGGTCGTCGATGAGGAAGACGACCCTGTGATCAGTGTCTGAGCCCCCGTTCGGCGCGAGAGACGCCTCCCCTTCAGGGATCGCGGCCTGCGTCCCTGGGCCGTCGAAGTACGCGACGTTCGTCAGGGGCTGTCGCTCGCCATCGACCTCGAGGATGAAGTCCTCGGCGCGAAGGTCGGTGACGGCTTGCCCCAGCTTGTCGGTAACCTTGGCGTCGATCTGAATCAGATCGACGCCGACCCGGATCACCAGGGGGTGAGCCGGTGCCGCTCCTTGAGGCTGACCTTGCCGGCCGGAGACCACGCGCGCGGACAGCGCCAGCAGCGCGGCTACGACGAGAGCCATGATGATCGCTCGTGTTTTCATGGGCGCGTCCTCCAACGAGTTCAAGCTACCGTACTCCTGTCGAACCACCCGCGACAAGCCGGACCGTTTGCATCCGGATGGGGTCTTGCTATATCCTTTCATCCGGCTTAACGAATGAATGCAATCGCTCAACCGCTGGACGCCCTGATGGGCGCGCTTGGGTCCCTTGGGGATCCCACGCGGCTCCGCCTGCTTCGCCTGCTCGAACGGCGCGAACTGGGTGTGGCTGACCTCGTGAGCGCCCTGCAGCTGCCCCAGTCGACCGTCAGCCGCCACCTCAAGGTGCTCTCCGACCAGGGCTGGGTAAAGAACCGCGCCGAGGGCACGAACCGCATCTACCGCATGCCCAATCCCGAAGACACGGTGGCGAAGAAGCTTTGGAACGTGGCCAAGGACCAGACCGAGGAGTGGGCTACCGCCAAGCAGGATCAGCTCCGCCTCGATCAGCTCGAGTCGCGCCGCCCGCAGGAAGCCCTAGCGTTCTTCGCCGGCGCCGCCGGCACGTGGGACCGTCTGCGCTCGGAGCTTTACGGCAACTCTTTCAACGATTCCGCTTTGCTGAGCTTGATCCCATCGAACTGGACGGTGGCCGACCTCGGCTGTGGTTCCGGGATCCTCACCGCCCGCATCGCCCCGCACGTGACCCAGGTCATCGGCATCGATCAGTCGACGGCCATGCTCAAGGCCGCGAAGAAGCGCACTGCGGCCTACAAGAACGTCGACCTTCGTCCCGGCAGCCTCGAATCGCTGCCTCTTGACGACGCCTCGGTGGATGCCACTCTGGTGGTGCTGGCGCTGAGCTATCTCAAAGACGCCCGCCGCGCACTCGACGAGATGTCCCGCGTGCTCAAGCCGGGCGGTCGCGCCGTGGTGGTCGACCTGCTCCGTCACGATCGTGAACAGTTCCGCATCGAGATGGGTCAGACCTCACGCGGCTTTTCCCGCGATGAGCTTCACGACCTACTCGCCGAGAGCGGACTGCAGCGTGTCAGCTGCCGTCCCCTTGCCCCCGAAGCCGACGCCAAGGGCCCCGCCCTTCTTCTTGCCACCGCGGTGACGCCTGATGCCCCCGCGGCCACCGACGATCACCCGACCAATCTCCCCAAGTCCCTCTCTCTCAAAGTCCCAAAATCAAAAGGAAAATCATGACAGCTACCGCAGTTGTTACTACCCGCGTGCCCTTCAAGGTCGCGGATCTCTCCCTCGCCGAATTCGGCCGCAAGGAAATGCGCCTGGCCGAGCAGGAAATGCCCGGTCTCATGTCGCTCCGCGAGCGTTACGGCAAGGAAAAGCCCCTCAAGGGCTCCAAGATCATGGGTTCGCTGCACATGACGGTTCAGACCGCGGTGCTCATTGAAACCCTGACCGAACTCGGCGCCGACGTGCGCTGGGTCTCCTGCAACATCTTCTCCACCCAGGATCACGCGGCCGCGGCCGTGGTGGTGGGCCGCCCCGAAACCGGCGGCACAGTCGACAATCCCAAGGGCACCCCGGTGTTCGCCTGGAAAGGCGAGACGCTTGAGGAGTACTGGTGGTGCACGCGTGAAGCCATCATCTGGCCCGATGGCTCCGGCCCCACGCTCATCGTCGACGACGGCGGCGACGCCACCATGCTCGTGCACAAAGGCACCGAGTTCGAGAAGGCGGGCAGCGTGCCGGCTTTCGATCCGAACAGCGATCCCGAAGAGTGGGGCGTGATTCTCGAGCTGCTCCGTAACGAACTCAAGACCAACAACGGCATCTGGACCAAGATCGGCAAGGGCATCCTCGGCGTCTCCGAGGAAACCACCACCGGCGTCCATCGCCTGTACCAGATGGAAGCGGCGAAGACCCTCCTCTTCCCGGCCATCAACGTCAACGACGCCACCACCAAGCACAAGTTCGACAACATCTACGGCTGCCGCCACTCCGTCATCGACGGTCTGAACCGCGCCACCGACGTGATGCTCTCGGGCAAAGTCGCGGTGGTCTGCGGCTACGGCGAAGTGGGCAAGGGCTGCGTTCAGGCCCTCAAGGGTCAGGGCGCCCGCATCATCGTGACCGAGATCGACCCCATCTGCGCGCTGCAGGCGGCGATGGAAGGCTACGAAGTCAAGACACTCGAGGACTACGTCGGAACCGCCGACCTGTTCATCACCACGACCGGTAACTTCAACATCATCACCGCCGACCACATGGCGAAGATGAAGGACAAGGCCATCGTCGCGAACATCGGCCACTTCGACAACGAGATCGACATGGCCGGCCTCAAGAAGACCAAGGGCATCAAGACCATCAACATCAAGCCCCAGTACGACGAGTGGGTTTTCCCTGGCGTTGACGGCAAGGCCGGCCACAGTGTCATGATCCTCGCCGAGGGTCGCCTCATGAACCTCGGCTGCGCCACCGGTCACCCGAGCTTCGTGATGTCGACGTCGTTCACCAACCAGACCCTGGCTCAGATGGAGCTGCACAAGAACCACTCGAAGTACGAGAACAAGGTCTACATGCTGCCCAAGAAGCTCGACGAGGAAGTGGCTCGCCTGCACCTCGAGAAGCTCGGCGTGAAGCTCACGGTGCTGAGCAAGGAGCAGGCTGAGTACATCGGCGTGCCCGTCGAAGGCCCGTACAAGCCGGACCACTATAAGTACTAAGCCGCACCGGTCTTTGACGTGGGAAAGAGCGCCCGAAAGGGCGCTCTTCTTTTTCCCACCGTCATTGCGGGTCAGTAGCCGATTGGCGGGCGGCCAAGCAATCTCCCGGTTCTTTGGAGGGGCGCTGGCGTCTACCGCGACGGAATCGTCCAGCCGAGATCCCGCGCAAGCTTCAGGACTTCCCGCGTGAGTTCCTTGCCTTGCAGGCTGCTCACTCGGCGAATGCTGAACCCGCTCTTCTTCCAGGCGGAGACTGCATTCGCCCCTGTCGAGTGTGCTGCCGGCGGATAGATCGCGAGTGTCCTTACTGGCCGGAGGGGCAGAGAGGGTAGTGCTTCGATAAGTTCTGTCGTAGGCCAGCCAATAGCAACAACGGCGATGGAGCGGGCGGACACATCGCGGATTGCCGCCGCTGCATCCTTGATTGCCGCCAGGGGGTCGTCAAACGCGTACACAGGGACCCGCAGCACCTCGATATCGTTGGGCAGCGTCACGGCCAGGTTTTCCCAGGCACCCGGAGGCAAGGCCGAATCCAACAAGACGATCGTGCCCTGGCCTTGCCCGCGGACGCTGAACTCGCCTGAGAGGTCCGATAGGTTGGTAACCCCATTTCCCCAGAGCAGGTCGAGTCTCCCAGAGCGAGGCGCGGCGAGGAGGGGCCGCATAGGCCGTTCGCACGGAGCGGCCCCTTCGAGCTCCCTTATTGGCTCTGCGATATCCCAGGTGAGCACACCCACACGAGGGCATCTGACCTCCGCCTTCGCGTCGGCCTCTCCCGACTCGTCGAAGCGTCGCTGTTCGAAAGCGCCAAAATCGAACGGATCTTGAAACAACACCTCGACACCCGTGGATTGGGACCGAACCGTGAGTATCTCCATGTCGGATGAGTATCCGTGACGGGCGCCACACACGTCGAGATCGGGCGGAGGGGATGCGACACTGAAAGCCGCGAGACCCGCGCTGGGTGCGTACCGAACCAACGTCTGCATTCCTGCTTGGAGGACATCAAAGATGCGCTCCTCAGGCGTGGTCCGGAGTGCGACAACCTTGATCGGCTCGACCCGATTCACCTCCATGCCGCTTCCAGGGCTCCCTACCGGCCGATCGCGTGCCTTCCAAGAGCCTCCGGACTTTTCGAGGAGCAATTGGCCTTGATTGGACCAGGCGAGCTTCAGAGTTGGGGAGAGGTTCGCAACCAAGCGCGCCAGTCCGAACTCCGGGACGCGAAGCACCTCACCGACCTTCGCCCACTCGATTGGCACCGTCGGACCCAGATCCTGAGGGAGGGGCTGCCCTGTCGTGAGGACGAACGAACGCTGAGCCTCAGCTTCCTTCTCGACACAAACGAAGTCGCTACGACTGTCGTCCCAGGAGCAGGAGTACCCCGAGTCGTTAGTTGGGACCTCAGAGCAGGCAATCCGTCCACCCCCCATCGTCCAGACACCTGTCGCAAGAGTGCGAGGCTGCTCGCCGCGCAGATCGAGGAGAACCTGCGACAACGACTCGATTGAACCCCCGTTGTCCGTTGTTCTCTCCTGGAATTGAATGATCGCGAAGCCGGGCTGGGTCAACCGCACGATTGGCGGTTGACTTGGCGAGTCGTCGAATCCCATCTTGGCCCCGCTAGTGCTGAGAAGTGCGGTCCAATTGACTCCGGCGGATCGGCCTTCACCCTCTTTCCTTAGTCGCAGGAATAGCGTCCCGCTCAGGTACCCGTCGCTAACGCAAGTCCTTATCTCAATCGAAAACCCGGAACCCGGGCCAATGGCGGTTCCGGAGACCTGGACGCTCTCACCTGTACGCTGCCCTTTTGGACAAGAGACAGCCTCCTCGCGTTCCCTCCGCTCAAGCTGGAGTGACGTCTGCCCCGGGAGGAAAAGCTCGCCCTGGGCAGCCCCGGTTGGGCGCCAACCAAACTGTCCGACGGGAACCAAGAGCTCGGCAGCTATCGCAAGACTCAGTACGGACATTGGCATCCATCCAGACTACCATCCGGCTTCCGAGGTGAACCGCAACTCGCGCTCACTCCGACCGCTCGGCCCGGAGTAACCGACCGTCGGGTTAGGCGACGGGCCGGGCTTCGCGTGGACGTGGGACCCGCGTCGACCGCATCTTCACGAAACGCACTTCGACGCGGCAACCGAGCGCCCCTGCGTAGCGCTGGAGGGTCGCGATCGACGGGGAGTGCTTCGCAGAGCCTGATTCGAGCCTGGCGACAGCGGACTGGGTTGTACCGGTTCGCGCAGCCACTTCTGCCTGGGTCAGGCCGGCCTCGCTCCTCGCTCGCAGGACCTCATCGAGGAACGAGAATTCCTCGGCGAGAGCTTCGTACGCCTTTCTCACCTCTGGCCGCGCGAGTGCTCGGGTCTTGAAGTGCTTCAATGAACTAGGCATCTTTGTACTCCTTCATTCGTCGCCGGGCCGTCGCCAGCTCTCGGCCTGGTGTTTTGTCGCTATTCTTTATGAATTGATGGATCATGACGATCCGGCGATTGACCAGCGTGCAGTAGAAGACTCGCGCAATTCCTTCGGCCGCCTTGATTCGCAATTCGAACAGCCCGGCCCCCATGGCCCGAGTGTGCGGCATGCCGAGGTCGGGGCCGTAGGTCTCCATGCGTTCTGTGTAGTGAAGGAATCGCGCGACGAAGCCAGCCGGAAGCGCCAGAATCTCCGACTCCAGTTGTTCGCTCAAGAAAGCAATCCTCCAAGACACCACCCGACTATAGCGGATCTGCTATGCGGCGACCCGTGGCGTCGATGCGCTATTTGCGTTATTCGGGGCGGCATTGTGCGATCCTTCGCCCAATGCGTTCTCCCCGCCTCGAGCACAGCGCCGCGAAACCGTCATGAAGGTTGAGCGAACCGGACCGTCGGCATTCGTGGTTGACTTCGACGACGAGGCTGAGCTGCGAGCGGAGCAACAGGCCAACTTCGCCGCAGGCGGGCTCTACCTGAAGACGCCGGAAGTGCTGGCGCCCTTCGCGGAGATCGATGTCCGGTTGCGACTACCCGGCCGGGGGGAAACCACCGTGAAAGCCCGTGTGGTAGGCACGCTGCCTCAAGCACTCGCCCTCCAAATACAAGGCGCCTGCACGGGGATTCTTCCGGCCCTCCTGACCTTGCCCGTGCCCGCAGCCCCTGCCAGCGCCGTCGATTCGGCTGAGTCCGCTGAAGGGGTTAATCCCGACGACCTCTGGAAGCGGGTTCAGGCTATGACACCGCCCCAAAAGATGCGGCTCGCGCCCAAGGCCGACCGCGCCACGCGGGCGCTGCTGCTCCTCGACAGCGAACCCATGCTCCTTTTCGCCTTGCTCAAGAATCCCCGGCTGGGCGCTGAAGAAGTGGTACGAATCGCGAAATCGCCATCACTCGGCTTTCAAGCCGCGGAACTGATCCTGAAGACCCAGCCATGGAACGGCAACACAGACGTGCTGGTCGCTTTGATCCATAACCCAAAACTCCCCCTGCATCTGGGCCTTCGCATTCTGCCGATGCTCCCGAACAAGGAAGTGCGGGTGATCTCCAAGGGTGCGGCCACCAGCGCCGGACTCAAGCAGGCTGCCTTGCGTCGATTGACCTCTCAGTAAAGGCGGGCCATCACAGAGTGGGGCACCCGTAGCCCTGGCGCGGTTGGGGAAGATCGTCTATTGACATGCAGGTAATTACCTGCATATACTCGCCGCGGTTTTGAGAACTGACTGGAGAAAGCGATCAATGAACAGACATTTCCGGCTGATGGGTTTCTATTTCTGGATCCTCGGCCTTTTCACCATCGGCAGGTGGACCCTTTCCTTCTCGGGAATGAGCTACGCGCAGGCGACACCGATTTTCAGCCTCGTGCCACTGGCCCTCATTGCGTCGGCGCATCATGCCGCTTTCGCCCGGGTGTTCCAGGACTATGGCATCAAGGACGTTGTGGTCCTCGGCGCATGGATTGGCTTCGTGACCCAGATCGTCGTGTTTGGATCAACCGCCATCTCCAATGGGCTGGGGCTCTCCACCTTGTGGAACGCGCCCACGGCCCTCAACCAGACCGAGGCCGTCCCGGCTGCCGCGGCCATGATGGCACGCACAGTAGGGATCGTGGTCAACATCATCCTCAACATCATCGCCGCCCTGATCGGATACGCCATGGGCGGTTCGATCAAGCCCGCCCGGTAAAGCCGCGGTTGGACGTCGACAAGGTCTTCAAGGCACTCGCGGACCCCGGCCGCAGACGCCTGCTCGACCTGCTGCATAAAGAGAACGGCCAGACGCTGAGTGCCTTGTGCGAGCACATGGAGATGACCCGCCAGGCCGTGACCCAGCACCTCCAACAGCTCGAGGAGGCGAATCTCGTGGCCATTGTCTGGCGTGGCCGAGAGAAGTTTCACTACCTGAACCCCGTACCCCTGTTTGACATCCAGGATCGCTGGATCGACAAATTCGAGCGCAGCCGCCTCAGCGCGCTGCGCGACTTGAAGAAGCATCTCGAGGAAAACAACGATGACAAAACCTAGCTTTGTATACGTCACCTACATCGCCACCACGCCCCAGAAAGTGTGGCAGGCCCTCGTCGACACCGAGGTGACGCGCCAGTACTGGGTCGGCCCAAAGACGGACTGCGCTCGGGTGAATGTGTCCGACTGGCGAACCGGCTCAAAGTGGGAACATCAACGCGTCGACGGCTCGGGAATCGTCGACATCACCGGCGAGATTGTCGAAAGCACTCCTCCGCAGCGTCTGGTCGTCTCATGGGCAAGGCCGAACGAGGCTGACGACACGTCGAAACATTCTCGCGTAACCTTCGACATCGAGCCGCACATCGATGGGCTCGTCCGATTGACGGTCACCCACGAAGATCTCGAGAAGGATCCCAAAATGCTCGAGGGCATTTCAGGCGGGTGGCCCATGGTGCTCTCGAATCTCAAGACACTGCTCGAGACCGGGACTCCCCTTCCGCGCCTACGTCCTTCCGCCTGAGTCCAGGCGCCGCGGGGCTGCGGGTCACCGCTTGAGCGTTACTTGCCCCACGACTGCTTGGACGAGCACACCGGTCGCGATCACCACGGCCTGTGGCTGTGGGACTGCCCACACTAGAGCCAGCGTGAATACGGCGAACACCCAGTTCGCCGATCGCGTGACGATGAGAAGACGTCCCCGGGGATTTTCGTCGAGAGCCGCCCAGTTGAGGGCCGCCAGAAGCGTCAAGCCGAGACCGGCGCCCAGAAACCAAGCGGCATTCGCGCTCCATCGCGAGTAGAAGAGGGCCGTCAGCCCAGAGTGGGCGAGGCCGAGCAAGCCGATGGTGGCCGACGCCGTAGCGTGGATCCGACGAAGCGAGTTCGGCGTCAACAGAGAATGCCCCAGCAGCGGATTGCCACGGCAGGAAAGGGGCTGCGTACCACCAGCGGCCGCCCCGTTCCTCGAACGCGTTCACCGAGTCGTACTCCCCTCGTCGAATCGAACCATCCGGTTTCGTAGGGGCCTTCGATCATTCTAAGAACCCTGTTTGCGGGCCACGCGGATCTCGGTGACGCGACGGGCTGGGCCCCCGTTCACCGAGACGTCGGTGTACTCGACCCACCGTCCCTCGGCATCGAGCTTCATGACGTTAGTCACCACGGCGGGACCGCGTGAGTAGCTCCACTCGACGCCGTTGTCGCGGACGGTCAACTCGGTGTCGAGGTAGTTCCCGTCGCTGTAAGGGCGAAAGCGATACGTCCCCGACGCCTCGTCGAACGCTATGGTGGCGAGCGCGTTGAAGACAACGGCGCCGGTCTCCGGGTCGCGGCCGGTTCCTTCCACGAGGAGCACGAGGCCCCCGAGCCGGAACTGGACATCTTCCGTCTGCTTGACCTGTCGGCGCGGCCCGGGTCCCATCGTCACGGTCGCTTCGCCATGCCACTGCCCGGCGAGAAAGGCCAATCGCTTCATGGCCTCGCGCTGCCGTTCGGGGTTCGCGCGTTCCTGCGCGCCCAGAGGAATGACAGTCGTTGCGGCAAGAATCAGAAAAGCGAGGGTTTTCATGCTTGTTATGCTACCGCCGGATCGACGAGCCCGTATTGAACAAATGTGACACGGTCGTCCTCGTCCGCCGGGCACCTCCGCCGCATCGAGCACGTGGGGGTGTAGGCCTGACCAGGGAACAGCGGCACGCTCCTCGATAGACTGCGCGCTACGATGACGCAGAGCACCTTCCGGTTGTGGGCCGCGCTTTTCTGTTCGGGTCTCGCCGCGATCATCAATCAGATCGCCTGGCAGCGCGCTTTGAAGGTGTTCCTTGGGGGCAGCGAGGCGCTCAGTTCCATGATCGTGGTCGCCGTTTTCATCGGCGGCCTCGCCTTGGGCGCGCACGCGCTCAGGACAAGAGCCAGCCACGTCACGAACCCGATGCGAGCCCTCGGACAGCTCGAACTCTCGCTCGCCGGCATTTCGATCTGCGTGGCCGCGATCCTTGGGCTGGGACTCGAGGGGACGGTCGCCACGATTCAGCAGATCGGGACCAGCCTCGGTTTGCCGCGAAGAATGATCTATGGCTTCGGCGCCGCCATCATCCTTGGGCTGCCTTGCTTCCTGATGGGTCTCACTGTGCCCTTGGCGGCCGAGGCATGCCAAAGACAACTGGCCGCTACCACGCCTAGGGTCATCGCCTGGATCGCCTTCACCAACACGGTCGGCGCGGTCTTCGGCGCGGTCTTTGCCGGGTATCTCCTGATTCCGTACTCGGGGCTTCGTTCCGCAATGGTGATTGCGATCTGCGCCAACAGCATCGCGGCCGTCCTGCTGATCGGCACCGAAACCGACGCGTCGAAGGCGCCGGCGCCGCCCCCGTCTCAGGTCCGGCGGCTTACGCCCGAGGCGTATCTAGGGGCGCTGCTCGGCTTCGTCTCGCTCGGCTACGAGATGCAGTTGTTTCGCATCTTCTCGCTCACTCTCGAGCCGCTTCCGTACACCTTCGCGGCAACGTTGTCGCTGTTTCTCGCGGTGTGGGCCGCGGGGGTGGCGCTTTCTTCCGCTCGACCGATCCCCCTCGTTCCCGCGGGTGTCGTCTGTTCCGCGTTTCTTCTGGCGACACCGACCTTCTATCGACTTGATCGCTTCGAGGCGTGGAGGATCTCCGAGAGCCTCTTCGGCATCGCGTATTTCGTTCCCGTCCTCGCTTTCGGGTATCTGTACGGGCTCCTGGTGACCCGATGCCGCGCAGCCTGGGGCGAAGACGTGGGCGCGTTCAACGCCGCCAATGGTCTCGGCTCCTGCCTGGGTGTGCTGTTCTTCACGGCCCTCGGCTACGGTCTCCCGCTCGAGCACAACGCCTGGATCTTGAGCGCCCTGGTCCTCGGAGGCGTCATCGGCTTCGGCGTCGTGGACCGCCGCGGCGTGGGCCACGGCCTTTTGCGCACCGCACCTTTCGCCGCATTGGCGTTGGCGATCCTGGTTGCCGGCTTGATGGGCGCCCCCAGGTTTACGTTCAAGAACGCTCGTTGGGCCGGCTTCTTCAGCCCCGATGGGGTCGTCGAACTCCTGGATGGCAAATTCCTCTGGTGGGACGGCCTCTTTCACGCCGGCCTGACCGACGGGACGAATCACGTCGGCAACAACCACTGGCTCCTTGCCGCGGCGCCGCTGCTCGCGCGGGACGAGGCGCCAAGAGACGCTCTGGTGATTGGCCTCGGCAGTGGCATCACCGCGGGCACGCTGAGCACGGCCCTTCCCGGAGGCTCGGTAGACGTCTATGAGATCAATCCGGGCCTCGAACCGTTGCTGGCCGAGTTCCGCGAGGGCACACTCGATGTGCTGCGGCGCAAGAATCTGAGCATCTTCTGGCAGGACGGCCGCAGCGGGCTGCTGCTGTCGCCGAAGAAGTACGGCCTCATCACTCAGCAGCCTCTGTACCTGCGCCAGGCGGGGAGCGGGTTACTGCTGTCGACCGAGTACATGAGACTTGTGCAGTCGCGGCTCTCGCCGGGTGGCGTGTTCTGCATCTACTCCAGTTCCTATGGCGTCGAGGCGCAATCCCGCCTGGTTCGTGCCACGGCGGCGTCGGTCTTCCGTTACGTGGAGAGTTATCGCGGCGGGTACCTGCTTCTGGCGAGCGACACGCCCATGGACCTAGGCGCCGAGGCGATCGCGCGTCGGACCCGGTTGTTTCCCATGCTGGAGGCGGAGTTCGCCCAGGCGGCGAGAGTCTGGGGAGTGAGTTCGATCGATGAAGGAGTGGATGGAGGAGCGCCGTGGATCGAGACCGCGGGCTATCTCATCACCGACGATCATCCGCTCGTCGAGTACCCCGACGTCGCGACCCGCCTCCTTCCGCGTCGACCCCCCGCCCCGTAGGCTCACGCAACTCCGGTCAGCGCTCCGGCGCCTTCCACTTGGGACCGCCGCGCTGCACCCCTTCCGCCACGGCCATCCACTCGAGGTTGTAGCGGAACGACGGGTCTTTCGCTGCCTGAGCCCGCGTGCGAACCACCATCTCGTCGGCGAGCAACCGTTCGATGTCTGGGAGGTCGGTCGCGAGGTTCTTCGCCTCGGAGGGATCCGCGGAGAGATCGAAGAGTTCGGGGGTGGGGAAGTAGGGCTGGAAGACCCCTTTGTAGCGCGGAGTCACAAACGCCATCGGAGACCACAGGATCGAACGAAGCAGCAGACCGCGCGGCGCGATTTCCCTGAGCAGACTGACCGCCCCTTCGATCTTCACCTCCGGACCCGCGATGTCTCCGAACGTGGGAACCAGATCTCTATGCGTGACCAGAGTGGGAATGCTGGTGGGGGAGAGCGATGGATGGATGAATACAAGGGGCACGTGCACTGAGTCTTCGTAGACCTGGCCGGAATGGGAGAGGTCCCATGCTCTTGGCGGCCGCCCCATCCCCTCTCCATGATCACCAACGACGACCACCAGAGTGTCGTCCAGACCCCGGCGACGGAGTTCTTCGAACATGCGACCCATGAGATCGTCGTTTCGCTTCAGGGACAGAAGGTAGCGGTCTACCTCCGGCAACGCAGCCTCCGCCGCCGTCATGCCTGCCCAGGTGTAAGGGCGGTGACTCTCGATCGTCCAGATCAGTCCGAAGAAAGGGCGCTCAAGGTCGCGTCGATCAATCCAGTCGACGAACGAATCGACGAGCACCCGGTCTTCCACGCCCACACCGTTAGCCCGCACTCCCGGGATCCTGAGCAGATCGTCCGCATCCTCGAACCGGTCGAATGGTGACAGGTCAAAGATCCTGCGCGCCCCCCACATCGCGAAGTAGGAGCTGCAGAAGGCGCCCGTCTGGTAACCCGCGCCCTTGAAGGTTTGCTGCAGAGTGGTGGAGTGCTCCGGAAGCGGGGCCTTCGGATCGAGGAACACGAAGGGACGGGCGGGTGGCGACTCTCCGGTCAGGAGGGCCCACGCGGATTGGACGGTGAGGGGAGATTCCGCATAGGCCCTCGAGAAGCTCACGCCATGTTTCAGTTCCGCGTCCAGAAAAGGGGTCTCTACCGTGCCCAGGGGGCTGAGGGAACGAAGGTAACGGGCTCCTACCGACTCCGAGATCCAGAGAACTATGTTTGGCTTGTGGTTGCGAAGCGGTTCCAGCGCCGCCATCGGTCGTCGGTCCGGCTCCTTACCCAGCAGTCGAGCCAGTCGCTCGGCGTGATCCGGCGCGATGTCCGCCGTGGGCGCGGCCTTTCCCGGGCCAGAGAGCAGGGAACCGAGGCCGACGCGGCGCGCCAGCGCCTGTCGCAAGTCGCCAAGGAATCGGTCATGAAAGATCACCGCGAAAGCGATGACGAGGACCATCATGCCCAGGCTCCACGCTCTCTGCGGCCTGGCGAGCCAGGTCGAACTTCGCGCCGCCCGTCGCGCGAGGGGCGCGGCTGAGAACGACCCGATAACCGCGCCCACGAGGAGGACGAGCGTGGGCGTCGCCGGTCCGAGTCCGACCCCGCCAAGATAGGGGAGCAGGTCGGGAGCCAGCGCCAGCAGACTGAAGTCCAGAAGACTGCCCCAGGACAGGAAGAGGCCGGTGGCCGAGGCGGCGAGAGTGAGGATGGCGACGGGGGCGGCCAGGAAGATCGCGAAGCGCGCGCGTGCGGCTGAGGCGGAGACGGTGGTGTTCAGCAGAAGGAACGCGGCCACCAGCACGAGTTCGGCGGTAGCGACCTGAGCCGAGCGCTGAAGCCACTCGACCCAGGGAAGACCGCCGTAGATGGCGCGCACCACAAGTCCTTTGAGGATCAACAGCGTCATGGCCAGAACGATCACGCGCAGCAGGTCGCGGAGTCGCGGCCACTCTGCTGCCGAGTCGGCGCTGGGGTCCGCGGTTTGGGGCGACATGGGCGGGGATCATACGCGGCGCTTGGTTCCCAGCCTCCCGGTGAAACACCGCCCAGGAGCAGTGCCTGCGGGACGATCTGGCTAGCGCTTCCCGGTCTCTGACTTCGCGATCGCGGCGCGGAGGGTGTGCAGCACCGCCGGATGGGTTTCCTTTGTTTGCCGGTCTCGAAGCGCGGTCATCGCCTCCTTCGTCCCCACCTCGCCAAGCGCGCGGACCGCACTCTGGCGCACGCCCCACTCCGGGTTCGCAAGGAGGGGGAGGCTCAACAGCAGGACGTCACTCGGATCGGTCCGGCCGAAGCCCCGCCCGTAGGACTCTAACGCGGAGGAGAGGAGCTGGGGCGAGATCTTGGGGCGCTCGACGGTCTTGCGCAGGAACTCCCTCGCCGACGGCCCGCCGGTCGTGGCCAAGGCCGTCATGGCGCGCTCACGCGCGCCGTAGGTGAGCGCGGTGTCGTCGGCGGCCTCCATCAGGTGGCCCTCCACGCCCGGCCCGAGCTTCCGCCACGCCTCGGCGGTGAGGGGCATGAAATCACGGGCACTCAGAATGGCCCGGACTGATTCCCGAGTGCCCGCGAAGACCGAGGGGACACCCAATCCGGCCAGCGCCAGCACCAGCACGCCTCGCGCGATAAGTCCTCTTGCCATGTCTCTCTCCTTTAACGAACTATCGGCGAGCGGCGCAGGACATAGGCCTGTCCGGTTGTGATATCCGGGAAGGTTCCTGACCAGAACATGATGTTGCTGCCGTCGGGGCAGCCACCAGCATCTCCACCCCCGCACGTCGGCGTATCTGAAATGGTGTCGTGCTGCGACCCATCGGATTCACTGGTGTGGTACAGACCCATGCTGTGGCCGACCTCATGGGCCATGGTCAGGCCGAACTCGTTGGAATCGAACCCGCCGTCGGACAGGTGGGCATCGATTGAGATGACCACGCCTCCAGAGGACGTGCCCGGAATGCCAAGAGCCGCGGGAATTCCCTGAGAGTACCCGTAGACGTTGGCCACATCCTTGGTGAAGAAGATGTTCGCGGCCAGGCTGTTTGGCGGATTGGCCGTCAATTGTTGTGACAGGGACCTGAACGCGTGCTGCGCCTCCTCGAAGGTCCCCGGCGACAGGAAGCTCGAGGCTCCGGTGACCCGAACCACGGTGATATTCCCCAACCCTATGCCGGCACCGCGATAGACGTCGTCAAAGACGGCGAGGCCTTCCGAGAGGCCCGTAGTGGTCAGCCCGGAGCCCTCGAGAACGAACAGGTTGAGGTCGAGGGTGCCGGACGAAGGTTGGCTTCCGGCCCGCCCCTTGGACTTCACCGTAGCCGCGGCTGAGCCGCCGCCGTCCACGGTGAAGCCGTACTTGCCTGCCGTCACCGCCTCATCCCCGCCGGGGTAGACGAAGGACGCCGCGGGTCCGGTTGAATACGGCCGTTCGGGGCCGGAAGGAAGACTGATACTGACTTCCCCAGCGGTGCTCTCGACATAGACGAGGTAGCTCACTGTGCTGCTCGTCCAATCAAAGGTGAAGCTGCGAGCGGCATCCGGACGCGGCTCGACCCGAGACCCGGGAAGCGAGGATCCCACGGAGCTCAACGCCGAAAGATCGACGGTTTCGAACCGCATGCGGTTCGCTATCGCCGCCGCACGCCCGTCGTCGGACGCGGGCGTGCTTTGGGCAAGGACGCGGTGCGGTGGGAGCGCGAGCGTTGTCCCCAGGACTGCTGCATAGCCAACGACGTTGAGGTTGAGTTTCATTGTGGCTTACCAGTGTCAGAACATTACCTGGGATTGGATCCGCAGTTCCTTGGTTTTGGACTTGTCGGCCTTGTTCTCGAGCTGCCGGAAATCCGCCTGTACCTTCAGGAAGTGTTTGTTGACGAAATAGTTCAAGGCCCCCCCTACTTCGGTGCGGTCGTTGCCGGGGACTCGATCGGTCGGATCGTAGGTCGCGTAGCGCAGAGCGACCTCAAGGACGTTTCGCTTCAGGAAATAGCCGGCCTGTCCGTGCCAGCCGTTCGAATTGAACTTGGCGGTGCTGAAGAAACTCTGCGAGGGATCTACGGATCCTACTGGCTGCGGGGTCCGGTCGCGCGCCAGATATTCGGCCCATATCGAGAACCCCCTGTACTTGAAGACCACGTCGGCCCCGAGCATCGTGGTCTTGAGGTTGTCGCTCACATTGGAGGTGTACGCCAGATTGTTTTGCTCGAACTGGCCGGCCACGGCTACAAGGGGTTTATCGCTCGATTCGAAGTCGCTTTCGGAGTAGCCCACGCTGCCCCAGGGTTCGAACACCACCCGCGCGTTGTACTGGAATTTGGAATTGTCGTTGCCGAGGCGCGAGGCGGCGTTTCCATTGAAAACGCCGAGCATGTATGACACCCGCTTTTTCGCCACCTGGCCGCTGAGCTGAAGGCCCAGGTCACGGCCGCGGCCAAACTCGAAGGAGAAGATGTCGCGATCGGCGAACTGCAGACGAGACGAGGAAGTCATTTCCTGACGGCCTTGAGGAACCTTGAACTGGCCAAAGCTGATCTGGAACGTCTCCTTCTTGGAAACATCCCAGGTGATCGAGGCATCCTCGAGAGCGGTTTGCGCGCTCGCTCCCGGCTCGGGCCCGGCCCAGCTCAACTGCAGGTCAAACTTGAACTCGGGACGGAAGAACCACCCCTCCATGCTGGTTTTCGCGCGCCGTACCCGGAATGAACCCCGACTGTCGCCCGCCGCCGCAGTGCCGTTGAGCCGAACCCTGGGGTCTGGAAGCTCGTCGGTCAGGCGGAACTGGACTCGGTTGTTCAGACTGATGACGAAACGGTCCGACTCGAAGGTCGCGGCGTTGTTCTTGTAGCTGACCTTTGCCGGACTCTCGTCTTCCGCCTCGTCCGCCGCGACCTTCTCGGGCTCTTTGGCCTGGGTATCGTCAGAAAATGCCGGCGGGGCGCTAAGCGCGCTCGCCAGGAGGCCAGCAAAAGCCACCCGTACGAAAGATTCAGGAAGAGTTCTCACGTTTTTCGCCCCCCGGGCTCAAAGAATCGCATGCGCGCCCCGCGAACCGCGCGCGACGGTCAACAATGGTGGAGACGTTATACGAAAGAGGCCGCCGCCTGCGCCGGCAATTTTGGGGCTCCCCGTCGAACCCACACGTTCCAAGCGGCGGTATCAGACCACGAGGTGAATCAGCGGGATGCCTCCACCGGGGCCTTCGGCCTCCAGGCCTTCTCGGGAATTGCGGCCGCGGCGGCACTGGCATTCGCGGTGAACACGATCTGCACCGCACCGGACTCATCGTCGGGTCCGAAGTTCACGACGATCGGCGTATAGGCGCCTGCCGTCACGCTGATTCGGAGCCGCTCAGGCTTGGTGGTGGCGGAGTCTGCAAAACCGACGATGGTGCAGGTGTCGGCTTCAAGCATGGCCGGGGTACACGCTCCCCTGGCTATGGCGATATCGACGTCATTCCTCGCGAACGTCCAATCGGTGGTCATTTCGAGCGCGCCGGATGAGGGCGCCGTCACTCCGTTCAGGATGCCGACGAACCCCGACCCCAGGGCGAAATTGCCCTGAAGCAGAACCATCGGGGGCGCAGGCGTCGGCGCAGCCGTTGCGACCGCGGTGGGCGTGCTGGGGCCGGAGCTTCCTCCTCCGCAGGCCCACTGCGTGATCGCAGCCACCGTCCCCAAAAGCATTCCGGCGGTTCTCTTGTTCATGGCGGTTCTCCTCGGAGGCAGGGCTCGCCCAAGAGAACCTCTATTGGCCCCTTCATCAAGGCGATTGCGTCCTTGTCACAAGAGGCGAGAAAAGTCCCGGAAAACTGGCAGGGTTCCTCCGTCAGGCGTGGCGCTCAGCGTCCGGAGTCGAAGTTGTCGACGATCCAGATGTCCGAGCGGTCGTTCGGGTACCAGAAGACCAACTTGAGTTCTCCGCCCATTTCGACGGCATGTCCGTGAGTGTTCAGCGACGGAAGGCTCCCCATGACCCGCCGGCCACTTCCATCGCTGCGCACGGCCAGGAGCCGCCTCGTTTCTTCCTCAACGGCATACACAAATTCATCGTCCGCGGACCAACCGATCGGCCGAACGAAGGGCCCGGTGCCTGGAATCATCCTGATGGAGCGACCTTGGAGGGAAGCGATGGCGAGACCAGCCACACCTTTCGCCGGAGCGTTGAGGTACATGGCGATGTGATCGCGCCGGTTTGAGTATCGAGGGGAGTAGTGGGATTCACCCGGTTCAGGGCTGAATAGAGGTGTCACGCTCCCGCTGATGGAGTCCACAATCTGGGGCAACCACCCGGGCGCCAGGTAAATGAGGTCCGTCCCTGGCGCCCACTCGGGGTCGGCGGCGCCGTTGGCCGGCCCGATTGTCCGATCCGCACCGGAGCTCACTCTCACCACATGCAGCACTCGCCCGTTCTCCTCATCGTCGAGCACATAGGCCACACTCTCGCCGTCCGGTGACCAGGCGGGTTCTTCGACCAGACCGTGCCTCGAAACCACGGTCTTCTGGATCTCCCCTTCGGCGGATGCAATCAGGATCTGCCCGAGTTCCCCGTCCTGGCTGGAGAAAACGACACGCGTCCTATCGGGGGAAAACCTCGGATACTCGTTTCTGGTTCCGATGGTCACGGCGCGGAGAGGGATCGGGGCATCAGCCGACAATGCGGGGCTCAGATCGGCGCGCCAGAGGTTGCGATCGAAGGACACTCGCGGATAGGCGAGCCTTCCCGTTGGTGAGACCGCGATGAACGCACTGCTGGACTCCTGAATGGTCAGATTCCCCTGGACGACCTCCGGCGACATCTCGGGGCCCGCGGCCAGCACCCGGGCGCGACGAATCTCCGACAGCTTGCCGTCCGTGATCAGGTAGTAGAAGGAGGCGCCATCGTCGGCCCAGCGCGCATCATAGGCGCGGCGCTTCTCTCGCACATGCTGGCGAAGGTCGGTCCCGTCTCTGCTCATCGACCACACTCCCTCGTGCGGTTGCTGCGGCACCAGCATGAGAAGGCGTTCGCCGTCCGAAGACAGGTCGGTGACGAGTCCTCCTTCCGGAGACGAAGGCGCCAACTCGACCCGACGGACCTTGCGAGTTTGGAGCGATGCGACCCGGAACGAACGCCCGCCAGGGCTGCTGAGAATCAACTCCCGATCGTCCGGTGTCCAGGAGATCTTGTTCGCCCAACCTGAGCCAATCCGCACGGGGACGCCCCCGAATCGTGAAGTGACCAGAACCTCGTTCTCGGCGCTCACCGCGATCTCGCGGCCCGAATGGGACCAGCGCACGCTGCCAAGCCCTTTCTCGCGGTACAGCTCCACCGGAGGCCCTCCCGCGATATCCCGGATCATGAGCCGCCGCGCGTCACCGTCGCGTGAGACATAGGCGAGGGTTTCGCCGTCGGGAGAGAGGTCGCCGATTAGCGAGTGACCGTCGGAGGTCACCTGGCGGTAGGTCGTGGGAGGGCGAGGCGGCGAATTCGGCCGGAGGGCGGCAGCAACCATGCCCAGACCAGCGACAAGCGCGGCCACGGCACCGGCCGTGCGCCACTTCCTTTGCCAAGGAATGGGAACTGCGCGGAGCCCAGAGGGCTGGCTGAGAGTTTCGAGCGCGAACCCGAGGTCCTTGGCGGACTGAAACCGATCCTCGGGGTTCTTCTCCAGGCAGCGCGCCACGGCCAAAGCCAGCGTTGGGTCCGTCCCGGGCGCGGCCGAATGAAGATCGGGGAGAGTTTCGGTGAGAGTGGCACTCATCGTCTCCGCGCCAGACGCCCTCGCAAACGCCCGCCGTCCTGACAGCATCTCGTACAGCACCACACCGAATGCGAACAGGTCGGAACGCCAGTCCACCTTCTGACCCCGGATCTGCTCCGGCGACATGTAGCCGGGAGTACCCATTGCGCCCTCTCCCACCTGGCTATCTATCCGCCCTGCCTGATCTTCTCCAGTCGGCAGCGGCAGCACCTTCGCCAGGCCGAAATCGAGGACCTTGACCGTTCCGTCGCGCCGTATCTTGATGTTCGCGGGCTTGAGATCCCGATGCACGATTCCACGCTCGTGAGCAGCCTCGAGAGCCCTGGCTATCTGCCGTGCGATGGGAAGTGCCTGAGCCATCGGCATCGGCCCTCGGGCGATGTGGGCGGACAGGTCTTCGCCGTCTACAAGTTCCATGACCAGAGCCCGGGAGCGCGGTCCCTGGCCGGAGGCGGCCGGGAGTTCCTCAACCCCGTGGATGACAGCGACGTTGGGATGGTTTAGTGCGGCAAGGGCCTGGGCCTCGCGATTGAATCGGGCCAGCCGTTCGCCATCCTGAGCGAATGCGTCGGGCAGCACCTTGACGGCGACATCGCGACCTAGCCTCGTGTCCCGGGCGCGATAAACCTCGCCCATGCCCCCCATGCCGATCCTCTCCATGACCTCGAAGACGCCGATGCGCCTGCCGGTCAGGAGCGCGCTTGTCCCCGAAACGAGGCGTGCGGCGACTTCCTGGACGGGACGGGCCAGGAACCCGGCGGCTGAATCCGGCTGGTCGAGAAGCGACCGCACTTCGCTCTCGAGTTCGAGGTCCCCGGCACATGCCGCGGCTAGTGATTCCCGCCGACTCTCGGGGGGCAGAGCGAGTATCCGGTGATACAGAGATCCCACCCGTGACCAGTGATCCTGGCCTGTGTTCACAACGTCTCCTCGACGGCGGCCGCACTCCCGCCGCGCGCTTGACGCCTCATCTGTAACTCCACCTGGGGGAAGTCGCGAATCGCGACCGGATCCGTTGGCCTGGCGAAATCCTACGCCTTTCCGAAGGGGGTGCACTTTTCGCCTGTTTGGCGCCCCTCCTGCCAGTTTGCGGTCCAGTTTCCCGCCTCTCAATGGGAGACCCACATTTCCTGATGCGAAGATCCAAAACCCAACCAGCGACGGCAAGTCGCCTTCCACCGCGACGGTGAGGCCATGATTGACTCATCCCGGCGTTCCAGCGGTCCGGACTCGATCGAGCGCAAGATCCTGCAGCGGCGATTGTCCGCCTACGGAAGGATCGTGGCCGCTTTCCTGGGCGCCTATCTGCTGGTCTTCAACTACGTCAACCTGCTCAATCCCGCCTATTCATGGCGCGACTGGGCCTGGAACGGCAGCAACCTCCTGCATGCAGCCGCCGCGCTGGCGATGGTGGTCGTTTGGCTCGCCTGCCGCACCGTCGATCGCTCGATGCGCTTTCTTTGGGCCCTCGATGCGGCCGGCCTTCTCTTCGTGGGCCTCGCCTTCATCGCCTCTGTTCACGTGTCCGACCCGTCGGGCAGCCGGAACTTCGCCATGCAGCTCGAGCTGGCCAATCTTATGCTCGCCCGTTCGGTACTGGTGCCGAGTTCCGGTCAGCGGACCATGGTGTTGTGCGCGGCCCTGGTCCCGTTCGCGACACTCGCGGTGGCCGACTTCGACGTCCGCCGCGGGTTCGGCGGAGTCACGGTGATACGCCACGGCGCCGAGGCGTTCGTTTCGTGTTCAATCGCAGTGGGCATCGCGACGATCGCGTCACAGGTGATCTTCGGACTTCGGGCCAAGGTGCGCGCGGCCACCATGGTCGGGCAGTACACCCTGCTCGAGAAGTTGGGAGAAGGCGGCATGGGTGTCGTCTATCTCGCGAGCCATGCCATGTTGCGGCGTTCTACGGCGGTGAAGCTGTTGCCACCGGACAAGAGTGACGACTGGGCCCGGGAACGCTTCGAGAACGAAGTGCAGCACACGAGCAAGCTCACCCACCCGAACACCGTAGCGATCTACGACTATGGCCGCACCCGCGACGGTGTTTTTTACTTCGCCATGGAGTACCTCGACGGACTGAATCTTCAGGATCTCGTGAGCCGATTCGGACCGCAGTCTCCCGCCCGTGTGGTTCACATTCTCCGCCAGATTTGCGGTTCCCTCGCCGAAGCCCACGCAGTGGGCCTGGTCCACCGGGATGTGAAGCCGGCGAACCTCCTCTTGTGTGAGCGTGGGGGGCGGTCAGACGTGGTCAAGGTGGTGGATTTCGGTCTGGTTCGAGGATTCGTGGGTGGCGGCGAAAGCGCCAGCGACGTGGCGGCCGTGGGCACGCCCCTTCATATGTCGCCAGAGTCGATTCGCTCGCCCGAAACCGTTGAGCCGCGCAGCGATATCTATGCGGTAGGGACGGTTGCCTACTATCTTCTTACTGGCGTCCAGGTGTTCGGGGGAGCGACGATTCAGGAGATTTTTGCAGGCCACCTTTACAAAGAGGCGGCACCGCCGTCCACGCGGTTCTCCGGCATTCCAAAAGCCCTCGATGCCCTCGTCCTGTCCTGTCTTGCCAAGGACGTGGGCGAGCGTCCGATCAGCGCTCTGGCCCTTCGCGAAGCCTTGGGGGCGATCGAAGGTCTAGGTCCGTGGACTCAGCGTGATGCGCACGAGTGGTGGGGTCGCTACAGGAACGCCCCGTCAGCGGCTCCCGAAACTGGCGCGGCGACCGACGCAACGACCGACCTGACCAGGACGATCCGCTTGGATGTCGACTTGAAGAGCCGCGCGGCCGCCGCCGCACCGGATGCCACGCGACCCTACTCCGACTGAGGGCGGAGCTGGCCCTTTTCTTGGCCGCGTGCCAGTTTCAACCCAATTTCCCCGCCTCTTCCGGCAGCAACGACCGTTTTCTGCCTCTCCGGTGTCGGCGAGGCGGGGGCGGAGAATAAAAAGAACCGGCCGCCCCTCGCGGCCGCCACTTAGGGAGAAACACAATGAGCGACACGAAGAATCTGATCCGGCAGGCCGGACTCCTGGCAGCCACGCTGGCTCTCATGGCGACGGCGCGGGACGCAAGCGCGATCGAGCGCAAGGGGTTCATCGCGGGTCTGGGGATAGGTGGCGGGAAGATCACCTGCGATGGCTGTGAGTCGCTCTCGGGGCCTGCGGTCGGACTTCACCTTGGGGGAATGATCAACGAGAAACTTGCCCTTGTCTTCGACGGCTCCGGCGTAACGAAGGAAGAGGATGGCTTTACCTTGACGTCAGTGGTGGCCGGCGCTGCCTTGCAGTATTGGGCATCGCCACGGGTGTGGGTCAAGGGAGGTGTGGGCGCCGGTCAGCTCCGTGTCTCTGGAAACAACGTCAGCTCCACATCCGATATGGGCCTTGGTTTTCTGGGCGGCATCGGTGTCGAGGCCCTGCAAAAGAAGAGCTTCACCATTGATCTCCAGGTTCGCTTCACGACGGCCAAGATCGAAGGCGAGCGTGTAACGAACGTCTTCGCTCTGGTCGGTTTCAATTTCTACTAGAGGAGCGTTCGACCCGCTGGGCTATCGCCGCCCCGCGTCGAAGTTGTCGACGACCCAAAGGTCGGAGCGATCGTTTTCAAGCGAGAGCACGAGCTTCACCGTCCCGTCCTTCTCGATGGCATGGCCGTACGTTTGCCCCGTCTGAAACGCCCCCATCGTTCGAATTCCGTTCCCATCGCTCCGGACAGCGAAGAGCCGGCCCGACCCGATCGCGTAGATGACCGTGTCGTCAGCGGACCAACCGATCGGTTTGACCGATGTGGTCGTTGTTCCGGGAATAACCCTGACCGAGCGGTCGTGGAGAGAGACCACGGCGAGACCGACCTCGCGTTTCGGTGTCCTCGTGCTGTACAACGTGGCGATACGATCGCCTCGATTGGAATAGCGGTGAAAGAGATGGAACGTGGGGCGCTGCGGTTCGCTCAGCGGCGCCCTTTCTCCGGTGGCAGAATCGAGAGCGTAGGTGGACATATCCGGACCGCGGAAGAGGGGGCGTATCCCGGGCGCCCATTCCGGGGTTGCTGGACCAGCCACGGGCCCGAAGTCACGATCTTCTCCCGAGCGCAGTTTCACGACGCGCAGAACGCGCCCCATCTCATCGTCCTCGAGGATGTAGACGACACTCTCGCCGTCCGGGGACCACGCGGGCTCTTCCACCCGGGCCTTCCGCGACACAAGGACTTTCTCGATCTCGCCTTCCACCGACGCCATCACAAGCTGCCCGAGTTCCCCATCGTGCCGGGAAAAGACGATGTGTGCGCCGTCGGGCGAGAAGCGAGGTTCCTGGTTCCGCGCTCCGGTCGTCACGGCCCGCAGGCGTATAGGGTCGTCGCTCGAAGTTCTCGAACCAATGTCGGCCCGCCAGATGTTTCGGTCGAAGGAGATACGCGGATACAGAAGCCTTCCGTTGCGGGAGATCGAGAACGTGGCGGAGCTCGAATCATCGACCGTGAGACTGCCCTGGACAACTTCCGGACTCGGATCCAGACCGTGGGGCAGCACGCGGGCGCGACGAATCTCGGCCACGTTGGCGCCTTGAAGAAGGTAGTAGAAGGAAGCGCCATCCTCGGTCCAGCGTGCATACAGCGCGCGGCGTGTTTCGCGAACGTGTTGGCGGAGATCGGTTCCATCCTTCTTCACTGACCAGACCCCGCCTCGTGTGGGGTCCAACGCAAGAAGAAGGACTCTTTGTCCGTCGGGCGAAAGGTCGGTCGCGTACGTCCTCAGCGACGGCGCGTTCCATTCGACCCGCCGGACTTCCCGGGTTTGAATCGAGGCCAACTGGAACCGATTGGACGCGGTGCCGCCGAGCATCAACTCGCTGTCGTCGGGCGACCAGGACATCTGCGAGGACCCCGATCCGATCCGGGCAGGCTGGCCTCCAAACCTCGGGAGGACGAGGGTCTCGCGACCGGCCATAAGGGCGATATAGCGCCCGGAATGGGACCAGCGCGCCGCCACCAGTCCCTCACCTCGATACAACTCCACCGGCGGTCCGCCTGAGAGGTCCCGGACCATCAGGCTCCTCACCTGGCCCGTTCCCGAAACATAGGCGATCGTCTCCCCATCCGGGGAGATGTCGCCGGTTATCGAGAGCCCATCGGAGGTCACTTGACGGTAGGTGGCGGGCGACCTCGGTGGGTCAACAAGTACTCGCCGCGCCCCGAACAATCCGAGACCGGCGAAGAGCGCGGCGACAGCGGCAACGCGCCATTTTTGCGAGGGCAGCCGCAGACGTAGTCCCGGACCGGGACCAAGGGCAGCAGACTCGAGGGCGAGGCCAAGGTCTTTCGCAGACTGGAAACGATTCTCGGGTTTCTTCTCGAGGCACCGTGCGACGGCCGCGGCGAGTGCTGGATCCGTGTCGGGTGCAATGGTGTTGAGATCAGGGAGTGTTTCAGTGAGCGTGGCGCTCAGTGTCTCGGCGCCCGAGTTCCTCGCGAACGCGCGTCGTCCGGAAAGCAACTCGTAGAGCACAACGCCAAACGCGAAGAGATCCGAACGCCAGTCGACGCTCTGGCCGCGGATCTGTTCCGGGGACATGTACCCCGGAGTTCCCATGACGGCAATCGTGCCCGGCTGAGTATCCACATTGGGTGGCCCCGCGTCCGCCGAAAGAACCGGTTGCACCTTGGCCAGGCCGAAATCGAGGACCTTGACCGTTCCGTCACTTCGTATCTTGATGTTCGCGGGCTTGAGATCCCGGTGGACGATCCCCTGCTCGTGCGCACCTTCAAGAGCCTTGGCGATCTGCCGAGCGATGGGCAGCGCTTCGGGTTCGGGCATGGCCCCCCGAGCCTGGACGGCGGAAAGCTCCTCACCATTCACCAGTTCCATCACCAGGGCGAGCGACGTTGAGCCCGGCCGGCCTACCGCGGCGAACTCCTCTATCCCATAGATAGCGGCGATGTTGGGATGGTTCAAGGAGGCGAGGGCACGCGCCTCGCGGTTGAATCGTGCCAGTCTGCTCTCGTCGTGCGCGAAGGCTTCCGGCAAGACCTTGATCGCCACGTCCCTACCCAGCTTCGTATCGCGCGCGCGGTACACCTCTCCCATGCCCCCCACGCCCAGAAGGTCATTGATCTCGAAGGCGCCGATCCGCTGGCCGGTGAGCAGGTTCCCTCTACCCGAGACGAGGCGGGAAGCGGCCTCTACCGCGGGACGGGCCAGGAAGCCGCCGGCCGAGTCTGGTTGATCGAGAAGCGACTGCACTTCGGCCGCGAGTTGAGAATCACCGGGACACGCGTGAGCGAGGGCGGCGGCGCGTTGGTCCGGTTCGAGCGCCCGCAAGTCGTGATACAGCGCCTCCACCCGACGCCACCGGTCGTCTATCGCCTCAAGGCCGTCTTCTTTGTTCACGGCGCCGCCCTCCCCGTGGACCTCTGTCATGCCCCCTTCCCGAGGGGCGGGTGACCATTCAAGGGCCTCCGGACTCATGGATGCTACCCGCCTTTTTCTCATCTCGCAGTTGATCACCACCGTCCTTCGGTGGTGAGCATTCTTTCGGAACTGCCAGTTCGCATGCAGCTTTCGCGCCTATGGCTCGCGGAACCAAGAAAGGACTTCTGATCGGTGCAGGGATTGGAGCATGGCTCGGTCACAGGAGAGTCACCGATCGCTGGCCAGACGCTCCGCCGGAGGACTCGAGGCCGTCATCGGGCGATCTAATGTGGCAGGTAAGGCCAATGTTTGACCGCGCCGTTCAAGGGGGCGGGTTGAAGCTCAGCCTCACCTGGTAATGCCGCGACCTAACTCGGCGCGCGGGCCTTGGTGTCGGGCCCGCGGAGTTCTCTCATCAGCCAGGCTTTCGCGAGCTTCCAATCGCGCATGACGGTATCCACCGACACCTTGAGGACAGACGCGGTTTCCTCGACACTGAGTCCCCCGAAGTAGCGGAGTTCCACCACCCTGGCCTTGCGTTCGTCAAACGCGGCGAGGGCCTGCAAAGCGTCATCGAGTGCTGCCAGGTCCTCGCCGGGCTCGGGTGTTCGCGCGAGGGCCTCGTCGAAAGTCACTCGGGTGGCGCCTCCGCCCCGCTTCTGGTAGCGCTTGGAGCGGGCGAAGTCGACAAGGATGCGGCGCATCAGTCGCGCCGACATAGCGAGGAAGTGCGTGCGATTCTGCCACTCGACCCGGCGGACATCGATGAGGCGGATATACGCCTCGTTCACCAACGCGGTCGGCTGAAGGCTGTGGCCGCGACGTTCCCCGGCCATGCACGCTCTGGCGATCTTGCGAAGTTCGCCGTGCACCAGGGGGATCAATTCGTGGAGCGCCGCTTCATCTCCATTGCCCCATTTGAGGAGAAGCTGGGTGACCTGATGGGTATCGGTGGGAATGGCGAAATCCTACGCGTTTTTCGTTCCCCTGCCAGCTTCAACCGCGCTTTCCCGCATCGGTGGCTACGTTCTAGGACAGGCCTCGGGGCACGATCGACGAGAATGTCGCCCTGTGAGATCAGCGCGGTTTCAGGGCCTTCCGTCGCTTCAGTTCCTGCACCAGTTGAGGATGTGCGGGCACGCCGGCCTTCTTGGCCGCGGCGATCTCCCGTTCCGCCTCGTCGAGACGGTCGGTGATGGTGCAGACGAGCGCGAGGTTGTGGTGCGCGTCTCCCGACCGGGGGTCGCGGGCAAGGACAGCGCGGAATTCGACCTCGGCTTCGGCGATCATGCCGACCTGGAAGAGGGCGGTGCCGAGGGCGAGCGTGACTCCAGGGGGCGCCGGGTTTGTCTCTTTAATCGAGGTCTCGAGTTCCGCCAGGCGGCGCTCCGCTTCTTGAACTCCCCACATCTTTCCGCCCGCGGTGCGGAGATCGCCGTTCACTTCCTTCCGCTTCACGGCCATCTCCTGCAGACGCCGCTTGTCGGCGTTGCGGATAGCCTCCCGAAGGTGACGAATCTCCTCGGTCCGCTGCTTGAGGTCGTCCTCAGACGGTGTCGCGCAGTGAAAGGCCTGGCGTGATGTGGAGAAGGCCTCGACCGCTTCCCGGAAGCCCCGCCCGGCCATATAGGTCTGGCCGAGGCCGTAGTGGGCCACCGCGAGCAGCGGATCGAGGGCCACGGCCTTCAAGAGCGCCGCTTCGGCGTCGGCCCAATTCGACGCCAGGATGGCGGCTTCACCCACCTTGAACTGAGCCATCCCGCTGCTCCGCGCCTCGGGCTCTACGACCGCCGCACAGTTCACGGGCAGGGAGTAGAGCGCAGGCGGCGGCGCTTGCGCCTGGCCGAACGCGATGAGAAAAGGAACCGCTGGGGACATGCCTTGGTACCTCCTTGGGCGCAACATACACCCGCCTATGATCGATTTTGCCTCGCGCTAGTCGTACCGCTCGCCGTCGTAGTGGAACGCGACCTTCGCCACATGGAACGAGAGCGGCGTGGCGTCGCCCGCGATCGCTTCCGCGGCCGTCGAGACAACGCTTCCCGTCAGCGGCTCGCAAGCCTCGACGGGGATGCCGAGGCGGATCTCTTGTCGGCAGATGCGTTCGTCCCAGGGCTGAGACGACAGGGCCCGGTCCTGAGGCACGCAGTATTCGAGGAAGGCTCGGAAGTCGGGCCAGCACTCCTTCCAAGCGCCCGTGAGGGTCGGCGTCCCGGCGGGCTTCAGGTCCGCAACCACGTCGGGGGCGGAACCCTGGCCGCTCTCGAGTCGGAGGTGGAACGAGCCGTCGGGGCGCGCCAGAAGCTCCGCCGCGTGCGGGATGTGCATGGGCACGCCTTCGCAGAGGTGGCGTGCGGCAAGCGCGCCAGGCAGGGACCCGATGACGGTGTGCGTGAAGTAGATCCCAAGGGCTCCGGTCCGCGGATCCTTCACGTGGATGCGCCAGTTGCTCTGAATGGGTGAGGGTAGGAAGCGGCGCAGGGGACCCAGGAACCGCGGCCCGAAGTGCCCGTGGCGATAGGTCAGGAAGGTGAAGAGCGCGTAGCCGCCGGACGGTCCGAGTCGCTGGAGTTCGAGCCCGGGCGGCACCAGCCGCTGCAGGCGCGTTGCCTCGACCAGGTAGTTGATATACACGACGTGGGTGATGTCGCTGGCAAACGCGGGGGTGGGCACCAGCTCGCCCAGAGCGCGCGGCGTGTGCGCGTTGGCGGCAAAGTCCAGAAACGCACCCACCGGACCGCGCCGCGGATAGCGCCAGGGCGCATAGCGGCCGTACTCCTGCACCGGGCGGGTGCGGCGCATCACCTCTTCGGTGACGAGCAGGAACCAGAGCATCATCAGGATGAAGCCCACCGCGTTGCCGGCCGCCACGACTGTCCCGCCCGGCTCGATACCGCCGGGAATCAGGGGGCCGATGCCGACGAAGAGCAGGATGCCCCACGCGCCGAAGGAAAGTGCGGTCAGCGCGCGGTTCCAGGTGCGCGCCGCGGCAAAGGTCCAGCTCCAGCCGATCGCGCCGATCGTGTAGACGGTCGCCGCCCACAGCGACACGCGGCGATAGGTCACATCCTCGAACGCGCGGAACGCCTCCGTGTCTCCGGTGCGGACAGCCTCGCGAGCCAGGTCGACCCCAGTCGTGATCCAGCGCAGTTCGTTTGGCTGCTCGATGGACACCGCCACGACGGTGGCCACGAGCGACAAGAGCGCGGGCCACTTCGGGATCCAGGCGGTGCGCACGAGGGCAATGCCCAGGATCAGGTCGGAGAGTGCGGTGAGCTGCCAGGGGAACCACCCCGCTCGCCACACCCACGGATGGTCGGCGAGATAGCCCGCGCGCTCGATCGCGGTCGCAGGCGTGCCCCCGGGGACACCGGGCAGCAGAAGGAGGGCCATCGAGATCATGGCCAGGAGATGGACGGCCATGGTGAAGAGGAGCGCGCGCTCGAGGAATCGGTTCGTCATAGGAAGAGTCTTAGTGTCCAGTGACACAGGGCGACCAACCCCCCATATTCAAACGCCCGGACATGAGAATACCGCGAGGCGAGGGCGAACGGCCCTACTGGGGCCGCGCAGTGGCCTGCGTCATTCGAAGCGGATGCTCGCGAAAGAACTTCCACATCTCTCTCGAGGCGTCGATGCTCTGACTCGTGGTGCCGGCAAACCATTCCGGCAAGGGCCCGCCGCTCGGCCACGTGTGGCCTCCTCCGAGGATGGTGTAGAGCACCACGGGAGCTTCATCAGCGCATTTCGTGTATGCGCGCCGCCTGACATCATTGGCCACCATCGAGTCGATCGGGTCCGGCCCGCACCGGTTCTTTTGAGCCGCCGCGGCCATCCACTCTTCAATGCTCGGAAACACCATTCTTCGCGCTACCCACGAGGTGCCGCCCTTGTACCAGGCTTGCCGATCGGCGGTGCCATGGAACGCGATCATGGGAACCGGCCGCTGATCCGGGCACTCCGCCCAGGGCAGAAACTGAGCCGACGCCACGAGCCCCACCGCCGCGATCCGGCCGGACAGCATGCAGGAAAGTACGAACGCCATGCCTCCGCCGTTGGAGACGCCGTCGGCGTAGACCCGTGTGGAGTCGATGTTGTAGACGGCCGACAGCGTGTCGATCAACTCCGAAATGAACCTGACCTCCTTGTCTGAACCGGGTCCGCCGGCTGCACGCCAGGCCCTGTGTCTTGCGAGCGGCCCAACCCCCGAAGGGTAGACGACAATGAAACCGTGCTCGTCAGCCACGTTGTTCCACTGGCTTATCTCCTGTTGAGCCGCTCCCCACATTCCCCCTCCGTGCATACTGATCACGAGCGGCGTCTTCCGCGCGGGGTCGTAGCTCTTGGGCACGTAAACCAGGTACTCGCGCTGCTCTCCCGAGGAAACCAGGGCGCCATTGTTGCGATTCACAACGTTGAATGACACTGCCTCCACCAGGGCGATCACGACCGGCGTAATGATGAGAACCAGTACCACGCCGAGGATCCGCTTTCGCTTTCCTGGAGACGCTTCGTTCATCGATGCCGGTTCCACGCGAGGGCCAGGGGCGCTGCCGAGAGTCGCGCCAGGGGGATTTCCAGGATTGCTATGAGCAGGAGAAAGTAACGGGCGACGTGCGGTGTGCTCCAGAACCACACGAGCACGCCGTAGAGACCGAGCACGGCGACGAGCCAGACTGCGGCACCAGTGACGAGCGTGCGGTCGCTGAGCACCCGACCGTCATAGAGGCGTCTGGCGATCCAGGCCGCGGCCCATATCTTGGCGCAGGCCAGAACCGCGAGAATCACAGGCAGTGCATTGAGAAGCGCGACCCGCACATTGGAGTCGTCGTGGATCCATCGACCGATGGGCCAGACGATGACAAGGAGGAACGAGGCCAGAAGCACACTCCCTTTGATCAGCCATTCTCGGCCGGAAAGGTCGAGGAAGAGGCTGTGCACAAGTCGCTTCCACGTCGAGGCCATCAAGGCTACGAGACCCAGGACCATGACCACAATGATGCGAGGCATCCCGAAGGCTTCGATTCCTTCATTCACTCGATGGATGACTACCGAAAGAGTGTCCGACAGGGCGAGCCCGAGGGGGAGGGCGATCAGGACCAGGAGCCAGGTGGCGAGCGTGCTCCACAGCGTCACCTTCAGCTTGGCGGCGATGAGGGCTGCGCTGGTCAGCGGCCTTGTCGCGGTGAAGGCCGGCACGCCGTAGGAGTCGCGCGCGGAGGCATTCGACCTACTGACGGTCGCGGCGACGAAGCCTGCCATCAACGGTGGTGTGAGCAGCACGCCGAAGACCGTGTAAAAGGTCATTGCGGGGGGCTCGTCGCGGGCAAGGAAGAGCATCGCCAGTTCGAAGGGCAGGAGCATCGCCACCCACACCGGCAGTGACCGGCCGTGTTGCCGCCACTCGAACCACATCTGGGCGCGGCCGGCCGAGGCAAAAGCGTTTCGTTGTCGGGGGACGATTTGAAAGACACGAGAGAGCCGAGCGAACACCCCTCGCCAATCGGGCACCTGGCCGCGGCGGGCGCGAGAAACCGCGAACCAGGCCGCCAGATACGCGAGGGGAAGCTGCGGCAAGAGGAGCGCCACGAGCTTGGGTTCGGGCACTTCATATTCGACCGCCACGAAAACCACGGCGTCCAGCGTGATCAGCCACAGCACGGTGACAACTATTCGCAGCCCTCGCAGACCGTACGGCATCCAGGTCAGCGCCTGGGTCCAGGCGAGAAAGACCGCGGCCAAGAGCGACGGCCAGATCAAAGGCACTTCGATTCCCCACGGCTGAAGCTTGAAATGCCCGAGGGCTCCCGAGACCTCAAAGCTCAAGAAACGCCCCGCGGTCAGTAACAGGGCCATCATGGCCGAAGCGCCATAGAACATCGGCCAGCCGGCCAGGGCCTTGGTGGTGAGAGGCAGTGTGAACATGCGGGCCGGATACATCGACTCGCGCGCCTGAAGGTCGGCGGTAAACCCGAAGCTAAACACCCCCAGAAAAAACATGAACGCCGTCGTGACGGGAACTACTACAAGCATTGCCAGATCTTTGCCGTCCCGAAGGCTGACCGGTTGCCCCAAGTTGTGCCTCAGGAAAAGGATGGTCCCTATGACGGTCGCGTAGACGGCCAGAGCGATCAGCCCCAAACGAAGCCGCTGGCCAAACTCCCAGGCGATCGCGATGGCGGGGGAGCGCACGGTTTAGTTCTCCGCGGCCGCGGTCCCAACGCGTGCGACGAAGATCTCGTCGAGCGAGGGGACGCGTCCATCGACGCGATGCGATTCCTTGATGGCGGACAGTGCCGCGCTCAACAGGACCTGCCCGTGACTGATCATGGTGACGTGATCCGCGACCTGCTCCACTTCCTCGTTCTCCACGCGCCCCTGCAGGCTCGCCACCTTAGCCGAAAAAGGCCGCCGGCCTCCCGGCATTCACGCGGCGATTGTCGACTTCCAGAGCGTCGGCGGCGACCGTCACCGTCTCGCTCAAGCTTGCGACCTCGAGGGTCAGATTGAGCCGCCTGGCTCCCGCCGAGGCGGAGAGCCGCTTACATCCTGGATCACGGCGGAGGTTCTGGCCTATTCGCGACGGTTGCCATGCAGAAGCGCACCGCCGTTAGAGGGGTTGCCTCGGCGGCTGTGCACGGGACTTGGAAACGCGTCGTCCGAATTCCGACCTCGTCTCCTCGGCTCGTGGCGGGCTCTCACTCAGCAGGATCACAGCGGCACGCGGCTCCAGAACCCTAACCGGGGATTTCTGGAATCCCTTGGGATCTCGGGACACGATCGCGTCGCAGCCCACACCCTCTGCGGCTGCTGCGCACACGGCATCCTCGAAGTCGGAGAAGCCAAGGGCCATCGCCCTGCGAAGTATCGGTCCATCCACGGGTGCTATGCGCGGGACCAGAAGCAGGTCATCGAGCACACGGCGCGCGAAACGGTGGTCGTGCTCGCGGGCCACCAGATAGAACACCGTCGTGATCCCGTGGGCAGAAAGGAAGACTTCGATCTCGTTCCTTTCCGCAGCGGCCCACAAAAGAGCGGCGGGTCCCGAATGCGGGCGCCGATCGAGGACGAAATCGAGGACTACGTTCGTATCCAGAAGGATGCGTCTCAACGGTGCTTGTGTTCCAGGTAGGCAGTGTAGTCGGACTTATCGAGCCGGGCGCCCCGTAGCGCGCCCAGGAGCCGCCTGGTCACTGGCGGGAGGTCTGACTCCTCCGCAGCCGGCGGACTAGACACTGCGTCGAGATACTCCTCGACCAGCCGCGACACCGAAGTGCCCCGCTTCTCCGCGAAACTCTTCGCCCGGGCCACAACGCGGGCATCCACACTCAGGGTCAGTTTCTTCATATACGTATCCCATGGGCGAGGTTATACGTAGTGCTTGCGAGGAGACAACTCGAATCGCGGTGGCGGCGATTCTGGAGCGGGCGGTGTGGGTGGGCACGAACGGGATCCACCGCGTGGACCGGCTCAAAGTGCTGGTTACCGACGGCCACGGCTCTCAGCGCTTGGCGTCCTCACTCAAGGGCGCGGGCGTGTGGGTATTCAGTCCCCAATGGTTGATCCTGGAAGGATCGGCATCCACCGCAGAAATCACCAGATCGCGCCGGGCGCCACCCGGGGTCAGGATCGCGGTTTGACCCTGCTTGAGGTGAACACGGTACGTTCCTTCGCCGATCTGCTCCACCGTGACCCCCGCGGCCTTTGGATCCGGCATGTCGGTTACCAGCAGGCATGGAGCGCCCGCCAGACTCTTGATCCGGATGAACTGGGTGGCGCCGCCCTTGCGCGCGGCGCTCACCAGGAACGCGCCTTCTGCGCATGTTGTGGATGCTCACGTCCGTCCATGCGGCCGGCAGGGCGGGGAAGAGCCGGATCTTGCCGCCCCAACTCGAGATCAGCATGTCGTGCACAGACCGCGCGGCGGAGAGTGGCGTTTCGATCACCGGACCAGACTCGGTGTACATGGTGTTCGGAAGGATGCCGAACCGGCCGTGAGCGAAGAACATGTTGAGGTACTTGAGAGCGTCGTCGCCGCGGCCCATGATCGAAGAGATCGATGAGGCGCCCGTGAATGAGTAGCCGCGGAGCGCGCTATCTAGTCCCATCCAGTGGTTGAGGGACTTCACCACCAGTTCGCGGTTCTCCGGCTGATCGAGGTTCACGAGGTAGAGGGGATACACCATCATCAGGTGCGAGTAGTGGCGATGGGAGACGGTGAAGGGCATGGACGAAGAGACCTTGTAGCCGTTCTCGTTCACCGGGTATGGAACGAGCCTCTCGAGCGTTCGCTTCCAGGTCGGGATCCGGGGGTCCTTGATGCCGAATCGCTCGCAGATCTCAAGCAGGGTCGAAGCGCTCCAGCGAAGCAGGGCGAGGTCGTAGTTGGTGTCGGGGTTGGGCGTCGGCTGGCCCGGATACTCGGGAGACAAACCCAGGGTGAGATGCAGATAGCCGTCATCGCCCTCCTTGAGCAGGTTGAGGTAGTAGTTGACGCTTCCCTTGAGCAGCGGGAACAGGCGATCCTTCAGCAGGCTTTCGTCCATGCTGTAGCGATACTGGAGCCAATAGTTGTGGAGCGCCCACGGGAGATTGCCGATCTCCGGAACCGCCTCCTTCAACATGTCATAACTCGTGGAGCGTCCAATGGCGTAGGAATCAGAGCTGTAGGGCGCCGCGTTCTTCGCCAGTGCCTGCCTGTTGGCGTCGAGGCCACGGAGCAGCGATTCGCCGAGGTCGAGATGGTTCGAGGCGAGGTGGGGCCAGTAGGTGAGCTGGACGTTGAGGTTCCACCAGATGCGCGGCCAGGGTGTGGTGCGGAACCAGGGACCCATCAGATCGAGAATGGGCCGGTCGGCCCGAGTGCCGCTCGCCATCTTGTAGAGCTGGATCCAGTAGAAGGACTCGAGACGGCTGTCTGGAATGGAAAGGAAGCTCTTCGGGTAAAAGTCATTCCAAAAGCGGCGATGCGTAGTCACGAGCCGATCGAGGCCGGTCTTCTCCGCGGCCACGACCGCGGCCCGGGCTTCCGCTTTCGCGAGCCGGAGGTTGGTTTTCGAGTAGCCCACGCTGACATAGGTCAGCCGACTCCCGTCCTTTCTGGCTTGCGTCGTCCAGGCGGTGGCGTGGCCGCCTCCGCTAGTCAGAGCCTGGGATCCGATCTCGAACCGTCCCTCATAAGCGAGGTTCGGTGAGGGATTGATCTCCGCCTTCGGGATAGGCAAGCGGTTGTGGCGATAACGCGGACTCAGCGCCTCGCCGGGGAGCCATTCCCACGAGAGGCCTGCTTCGCCCTCGCTCGGCCGCAGCTCGATGACCTGCACCAGGTCCTTCGTGTGGGTGAAGGAGCGGATCTCGACCGTGCCTCTCTCGGTAGTGACGGTGCCGCGCAGTTCCGCATTCCAAAGGTCGAGGCGCAACGAAGCCGACCGCATCGCGCCCGCGGTCTTGAGGACCAAGTCGCCGATGGGCAGGCGAGCGTCGAGCGCCACTACGTCGGTGCGCCCCATGCGCCAGAGGAGGTGACCGCCATCAGCGGTGGCGTAGACGTTGGCTCCGAGCAGTCCGTTGCCCATGAACGCGCCGGATTCCCAGCGGTCGGGAACCCGAGTCCACACCAGGTCGTTGCGGGCCATGAAGGCCGGCCAGTCAACCTTGACCGCGACCTCAACCGCTGGAGTCTCGGCGGCGCGCGGCTTTGCTGCGACTCCGGCCGGGCCGCAGAGGGCGAGCCCACACAGACAAACGGCGATGGCTCTTGACGAGGGCCACCGCCGCTTTGGCGCGGTTCTGGCTGCAGCCAGGCTCATGCGCGAAAAGGAGCTAGAAAGACACGCGGGCGCCAAGCTGGATCCGGCGCATCTCTCGAGCGGTTCGGATCTTGCCGAAGGTGGCGGGGGCCGCGAAGTTCGTGCCCGGGTTAGACAGGTTCACGATGTTCAGAACGTTCGTGGCCTCGCCGCGAAGCTGGAGCATGGTCCGGCCCTTCAGCTTGAAGTCACGGAAGAGGCCGAGATCGAGATTCCGATAGCCGGGGCCGACCACGCTGCCACGCTTGCCCGTGCCGTCCGTTCCAAGGGCCGGCTGGGCGTAGGCCGCGGTGTTGAACCAACCCTCGATCAACTCCTCTCGAGGCCGCGAGTGGCTGAGTGCGGGATCACCCACCTGGTTCGCCCGGTCGTTGTTCACGCCGTCGACGTTCCGGTCCTGCCCGGCTGTGATCGTGAGCGGCGAGCCCGTCTGAAGAGTGAGGATGCCCGAAAGAGTCCAGCCGCGCGCGAGCATGCTGAGGACCGAATCGGAGTCCTTGAGGTAGTCGAGCTTCCAGACGCCGGAGAGGACGAAGTTGTGGGTGCGGTCGGCAGAGCTGATCCCCCGTTCCGCGGCCAGGTCGTTGGAGTTCTGAACCGTGGGAAGGCCGCCGCCCTGCAGGTCGACATCTTCCATGGACCGGCTCCAGGTGTAGTAGGCCTTCGCGGTGAAGTGGGCGCCCCTACGTTCGGCGCTCATCTGTAGGCCGTGGTAGTCGGTGCTGAAGATCGACTCGAGTACGCGTGCCTGGCCGATGGTCCCCGGGAGGTAAGGTCGCCGGGAGTTGACGTTCGCGGCGGTGGCGCCGGGGCCAAACACCGGGTAGTTTCGGTCGACCGGAGTCGCGAGGTTGCGCCCGAGGGCGCCGACGTACGAGGCGCTGACGCTGAGGTTGCGACCGATCTCCTTCTCGACCGTGAAGTTCATCTGGTAGCTGAAGGGCCAGACGAAGTCGAGCGACGGGCCGAACACCTGGGCGGGCAGGGTGTAACGAGGGCTCGCTGGGGTGTACTCGAACGGAAACGGACCGACGCCGCCGGGCAGATTGCGGTAGGGGTCGGACAGGGTGTAGACGGTGGGGAACGACTGCCGGACGGTGAAGGGCTGGTTGTCAGCGGTGGTGTTCCATTCGTTGCCGGTGATTGAGCCGTAGAACATGCCGAACGAGGCGCGCACCGCCATGCGTCCATCGCCCTTCGGATCCCAGGCGATGCCGAGGCGTGGAGCGATGTTGTTGATGTCAGTCTTCACGATGCCGCGTCCGATGCCCTGATCACCGGGGAAGAGCAGGCCCATGGGCGCGGTTGGCTGAACCGTGGACTTCTGCCCGGGAACGAAGGCGAGCTTGCGGTCGAGAGGGTCCGTGAGCGGGAACTGCAGGTCGTAGCGAACGCCGAGATTGAGGGTGACGCGCGGCCGGATGCGGAAGTCATCCTGGGCGAAGAGGCTGATGTAGGCCCCATTGTCCGTCTTCCGGACCGGCGCGTCCTGGGTGAAGGTACTGGGCACACCGAGCAGGAAGTCTGCGTAGGCGTTCCCGGTTTTGCTTCCGTTGAAGGCGAACACGCCGTAGTTGTCGAGCAGTGTGTCATGGATGATCTTCTCGTACGACAGGTCGACACCGAACTTCAAGGAGTGTCGGCCGCGGCTGATGCTCAAAGCGTCTTTCACCGCGTAGTAGGTGCTGCCGGCATCCGGACCGGCGATCGAGGTTTGCCCTGTGAAGTAACCGGTGACGGTGAGGCGAGGGAGGGTTGGGTCACCCTGGATCTTGAAGTTCGACCCGAGGTCTCCGAGGGAGGTTTCGGGAAGATTGACGCGTCCGCCGAACTGGCGCATGTAGGAGACCCGGAACTGGTTGATCGTGTCGGAGCTCAGGGTCCAGGTGTGGGCGAAGTTCAGGTTGTGCTGGGTCCACTTGAAGTCGCGATCAACCCAGGGGATGTTGCCGGTGAGCGAGAGCGGCTGAGTGTCTGTGCCCTTCTGGTAGAAGTAACTGAGCGCCACGGTCTGGCTGGAGGATAGGGTGTGGTCGAGCTTCAACGTCGCTTCATCCGTGTTCAGCGGGTCGGGCCGGCTCACCTCGTAGAAGCTGTTGGGCAGGTTCGACATGGGCACATATTTGTCGAGGATGTTCTTTGCGGCCGCGTCGAACCGGCCGGCCGGGATGATGTTCCCGGGGAAGGGCTGCCCGGTTGCGGGGTCCCTTGGCTTGATCGCCGACTGGGTGAAATTGCCCGCTCGCTCCAGGGCGGTTGGCACGCGGGCGGAATTGCGATAGTAGGTCCCTTCCTGACGCAGGCCGGAATAACTGACGAAGAAGAACGTCCTGTCCTTCGTGATCGGGCCGCCGAAGGCCCCGCCGAACTGATTGCGCTTCAAGGGGTCGGTGGCGCCCGTGGTCCCCGGAGGGGCCCAGCGGGGGGAGTTGAGCTTGTCGTTGCGGAAGAACTCGAAGGCTGCGCCGTGGAACTCATTCGTGCCCGACTTGGTGACCACGTCCACCACACCGGCGTTGTAGCGGCCGTACTCGGCGGAGTAGCCATTCGTGATGACTCGGAACTCCTGAACCGCCTCCGGGTTGGGAGCGGGGTTTCCGGTGCCGCGCAAACCAGCGGTATTGTTGGCGCCGTCGAGTTGGAAGCTGACGCTGCCCATCTGAGCCTTGCTCGAGCCATTGATGGTGGTGAGCTGCTCCGGACCGCCGAGGGAGTTGGAGTTGTCGTTGCTGGTTACGCCGCCGGTGAGACTGAGCAGCGAGTAGAGGTCGCGATTCACAAGGGGCAGGTTCAGCACCTCGTTCTGGCCGACCGTCCGCGAGAGGGAAGAAGTGGTGGTTTCGACCAGAGGCGCGTCGGCCACGATGGAGACAACCTCGGTGAGCGCGCCCAGTTCGATGGTGGGGTCGATCCGCGCGTTGCGGCCCACCTCCAGCAGGATGCCGGTTTGTGAGTAGTTCTTGAAGCCCGGCATGCTGACCATCAGCATGTAGTTGCCGACCGGCAGGAGGCGCAGGGCGTACCGGCCCGTCCCGTCCGTGGTCGCGCTGCGCGAGTACTGCGTTCCGGTGTTAGTAGCGGTGACCGTGGCCCCCGGCACCGCTGCCCCCGAGGAATCCTTTACACCACCAAGGATGTTACCGGTGGGGATCTGGGCCGAGGCCCAGGGCGCCAGCGCCAGCAGGGCTACCAGGGCAATTGCTGTCCTTCCCATGGTCGCGCTCCGGTTGGAACGCGTGGGTTCCGTCATATGCAGTGCCTTCATTCGAGCCTCCTGGGCGTTGCGGATCGGTCGAGCCGGCCATGCCGGTATTTGTCTTTGCGAGGGACAATATGCCTGCTTTTGATCGCCTGTCAAGGAAAAATCTGGTCAGGCTGAAAATACCGGCGAGCCCCTGTCTTGGCAGAAGCAGTCAAAATCACCAGTAAATACGCCAGGCCACAGTCTCGGGCCATAGAAAACACTTGCTTTGACTGTGTCCCTTGGGGTTATATTGAACGCGAAGAAGACAAATGAAGCCCATCCACCCCCAGAACCTGCGCGTGGCCACCCGGGGCACCACTCGCGAGATCAATCGCCGGATCGCGCTCAATCTGATTCGCACGAACCAGCCCATCTCGCGGGCCGACCTCGCGCGCCTCATGGGCACGCGGCGCGGCGCGGTGAGCCTTCTCGTGAACGAACTCATAGAAGAGGGCGCGATCTTTGAAGGGGCGACAGGCGAAGCCAAGCGGGGCCGCAAACCCACGTTCCTCTATATCGATTCCCGAAAGCGCTGCGTGGTCGCGGTCGACATCCGCCCCACCCGCACCTTCATCATGGTGACCGACCTCGTGGGTCGTCAGCTCGCAAGCGTCACCAGCTTTCCGACCGAGCGCGATCCGAAGAAGTTCGTGTCCGATCTGGTCCGAAGGATCAAGGCCATCCTGCTCGAGCACAAAGACCTGGGACGGTGCCAGGGAGTGGGTGTCGTCGTGCCGGGCATGGTCGAGTCCGAAGCGGGGCGTGTTCTGCTCGCGCCGAACCTCGGGTGGAAGGACGTCAAGCTTCGCGATCCGATCTCCGCTGGTCTCGGCATCCCCGTGCAGATCGAGAACTCGGGCAAGGCTTGCGCGTTGGCCCAGCTCTGGGCCACCCGCGATGCCAAGGCGCCGAGCAACTTCGTCTACATCACGGTGTCAGACGGTCTCGGCGTGGGAATCGTCATGGGCGGCGAACTTGTCCGGGGCCAGCACAACATCGCCGGTGAGTTCGGGCACCTTCCCCTGAACATCGACGGACCGCGCTGCGGTTGCGGGGCCACCGGCTGCTGGGAGGCGTACGTCTCGAATCTCGCCACCCTCTCGCGTTACTTCGGCCGCGACTTGCGTGAACGTCCGGTCTCCGCAGATATCGCGGCACTCACCGTCGACGACCTCATCGCTCGCGCCCGCGGCGGCGATGGCAAGGCGCTTGCGGCCCTTCTCTCCACCGCGCGTTACCTCGGCCTCGGTCTGGGTTCGGTGGTGAACGCGATCGACCCTTCGCATGTCTACATCGGAGGAGAGATCACGGCGGCCTGGGATCTCATCGAGCCTACCGTCCGCGCCGCCCTTGCTGAGCGCGCTCTCACCCCGCCGGCCGGCGCCACGCCGATCACCATCGTCCCGCCGGAGCAGTATCCGCGCCTTCGCGGCGCGGCGGCGCTCGTTGCCGCACCTTCGTTCGCGGAAAGGGGGGTCGCGTGAAGCTCCAAAAGTCGGCGGTCGCGCTCCTCTTCTCGGGCGCCCTGCTGACCCCGGCATCCGCCGCCGCCCAGGCTCAGCCGGGACGCATCCAGACATCCACACTGAAGGGCGAGGTCGACGCCTTCTTCGATCGTGAAGTCGCGTCCCACTTCACCCAGATCCCCGCCGAGGGGCCTCTGCCCGAGCGCGTTCATGGCGCCATCACCACCGGGGAGTACTCGTGGGGCACTTACGTTCGATCACTCGCGGCCTACGCCGAAACCCGCGGCACGACGATGGTCGCCGGTCGCGACATCGTCCCCCTCGTCGGCCGCGTGGGCATCATCGAATCGGCGCAGGGAAGCAAGGCCTTCTCGCAGCTCTACGCCGCCCTGGCGCTGCGGCACTTCGGGCGCGACCTCGCGAAGAACCCGCTCTGGCAGTCGCTCGATGCCGCGGGCCGCGCCGCGTGGACTTCGCTGCTCGACCCGACTCGCTTCTACGATCCCAAAACGCGGCAGGTCATCCGGCTGCCCGAGAACTACCTCGGCGTGGCGTCACGAATTGCCACCCTCGCCTTTCAGATGGGCGTCATCAAAGACCGCGGGTTCATCCACTCGCTCCTCGACCGCGCCGCCGAGCCCTTTGCGAAGGGAGCGCTCTACGCCGACGACGCAGGCACCACGGGCCGCTACGATCGCTACTCGAACGAGTATGCGCGTTATGTCTACGAAGCCGCGGAAACTGTCGGCCGCGCCGACCTCCTGAAGGCGCTCTCACCCTCCCTCAAGGCTCAGATGCGCCTTTGGTGGGACCTCATCTCCCCCGACGGCTACGGTTACCAGTGGGGACGAAGCCTGGGTGTGGTGAGTTACCTCGACACTCTCGAGATCGTCGCGTTCCTCGCCGCCCATCCCGAGTTCAGGCCGGCGCCGATTGAGGACCTCGTGAGCGAGTATCACCTCGCCTGGCGATGGCTTCATCGCGACTATCGGCCGGAGGCGCACATGCTTTCGGTATTCGCCCCGGGCCGCAGCAACTACGCCTACATTTCAAAGGATCGCGAATGGCAGCAGACCGTGGGCTTTTTCGGCAAGGCTCTGATGGCGCACGACACTCTCATGAAGGTTCTCGTAAAGGAGAAGGTCGATTCGTTCCCCACGACTCCGAACCTCCCTGCGGTGGCGCGGTTCGAGTTCTTCCGCCACGGCGCCCGGCCATCCGGAGTGTGGCTGGTCCGCCAGGGGATGCTTCGCTTCGCTCTGCCCTTCACCACGGGCACGCGGCCGGGCTTCGCCGACTACCTGCCGGCGCCCCATGGGCTCCCCGGTTTCGCGACTCCCGTCGAGCAGCCCTTTCCGGCGGCGACCACTTACTTCGAAATGCCCGATGGCCGCGTTCTGATCGCCGGAGACAGCGCCGATGAGATCGTGCCTGCGAAGGATGGCCTGTCGGTCCGTGCGACATGGCGCCGTCTCGTGGCGAAGGGCGGGAAAGTGGGCGAGTGGATCGAGCCCGGCTTCGAGGTGTCGGTGGCCTGGAGCATCGAGGGCGCCACCCTGAGCCGCGTCGAAACTTTGACGGCGACCCGCGACACGACAATTGCGCGCGCTTCCTGGGTTCTGCCCTCGACGGCGACGACGCATGCGGCTCTGGACGGCGGCGTCCCCGCGGTTCGACTCACCGGGCCAGAAGGCGTTCTCGAGGTCGCGACGACCGGCGGCGACTTTGGTTTCACGCGCTCGATTCAAACCCACCGAGGCGACGAGGCACTGGGACGATCCGCTCGCGGCGCCATTCCCACCCACGTCGCCTACGAGGCTGCGAATCTGCGCCTCGAGCCCGGCCGTCCCCGAAGCTGGGTGATGACTCTCTCCGTCACGGCCCCCAATAAGGAATGACCCATGACCACCGCCACTGCTGAAACCACCCTCACCCTTGAAAGCTGCGTGGTTCGCGACACCGCGTCGAAAAAGGGGCGCACCCGCACCGTCAGCCCGGACAAGACCTCGGCGAAGCACCTGCACTACGGCCGGATCATCCTCGACGCCGGCGATGCGCCGCTGTCGATCGAAACCGGTGGTCATGAGACCGGCTTCATCGTGCTCGGCGGCACCGCTTCGATCGTCGCGGGTGGCAAGACGTTCGACGTGGGACGCTACGACGCGCTCTACACGCCGCGCGACGGTGTTGTCGAGGTGAGCCCCGGCAGCGGCGGATGCGACATCGCCGAGATCTCGGCGCCCGTCGATCACGCCTATCCGCTTCAGTTTGTGCCGTTCGCCGAAGTTCAGAAAGACCCCGGCCTGCACTTCAAGGCGGGGGGCGCCTCGGCTGAGCGCACTCTGAACGTTCTTTTTGGCAAGAACATCCAGGCCGGCCGCATCATGGCCGGCGTTACCTTTTCCGCGCCGGGAAACTGGACCTCATGGCCGCCGCACGAGCACGCCGCGATCGCGGAAGAGGCGTACCTCTACATCGACATGCCCGCGCCTTCGTTCGGCCTGCAAATGGTCTACACCGACAAGACCACGCCCGAGCTTGCGGTAGTGGTGAGGGAGGGCGACGTCGTCCTGATGCCCAAGGGGTATCACCCGAATGTGGCGGCCCCGGGAGGCTCGATCAACTTCCTGTGGATGATGGCCGCGAACCGCGAAACCGAGGACCGTCTCTTTGGCGTCGTGAACGTGCATCCCGACTTCAGGCAAACCGGCTCCGGCCTCGACGCCGGGAAAGCGAAGTGAGTATGTCCACGACCACCACGGTCGCGCACCAGGCCTGGAACTGGGCGACGATCCCGAAAGAGACAATCGCAGAGGGAGTGGTGCGCCAGATGATCTACGGCGCCACTCTGATGATCTGCCGGCTGACCTTCGCGCCGGGGACGGTCACGACCGCCCACGACCACATCCATGAGCAGATGACCATGGTCGAGAAAGGCCGAGTCCGTTTCGTGATCGGAGACGAAGAGAAGGTGTTCGGACCGGGCGACGTTCTTCTTTTTCCCAGCGGCTTCTGGCACGGCGCCACCATGCTCGACGAGGAAGTGATCCTCGTCGACATCTTCTCGCCGCGGCGCGAAGACTTTCTCAACCCCTCGGTCTAAGAAATGTCCCAGGGCCTGTTCTCGCTCGACGGACGGGTGGCTCTGGTGACCGGAGCGTCGAGGGGCATTGGCGCCGGGATCGCGAAGGCGCTGGCTGCCGCCGGCGCGGATGTCGCGGTTCACGGCAACGCCACGGCTCCGGAAGCGACATGCGAGGCCGTTCGCGCGCTTGGCCGGAAGGCGGCGGCGATCGTCGGCGACATGGCTGACCCCGCGACACCCGATCGCCTTGTGGCGGAAACCGTCAAAGCACTTGGCCGGCTCGACATTGTGGTGAACAACGCGGGAATCATCCGTCGCGGTCCCACCGTCGACACGAGCGACGCCGATTGGCATGCGGTCATCGATGTCAACCTCCACGGCGTGTTTCGCCTCTGTCGGGCCGCGGGCAGGCACATGCTCGCCGGGGGCCAGGGCGGAAAGATCATCAACATCGCATCCCTGCTCTCGTTTCAGGGTGGGTTGAATGTCCCCGCGTACGCGGCGTCGAAAAGTGCCGTGGCGGGTCTGACTCGCGAGATGTCCAACGAATGGGCGGGGAAGGGGATCAACGTGAACGCGATCGCCCCCGGCTACTTCCGAACCGACAACACCGAGGCCTTGCAGAAGGACGAGACGCGGAATCGCCAGATTCTTGAACGCATTCCCGCGGGGCGGTGGGGCGAGACAACGGATCTTGACGGCGCTTCGGTGTTCCTCGCCTCCAGCGCCTCCGACTACGTGAATGGCCAGATCCTCGCCGTCGATGGCGGCTGGCTGGGCCGGTAGTTTGAAAGGCCGCCTAACCCCAGTTTCAGCACAGCAGAGGTAACGACCATGACCGCGATTCAAGGCGTCGCATTGGTAACGGGAGGCGGGGCCGGGCTCGGCCGCGCCTGCGCCCTCACCCTCGGAAAACGTGGGGCGCGCGTCGCCGTCCACTACATGAAGAGCCGCGAAGGCGCCGACGAAGTGGTGGAAACGCTCAAGGCCGCCGGCACCGATGCCGCGGCGTTTCAGGCCGATCTGACGAAAGCCTCGGAGGTGCAGCTTCTCGTCGATGCGGTGAACGGGCGTCTCGGCGCCATCGACATTCTCGTGAATAACGCGGGCGACCTGATCGCGCGCAAGCCGCTGCTCGAGATGGACGAGGAGTTCTTCCGCCGGGTCGGGGACGTCAACCTGACCACCGCCTTCCTCATGTGCCGCGCCATCGGACCCTCGATGGTGGCGAGGAAAGGCGGAACGATCATCAACATGTCGTCCCTCGCCGCCTGGAACGGCGGAGGCCCCGGGGCGGGCGCTTACTCCACCGCGAAGGGCGCCATCGTATCGCTCACAAAGGCGCTGGCCAAAGAGATGTCGCCCCACGGCATCCGCGTTAACTGCGTGGCCCCTGGTCTGATCGGCGAGACCGCTTTCCACGGCCGGTTCACCGCACCCGCGGCATTCGAGAACGCGGCGAAAGGCGTTCTCCTTGGTCGGGCCGGAACGCCGGACGAAGTGGCGACCGTCGTGGCCTTCCTGGCCTCGAACGACGCATCGTTTCTTACCGGTGAGACCATCGAGATCAACGGCGGGATGAACATGCGATGAAGATCTCGGGCCTTCGCTGGCTGATGATCAGCCTGATCTTCTTCGCCACCGTCATCAACTACATCGACCGGCAGACGGTGTCGGTGCTGAAGACACAAATCAGCCAGGACCTGGGTCTTTCAAACTCCGACTACGCCGCGATCCAGAACGCGTTCCTCGTGTTCTACGGGATCAGCCAGATGGTGTCCGGCCGGCTCTACGACATCATCGGCACCCGGATGGGCTTCGTCTTTTCGATTGTGGTGTGGTCGCTCGCCGCCCTCGCACACGCCACCGCGCGCACTGCGGGTTCGTTCGCCTTCTTCCGCGCCGTGCTCGGCTTTGGGGAGGCGGGCAACTGGCCGGGCGCTGCGAAGGTGGTGGGCGAGTGGTTCCCGGTGCGTGAGCGCGCTCTCGGCATGGGGATCTTCAACACCGGCGCCGCCGTGGGCGGAGCGTTGTCGCCGCCGATCATCGCGTGGCTGGCCACCGCTTACGGCTGGCGTCCGACATTCATTATCACCGGCGCCCTCGGCTTCATCTGGCTCGCGGTGTGGCTGGTCTGCTTTCGGATTCCCTCGCAGCATCCATGGATCACCGAAGCCGAACGCGCCCACATCCTCGATGGCGCTTCGCCGACGCCGAAGGGACCGGAGTGGCGTCCGGGCTGGGGGCAACTTCTTCGTTATCGGCAAACCTGGGCGATCGTGATGGGCCGCTTCATCACCGACCCGATCTGGTGGCTCTACATCTTCTGGCTCCCGTCGTACCTTCAAGAGGCGCGTGGCTTCAGCCTTCAGCAGGTGGGAATGTCGGCCTGGCTGCCGTTCCTCGCCGGAGGCATCGGCGCACTCTCCGGCGGATACGCCTCGGGTGCTCTCATCTCGCGGGGCTGGACGGTGGATCGCGCTCGCAAGACGGTGATGATCTTCGGCGCGATGCTGACGCCCGCGGGTATCCTCGCCATGCGCGCGACCGATCCCTACGCTGCTCTTGGTTGGATGGCGGTGGTGCTCTTCGGCTTCCAGGTATGGGTGAACAACCTTCAGACCCTGCCGAGCGACTTCTTCCCGAGCAGCGCCGTGGGCTCGGTCTTCGGCCTCGGTGGTCTCGCCGCCGCGGTGGCGAGCGTGCTCTTCAACTGGGGCACCGGCCGCGTGGTCGATGCGTTCGGCTACACCCCGGTGTTCCTGACCGCCGCCGTCCTTGGCCCCCTCGGACTTGTCGTGACCTTGTGGCTCGCCGGTCGTATCGGAAGTGTCGTGATCGAACAGAAGGAACAGACCGCATGATGAAGATGAAGACCACCGCCGCAGCGCTCGCCCTCGCGCTGATCCTTCCTCCGCTCGTCCGCGCGCAAGAGGTCGTCCCGACCTTCGACGAGCTTCTCGCGCACAAGGTCTCGCTGAAGCCCGAACTCGTGGGTGTGCATCCGCGAGTGTTCGTCACGAAGGCCGGCATCGAGACCCTCCGCGAGCGCGCTCGCACCACACACCGCGCCGAGTGGTCGAAGGTGATCGCGAACCTCGCCGCGATGAAGGGCGCGCCACCGCCCGTTCCCGGACCGCAGGGCCGCCGCTCTCAGAACAACGTCGCGTTCGCGATCGCCGAGATAAGCCTCGCCTGGGTTGTCGAGCAGAAGCCCGAGTACCTCGCCGCGGCCAAGGCGTGGACGCTTGCCGCCATCGACTACGAGCCCTGGGGATACACCTACAACAAGCCCAACACCGACCTTGCCGCCGGGCATCTTCTCTATGCGATCGGTTGGGCCTATGACCTTCTGCACGCCGAGTTCACGGCCGAGGAGCGCGCCCGCATCCGCGTCTCGCTCGAACGTCACGCCAACCTTGTCTATGACGCGTTCGCGCCCAAGCCGGGCCGGACGCTTCGCTTCACCCAGAACCACGACTTCATCCCCACTGCCGGTCTCGCGGTCACCGCCCTCGCGCTGATCGGGGAGTCGAAAGACGCCGAGCGCTGGGCCGCCCTCGCGCGCGCGCATCACCACCGGACCGGTCAGCTCCTGAGCCCCGACGGCCACTATTACGAGAGCATGGAGTACTGGATTTTCTCCACGCCCTGGCTGGTGCACTTCCTCGACGCCTGGGAGCACGCGACCGGCGAAAGCCTGTGGGAGCGCGACGTCTTCCGCAACTGGAAGACCTACCTCGCCCACACCCTTCTTCCCGACGGCCAGAACGTCTATGACTTCGGCGATATCTGGGAAGGGCCCGTCACGCGCGCGAAGAAAGGTGGCGACTACGAACGCGCCTATCCGGGTGGCACTCTGCAAAGCAACTTCAACCACATGTACCGCGTGGCCACGCGCTTCAAGGACCCCGAAGCGCAGGCGATCGCCCAGCGCTACGCCGACTTCGGCCACAGCAATCTCGAGGAATACTGGACCCTGCTCTGGCGCGATGCATCCCTCAAGCCGGCGCCCATGACCGCGTTCCCGCTCCAGCATCACTTCAAGGACATGGGTGTCTTCTACTACCGCACTTCGTGGGAGAAGGACGCTCTCGCGTTCGCGTTCAAGGCCGGCCCACCCGAGGGACACCGCGTCGCGTCGTTGCTGCCGAAGCTTCCGGAATGGTCGCTCGACAGCGGCCACGCTCACCCCGACGCCGGCAGCTTCATCATCTGGGCCCACGGCCGATACCTCACCGGCGACACCGGCTACGCGGGTCTGCCCACCGCGCGAAACCACAACACCGTGACTTTCGGCGGTGTGGGCCAAGGTGTCGAAGGTCAACACGATGTCTGGCGCGGCGCGCCGTACTCGGTCTTCAACGGCATTCGTATCCGCAGCGTGACGCCTAGGGGCCGGGGCGTCACCATCGAAGCCGACCTCGGCGCCGCCTATCCGAAAGTCGCAGCCCTCTCCTCGTTCACCCGCACCTTCACCTTCGATGGCGCGTCGTCGTTCAGCGTCTCCGACCGATTCACGCTCCAGGAACCGACCCCGATCGAGTGGCGCCTTCAGTCCGACACGCCGTTCACCCCGGCGGCGAACGGTGTCTACCGCAACGCCGCAACCGGTGAGTCTGCAATCGAAGTGGTGATCGCTGAACCGAAGGGCCTCGAGGTCACCCGCGCCATCGGAAGGATCAAGGCCCCCGGCCAGCCGGGGTCGATCACCGCCGGCCCCGAGGAGGATCGCGGCCACGTCCTCACCGGCGTGACGAAAGCCCCGGCGGGCGGGTCGCAGATCAGCGCCACGATCACTGTCCGGAAGTAGAGACCTTCGCGTTCCCGCCTCGTCCCATCAGGCGGCCTTCCGCACGAGACCCAGCGGCCGGGCACGTTGCTTGCTCTGAAGCTGGTCTGCCGCTCCCCTCGAGCCGGCCAACCAAAGCGAGAAGCGCATGACCACTTCCGGGAAGCCTTCGAACCCTGATCGTCTGGATCATCGGCCTCGGCCTGTTTCCTGTGGCCTAACCGGGTACGGGGGTTGTAGTTTCTACGAACCTCCAGTGCTTGAAGAGCCGCCTGTTCTAACGAGCCGGTACTGCGGGACTTCTTGATGGCGGGCAGCACCCTCGTCGGCCTCCTGATGTTGACACTTGTCCTGGGCGGGGGCTTGTTCTCATGGCAACGCCGCTCCGCATCTTTGCGCCGGTCGCTCCTGGCCGAGCGCCTGGCCATGGTCACCCGGCACGCCAACGACATCATTCTGCTGACCGACCACGACGGAAACGTTATGGAGGCCAACGACCGTGCCCTCGCGGCGTACGGGTACACACTGGAGGAGATCCGCGCGCTGCCACCTGGCGGCCTTCGGCCGCCGGAAACCGCCACGGACTTGAAGCTCCAAATCGACCTCCTCGAGTCGCAGGGCGGCGCGATATTCGAGACCCTCCATAGGCGCCGGGATGGCTCGGTCTTTCCGGTCGAAGTGAGCGCCAGCCTGGTGACCCCGGGCGAACGCCGGCGGTTTCTCTTCATCACGCGCGATATCTCGCGACGGAAGGCGCAAGACCTCGAGATCGACCGACTGAACCGCCTTTACGCCGCGCACTCTCAGGTGAATCAAGCGATCGTCCACGCCGACACTCGCGATGCCCTGTTGCAGGGGGTGTGCCGAGGACTGGTCGAGGCCGGCCGCTTCCCCATGGCGTGGGTCGGCCAGCCTGATCCAACGAGCGGCCTCATCGAACCCATCGCACACTTCGGCGACGCCTCCGGCTATCTGCGGGACATCCGGATCACTGTGGACGAAACACTCGAGGGACGGGGCCCCACTGGGACCGCGATTCGCGAGAACCGTGCTGTCGTCTCTAACGACTTTCTGAGTGACCCCGGGACGAAACCCTGGCACCAGGCGGCCCGCCGTGCGGGGTTCCGCGCGTCGATAGCACTCCCCGTGCGCCTGGGCGCTGGAACCACGGGGGCGCTCATGGCGTACGCGGCGGAGGCTGGCTTCTTCGGAGCCCACGAGGTGGGCCTGATCGAGGAGGCAGCCCTCGATGTTGGCTTTGGCCTCGCCAGCCTCGAACGGGAGGCCCAACGCGCGCAGGCCGAGGAGGCTCTGAGCCGGAGCGAGGAGCGTCTCCGCCTGACCCTGGCGGCCGGCCATCAGGGCCTCTACGATCTCAACCTCGAGACCGGGGAAGCCATGGTCGGTCCGGAATACGCAACCATGCTGGGCCACGACCCCGCATCGTTCCACGAAACCGTTGCGGCCTGGATCGAGCGTCTGCACCCGGAGGACCGGGAGCAGGCATCGACGGCATTCGCGGATTACATCGCCAACCGACGACCCGACTACCGAATCGAATTCAGGCTCAGAACCCGGCTGGGTGACTGGAAATGGATTCTCTCCATGGGCCGGATCGTGGAGCGGACGGGTGACGGACGGCCTGTGCGCATGCTTGGGACACACACGGACATCACCGACCTCAAGCGTGCCGAAGCCGCCGTCGCCGCCTCGGAAGTCAGATACCGCCGGCTCTTCGAATCGGCGAAGGACGGCATTCTCATCCTCGACGCCGGGAGCGGCATGGTCGTGGACGTGAATCCCTTCCTGATCGAACTGCTGGGCTTCTCCCGCGAGGCTTTTCTCGACAAGGCCATCTGGGATCTTGGATTCTTCCGAGACATCGTGGCCAACCAGGATGGCTTCGCCGAGTTGCAGAACCAGGAGTACATCCGCTACGAGGACAAGCCTCTCGAAACCGCGGACGGGAGGCGGATCGACGTGGAGTTCATCAGCAACGTCTACCTGGTGGGCGATCGCAAGGTGATCCAGTGCAACGTCCGTGACATCACCGCTCGAAGGCGGGCCGAGGTAGCGCTGCGCGCCTCCCTGCACGAGAAGGAGGCGCTGCTCAAGGAGGTTCACCACCGGGTGAAGAACAACCTGCAGGTCATCACGAGCCTCCTGCGCCTTGAGACCAGCCGCGCCGCGGAGCCGTCCACGAAGATGGTGCTCACGGACATGCAGGGCCGGATCCGTTCCATGGCGCTGCTGCACGAGACCCTCTATCGAACCGGGAACTTCGCCCGGATTGATCTCGCATCGTACTTGCGCCAGTTGGCCACCCAGCTCTTTCGGATGCAGAACACCGAGGCGAGCCATGTGCATCTGGTGATGGACCTCGAGAACGTGCGCGTCGACATCGATCAGGCCATCCCCTGCGGTCTCATCGTGAACGAGCTCATGACCAACTGCCTGAAGCACGCTTTCGCCGACGGCCGGTCCGGCGATGTCCGCCTCGGCCTGTTCCTTGAAGCGGATGGCGCCGTGCGGCTGAGCGTGAGCGACACCGGTTCCGGCCTTCCGACGGACTTCGAGGCGCGGCGTGGTCGCTCCTTGGGGCTGCAGCTTGTTTCGGACCTGATCCGGCAGCTCGCAGGCGCGCTGCGGATCGAACCGGGGCCGGGCGCCGCCTTCACGGTCGTCTTCGCGCCGCGCGACTCGACGGTTGAGAGAGCCCCCTCTCTGGTCATAGACGAGAAGGGAGACAGCCGTAGCCTGCTCGCCGCCATGGTGGAAGGAGCCCATGACGCCATCATCGCAACAACGACCGAGGGCACGGTTACCCACTGGAACCCCGCCACAACCAACCTCTTTGGCTACACCGCCGAGGAAGCGATCGGGCGATCTGTCACGATGCTCGCGCCGCCCGGTGAATCGGAGCTCGAGGTCTTTGCTCGGAATCGGAGGGCGCTCGAGGGTGAACACCTCGACGAACACCTGAAGGAGGAGGCGGTCTTGGCCCGCAAGGACGGCTCCCGCTTCGACTGCCGCCTCAGTCTGTCGTGCATCCGGAACGCCGAGGGTGTGCCGATGAGCTTCATTGCTACCCTGCAGGACATTACCGATCGCAAGGGGGCCGAGGAAGCGCTACGCGCGAGCGAGGAGCGGTATCGGTCTATCCTCAACGCCTCTCCCGACGCGGTTGTGATCACCGATCTCGGTGGCCGCATCCTCATTGTGACGCCAATGACCTTGAGAATGTTCGGCGGCAAGCAGAACGAGGATGTGCTGGGTCGTCCGATTTTCGATTTCATCGCCCCCGAAGATCGGGACCGGGCTTCCTCCAATATGGCCCTCCGGTTGCAGGGAAGCAGAAGCGACCCGGCGGGGTACCGGGGGATGCGCCTGGATGGCGGGAGGTTCGACATGGAGGTGAACGCCGCGTTCATTCGGCACGCCCTTGGACACCAGTCCGAGCTGGTCATCACCGTCCGCGACGTCACCACCCGCAAGAAGGTGGAAGAGGCCCTGGCGTCATCGCTGCGCGAAAAGGAAGGGCTTTTGAAGGAGACGCACCATCGGGTGAAGAACAATCTCGCCCTCATCACCAGTCTGATGAGGCTTACCGCGGGACACAGCAGCGAGCCGGAAACCAGAACAGTGTTGAAGGAAATGCAGGACCGCATCCACTCGGTGCTGCTTCTGAATGAGACGCTCTACAAAACAGCGAGCTACACGCAGGTCAAGCTCGCGGACTATCTGGGGCAGATTTCCACTCACGTCTTCCGTGCGCAGAACGCCAATACCGGGGATGTGCGATTGGTTCTCGACCTCGAACCGGTGGACGTGGTCACTGCCCAGGCCATTCCCTGCGGCCTCATCGTCAACGAACTGCTGACCAACAGCCTCAAGCACGCCTTTCCCGCGGGCCGGGGCGGCGAGGTACGGGTGGGTCTCACCGGCAGGGCGGGAGAGGTGCAGATCCGAGTGAGCGACAACGGCGCGGGGCTTCCGGCGAACTTCGATGCGACGCGGAGCGAGTCCCTGGGCCTGCAGCTGATTTCGGATTTGTCGAAACAGCTTCGTGGCGAACTCGCGGTCGGGCCCGCGTCGACCTTCACGATCACGTTCCCGTCGCGTCTTCATGAGACCGGGAGCATCCCAGAGCCGCCCGCGTCATAGGAGTGCGTCGCCTGCCTGAACCGAGCGGTATGGCACTGACGACGTCCGAGCTACCGCTCGGGACTCTCGGTTTTCCGCAAGAGACTCAGGGCCTTGACGGCAAGCTCCATAGGGAGGAAGGGTTTGGCGATCAGGTCGTTGGCGCCGCTTGATACCGATCGCTCCCGGCTCTCAAAGCCGGAGAGACTGGTGACGAACACAACGGGCGTCCCTTGGTTCGCCTTCAGCTTGCGCAGCTCTTCACATAGCTGGAAGCCGTTCATGCCCGGCATCTCCACGTCCAGGAAGACCAGGCTGAATCGATTCTCGGCCAGGAGCTGCAGCGCGGCTGCCGGTTCTTCCACGCTGATCGTGGCCACGTTGAGGCGCGCCAGCGCATGGACCACGGCGCGGCGGGACATCACCTCGTCGTCCACGACCAGAACGATGGGTGGCGCCGCGGCCTCGGGCTCGGAGTCGCTCGTGCGCTCGAACAACACAGCGAGGAAGTCGATCGCGTCGACAATCGTCCGCAGCGCGGACGCATTCAGCTTGGCCGGCTTTTCAAGAAGCTCCTTGAGCAGAGCCACCACGGCGCTCGCCATCTGAGCCAGTTCCTGGAATCCTGCGATTCCCGCGTGACCCGCGAAGGAGTGGGCGGCCTGGCACAAACCGCTCAGCTCCGGAACCCTTGTGGCTTCGGTCTCGGCGCGCAGGAGCGGCTCGACCCGTTCGCGCAATGCCGCCACCATGAGTGGCCCACGCCTCCGAAAGTCCTGCGTGATCTCGGCGTGGAATGCCGCGTGCCTTCTTGTCTCCTGAGTATTCGAAGGTACTGCGGCGGGTGGCCCAGGAGTGGACGATGGCGCCTCGATTTCGGCGGAGAGAACCGGAGGAATCGGCGGCTCGGCCGGCATCCGGTCGCGGAACTTGTTCACGATCTCCATCATCATCTTGGGGGTGCAGGTGGCTTTCGACACGCAAACGCTGGCCCCGGCCTCCATCGCGGCCTTGATCAGGCGGTTCTGATAGGTGTTGGAGAGAACGACGATGGGAATGTGTTTGAGATCGGGGTGGCTCCGGATGTGCTTGATGATCTCCACGCCGTTGATCCCCGGCACCAGGAGGTCGAGGTGCACCAGGTCCGGACCGAACGACGCCAGCATTTCAAGGCCGGTCCCGCCATCGGGCGCGACGCGTGTCTCAAACCCTTCGACCGAATACTTGACGCCGTAGACATGGGCGATCATTGGGTCGGCTTCCACGATCAGGATCTTCCTCATCGCATCCTCCTAACGTGCAGCTATGTGGGTTTCCAGAAAACAACGGATTCGATCCAGCTGCCCCTCGGCGTGCCGGAGTAGGGCTGCGCTTGCCTCCTGCTTGTCGGCTTCCGCCCCCGAGTGCTCAATAGCGCGTAGGGGCGCGAGAATTCCGATCATGCCGCAGGCCGCGCTCGACCCCAGCAGTTTGTGGGCCAGCCGCTTCGCCTCGGTCGCCGATCCTGCCTTCAAGGCTCCCCGCAGGCCGGTCATCAATTCGTCGGCCTGAGCGAGGTAGGTGTCGATCAGTTCGCGAAGCTGAACCGGGTCGTCATCGGCCAGATCGCGCAACGCCGACAGATCGACAGGTTCCCCACCAGCATCTACCTCCGGGGGGGGCGCCTCCGTTGGGGGAGCGACCGCGGGACTCTCCGGAGCAGAAGGGTCCGTCTCAGTGCGATCGAGCGCCGCCCTCAAGTCGGAGGTGCGGACCGGCTTGCTGATGTAGTCGTCCATTCCGGCGGCCAGGCATTTCTCGCGGTCGCCTTCCATCGCGTGGGCTGTCATGGCGATGACCCGGACCCGCCGGATGGGCGTTCCCCCTATGGCTTGCTCCTCTTGTTTTCGAAGCGCGCGGGTGGCCTCATACCCGTCCATCTCCGGCATCTGGCAGTCCATCAAGACCACGTCATAGGGGAGGCGGCGCAGCGCCTCGAGGGCTTCGAGTCCGTTGCCTACGACGTCGGCGACGTAGCCGAGCTTGTGCAGTTGCCCAAGCGCCACCCTCTGGTTGATCGTGTTGTCGTCGGCCAGGAGTATGCGGAGGTTCCGCGGCTCGTTGGTGGACCCTGGGAGTGCCTCGAAGGGGCCGGACTCTGGGAGAGGGCCATGCCGCTGGTTTGGCTTAATCGGCGATCCGGCCAGGACTTCCGCCAGGCAGTCGAAGAGCCTGGATTGTCTCAGCGGCTTGGCCAGGAAGGCCTCGATGCCCGCAGCATCCAGGTCCGCGGGGCTCGGTCGGTGGCCGAGCGATGTCATCAGAACCAGCCGGGTGTGGGCGAGTACGGGGTCCTCCTTGATCGCTCGGGCGAGCATCATGCCGTCCATGCCCGGCATCTGCATGTCGAGAAGGGCTACGTCAAACGGACTTCCCTCGGCCACGGCCGCGCGGAGCAGGTTCAGTGCTTCCAGGCTGCCGCCCGCGGCACGCTCCTGCATCCTCCAGGCTCGAAGCTGATGGCAGGCGACCCTCCGGTTTGTGGCGTTGTCATCAACTACCAGCGCGCGCACGTCGAACAGGTGGCGCCTCAACTCGCTAGTGACTTGCGAGACCCTTGACTGTTTCTCCATTGGAAGGGTGAACCAGAAGGTCGAGCCCTTTCCGATTTCGCTTGTTACCCCAATCGTGCCGCGCATTAACTCGACAAGCTGCCGCGAGATCGCGAGGCCGAGACCCGTGCCTCCGAACTTCCGCGTGGTCGAGGCGTCGGCCTGGCTGAAGGCCTGGAACAGAAGGCTCTGCGACTCGGGCGCTATTCCGATACCGGTATCCCTCACCTCGAACCTCAAGGTTGCGTGGCTCTCCGTCTCATCCTGCCCGACGACGGAAACGACCACCTCACCCTGTGGCGTGAACTTGATTGCGTTGCCCGCCAGGTTCACGAGGATCTGGCGCATTCGGCCCGGATCGCCACGGAGCCTGACCGGGGCGCCGGGCAGGACCGAACAGACGAGCTCAATACCCTTGGCCTGGGCCGGCTCCGCCAGCATGTCCATGGCCGCCTCTACCTCGCTCCGCAGGTCGAAGTCGACGTTTTCCAGATGTAGCTTCCCGGATTCGATCTTGGAGAAGTCCAGTATGTCGTTGATGATCGTGAGCAGGGCTTCGGCGCTTGTGCGGATCGTCTCGGCGAACTCGCGCTGGTCGGGGCCGAGCCGGGTGTCCAGCAGGAGGCCGGTCATGCCGATGACTCCATTCATCGGCGTCCGGATCTCGTGACTCATGTTGGCAAGAAATTCACCCTTCGCCTGAGTCGCGCGCTCGGCGGCGAGTCGCGCCTCGTGCAGTTCCCGGATCAGGGACTCCTGGCGCTCTGCGGCGGCCTTGCGCTCGGAGACGTCGCGCGAGTTCACGATGATCGAAAGCACGCCCGGCTCCGTCTCGCGGGCCTGACCGATGGCTTCGAGCACACGCCATGTCCCGTCCCGATGTCGGAAGCGCAGCTCGAGCGATGTCTCGACGCCGGGCGTCTCGAGGTTGTGCCGCATGGACTCCCTGACGGCGGCCGCATCGTCTGGATGAATCAATTCGAGAATGGCGGATCCCAGAAGGTCGCTCTCGCTATAGCCGAGCGCGGGTCTGATTGCCGGACTCATGTACCGCACGACCCCGTTTTGGTCCAGCACGGTGATGATGTCGGCCGCGTTTTCGACGAGCTGGCGGTGTTGGCGCTCACTCTGCGCCAGCGCGCGTTCCGTGCGTCGCTGCTCCGTGATGTCCCGAAAAGTCCAGGTTCGACCGTAGTGCGTGCCGTCCTCGCCCACCACCGGGAAGGAGTAGCGATCCAGAAGGGTCCCGTTCTTCAGTTCCACCTCGTCACGTCCGGTCTCGTTCGGGTGGGCATACAGGTGCTTCACCCGTTCGATGAAGCTCTCAGGGTCCTTGGCCATCTCCGTGACCCAACGCACCTGCCGAGTGTCGTCGCGGTCCTCGGCGATGTCTTTCGGGATCTCCAGAAGTTCGGCGGTTCTTTGATTCTGGAGAATCTTCTCGCCTCGCTCGTTGACCACCAGGAGCCCGTCCATCGAGGAGTTCACCTGCGCCTCGAGGAACGCGGTCTTCCGCCGCAGGTCCGCGGCCACCCGCGCACGCTCCGACTCATCGAAGGCTAGAGAGGCCAGATTCGCGACGGCGACCGCGAAGGTCTCTTCCTCCACCGTCCAGGCCCGCTGGGGCCCGATGTGTTCGTGGCAGAGAACCCCTTCCTGGGTGCGTCCGAGGTAGATGGGCGCATCCAGCATTGAGGTGATTCCAAGGGGCTGGAGGTAGGTTTCGGAAAACTCACGGGTCCGCGGGTCGACCTGCGCATCGTCCGCGACGATCAGTTCCAGAACACCGAGGGCCTTGAAATAGCCGGGATAGTCCGCGGCGTGCAACTCGATTCCATCCGAATGGCGATCGGCCTCCAGCTCATAAAGATCGACACACTGGATGGAGGTTCGGGCTCCGTTGTAGCGCCAGACGCTGACCCTGGAAACCTTCAGGGTCTTCGCGGCGGTCTCGGTGAGCCTTTGTATCGTGCCTATCTCCCCTTCGCCGTGGTTGCCGCCGCTCCCGGCGAAGTCGATCAGCGCGTCCCGCTGACGGAGCCGCATTTCGTCCTTCGCGTTGAGACGCTCTGTAGCCAGGCGACCCGACTCGGCTTCCACGCGCGCATGCTCGATCGCTCCCACCTGTCGCCTGGTGGCGCCATGGATCAGCCACCCAAGCCCGGCGAACAGGACGGAACTCACGCCGCCAGCGATCATCATGCGCCACCAGATGGCGCCCATCTGTCGATCGGCCGTCGCGATCAGGAAGAGGACCGCGGCGACGCCCGCCGCCACCACCAGCCAGATCATCCAGAACGTACGACGTTCGTCGGCGCGCGCAGTCACAGGGTTCGTTCCTCTCTTCCCTACGTCCATCAGGGATCCGTCATCCTGACCTGGTCAGGGTAGGCCCCTCGACTGTGCAACCCCAACCGAACTCTATGGAGCGTCCATGGCGAAGCCGCCCCTGGTGGCGTCGAGATGTAGAGGCGGCAGCTCGTTCTCAATCAGATAGCCAAACTCGGACCGGAACTGATCGAGAGTCAGGCCGCAGGTGGCGGCGAACTTGGCCAACTCGTGGGCGTCATCGAAGTCATCGCGGCGCAATCGGATCATGTAGCGACGGGCGATGGCGTACCGCGTGGAGTGGATGTCCACCAGTCTGATGCGCGCCCGATGGGTTTTTGGATCGAGCATCTCGGGGAAGGGGATCGGCACGAAATGGCCGGCCTGAATCGAGACCATCACCGCGTTGCCGCCGGAGAGAAGGTGCTTCGCGGCGCAGTAGCCCAGATCGCGGGTGTACTCCATGTCCAAGGGGATGGGATCGGCGCAACGAAGTTCGTAACCGATATTCTTTGCGGCGATTGGGGTCTTGATCCCGAACTCCGTCAGCCTCTCCTGCACCCGCGCCTTCAGGATTTCCCCGATGTTGACCTCGGCGATCCGAAGGTTGCCATGAGCGTCGCGCTCGAGATCCTCGAACTCCTTGAGGTCGTCGGGATCGATGCTGAGCACCAGACCCTCGGCCAGCACGGCCACACCGTCACGTCGTCCGTAGCTCAACCGTTTGATGATGGCGCCGACCAGGGTGTCCACCAGGGCGCGCAACGGCACCTTTCCTCCGCTCCACTCCTCGGGGATCATGGTCAGGGTGGCTCCGGAGGCCTTGCCGATGCCGAGGGCTAGATGCCCGGCCTTGCGGCCCATGGTGATCACGAAGTACCAGCGTGACGTGGTCCTCGCATCCACCATGAGATTCTTGATGATGTCGACGCCGATGTGGCGCGCGGTCTGAAAGCCGAAGGTGTCCACGTGAGCGGGCAGATCGAGGTCGTTGTCGATGGTCTTGGGCACGTGCACCACGTGGATGCGTCCGCCGGCCTTTTCCTCGAGCTTCATGGCCGAGAACGCGGTGTCGTCGCCCCCGATGGTGATCAGCATCGACACGTTGAGGCGCAGCAGGGAAATGACCGTGTTCTCCAGATGCTGAGGGTCGAGCGTGGGGTTGGCGCGCGAGATCCCGATATGCGAACCGCCGCGGAAGTGGATTCGGCTGACCTCGTCGATCCCGAGCGGCTTCACATGGTCGACATCTCCGCGCATGACCCACTCGAAGCCATCCTGGATACCCACCACCTCGACACCTTCGAGCGCGGCACGGATGGTGGCGGCGCCGATGACGCTATTGATGCCCGGCGCCGGGCCGCCGCCCACGAGGATGCCCAACCGCTTCTGGTGACTCATCGCGAACGCTCGCTTGGACGAGAACTGTCCTGACTCGATTCCCTGGCCTGACGCGGATCAGTGAAGGACATCCGTCTTATCGCTCACGTAAAGCGGCATCGCGTCGCCATTTGATTGCAGCACCAGACGTTTGGCTCGACCGAATCGAGAGTCTCCAGGCGCGGCGCCCGGACTGACGTCTGACTCTCGGGTCGCGTAGCCCACGACCGCCACCGTCTCTCCCACCGCGAGGACCCCTTCTTCGTATCTCAGCGGCGTGTTGAAAGAGACGCCGAAAGCCGTCTCGATGCTTGTTTTCCCGTGCTTGTGGAGGAGGGCCTCAAGTTCCGGGGTCGCCTTGTTGAACGTCCCCGACCGCTTGTGGGTGTCCTGATGAATGCTGACCTTGGCGTCCTTCATCCGGACCAGCGCGGTTCCGGTGCCGTCATTGAGCCAGAAATCCGCATGCGCCGCGTCGCGCACCACTCGATGGGCGGACTTTCCTTCCGTCCTCACCAGAACCTCATAACCGGAGCAAGGGCGGTCTGAAAGAGGGGCTCGAAGGGGCTCCCCTACACAGCTGAGCGTGCCGATGAGCTTGATCACGTGGCCTTCGGGTGCGCTCGCCACCTCGCTTTTGGCGGTGTTCTTGAGTGCGCGCCTGATCCTGGCCGCGTCGCTCACGTAAGCCATTCGCATGACGTAGCCGGTGGCGATAATGGCGAGGGCAAGACCAAGCCAAACCTGGTACGACACGGGCATCGCGGTCGAAGCCTCCGATCAAGCCGACACTGCTCCTATGCGAACCCGCGCGCAATGATGCAAACGGCCCAGCGCGGCCCGGCCGGCGCGAATCGGCGCCGCCTCAGGCTCGCGGTGATCGCCTCCGCCTCCATTGGAGGAAGGCTCGTGAGTTCGCGGCACTCGAGTTGACGCGTTCAAAGTCTCGCCGCCAAACTGCGATCGATCAGGGGCGAAGCGGCTAAACTCCTCCGACCGGTTCCCTCATGAAGTATTGCCCCTCGTGTCGCACCTCGTACCCCCACGAGTACTCCGCTTGCCCCAAGGACCAAACGGTCCTCCAACTGGTCACGGATCTGATGCCTGGCCTGGTGCTCCGGGACAAGTATGAGGTCCTCGAGAAACTGGGCGCGGGCGGGATGGGCGCCGTCTACAAGGCCCGACATCTGGCCTTCAACGAACTACGGGCCATCAAGTTCGTGGGCACGCACCTCCTGTCCGACGAACGTGCTCTGGCGCGGTTCAAGGCCGAGGCGGTGGTGGCGCGGCGTCTGCAGCATCCAAACGCCGTCAAAGTCGAGGATCTCGACACCTCCGAGGACGGGCGCCCTTTCATCGTCATGGAGTACGTCCGTGGCCGCAGCCTGCGCGACCTCTTCTTCGACGAAGGCGAGGTTTCCACGAAGCGCGTGCTGGCCCTGGCGCGTCAAGCCTGCGGAGCACTGGGTGCGGCTCATGCACTGGGGATCGTCCACCGCGACATCAAGCCCGACAATCTGATGGTCCTGGTCGAGGAGGACGGAACCGAGATTCTCAAGGTTGCCGACTTCGGTCTGGCCAAGGTGCGGGAAGGGTTCGAGCTGGCCGCGGAGAAAGCCTTCACCCAGACCGGTTTTCTGGTGGGCACGCCTCCCTACATGTCGCCCGAGCAGGCCGGCGGCTACGACCTCGACGGCCGTTCCGACCTTTATTCGCTGGGTGTGGTTCTCTACGAACTCTTCACCGGCCGTTTGCCGTTTCATGCCGACACGCCCCTGGGCATGCTCATGGCGCACCGGGAGACTCCACCGCAGCCCCCGGCCGCTCTCGGTGTGCCCCAGCCCTTGGCCGCCTTCCTTCTAAAGGCGCTCGCGAAGCGGCCCGAGGACCGCTTCCAGACCGCGGAGCAGATGGACCAGGCCATCGCTCAGTTGGGGCTTGTTTCTCTGCCCGAGTTCATGGGACAGGGGATCCGCGAAGGATTTCATCCCAAGTGGGCGGGCAGCCGGCACGCCTCGCGCGTCACCACCATGCGTGTCACGCCGACGCCGGCCAAGACATTCGCGAAGACCGTGGTGGCGCCCCCCCCGCACCGGAGGGGATCCACCGATCGCACCCTCGTCAGCCCCGGTCCGCCGGCCCGTTCGAGACCAGTCCCCTTGGTGGAAGAGGAAGCCGCTCCTGAGCCCTCTTCCTCAAAGTTCTGGGTCTGGATCGGCGCCGCAGCACTGCTGGTGGTCTGGCTTGTGGTCGATCGAGAGAAGCCCGCGCCCGCCTCAGCGGCGGTGCCGGCTCAAGCGCCCATGGCCGTGGCCGCTCAGTCCGAGGAGCCGTCGCGCGAAGTGCCGAGCGCCGATGTTCGTACGGACATCATGATTCGGTTCGACATTGAGCGCCTGCTCGCGGATTCAACTGCGCTGCGCGACGCCAGAATTCGGGTTGAGATCGCCAACGGCGTGGTGACCCTCATCGGCGAGGCCCCTAACCAGACTGCGGCCGAGCTTGCGGTGAGTCTCGCCGCCAGTGTTCCTGGAACCCGCAAGGTGTTCAGCGCGCTGCAAGGACCCGCCCCGGTTCAGGCGGACGCCGCTTCCGGGCCACAGGCCCAGCCGCCCGCGCCCCCCGCCACCCCCCAGGCCGAGCCGCCTCGCCCCCCCACTCCC